>ERZ650312.1839-NODE-1839-length-11895-cov-3.572213_pt1 | contig 11895 bp, 11 predicted proteins | sample MGYA00376248_ERZ650312 | MGnify/ENA primary metagenome ERZ650312 (study PRJEB26733, sample SAMN07839316) | wastewater metagenome | biome: urban; feature: wastewater treatment plant; material: waste water | place: USA: North Carolina | collected 2016-07-28 ... | reverse complement strand
GAATAAAAAAGATTTCCATATCTTCCCTGTGGCCATTGTAATGTATATATTATGTATTTGGGAAATTATTTTCACTATCACGCTACGAAATACCCCTCAGTCGGCGTGGACGTATAGCGCTAAGTTGGCAGATTGTACACACTGTTATTGCATCGTTTGGCCAAAAACCGCTAATATAACGTATTTTTTAGCCATTGAAGCTATTGCTATGAATCCAATATTCACTTTGTCAAAAGGGCGCTTATTATTGGCGGTCGCCATTATTGCCAGTTCGCTGACCGCTTGTGGTCAAAAAGGTGCGTTGTATTTACCTGAGGCGAATACATCTGTGGTATCACCAACGCCGACCCCGGCTGATGACAGCACGCAGCCGGTGGTTAGTGCGAACCCACAAAACCCAAATGTCATTTCAAATGACCCGACTGACCCTGCGACCACCGCTACCGAACAAGGCACCAAAGATGACTACTAATGACAGCCAAATCCTTGATATTGATCCACAGCAGCATGTTGCGCACATTGATGGCCTTGCGTACGAAAATGCGGCATTGAGCTTTGCAGGCGTGGCGCTTGCCGAGGTTGCGGCGCAGTTTGGCACGCCAACGTATGTGTACAATGCGGACGCGATTTTGGCCAAGTATCATGCCTATGATGATAGCTTTGCCAGTATTGCGCACCAAGTTTGCTTCGCGGTAAAAGCCAATAGTAACATTGCTGTGCTACAGCTACTTGCACAATCGGGCGCGGGTTTTGATATCGTGACCGGTGGCGAGTTGGCGCGTGTGATTAAAGCAGGCGGTGAGCCAAGCAAAATCGTCTTTTCCGGATTGGGTAAAACGGTCGATGATATTACCACCGCGCTAAATTTTGGCATTGCGTGTTTTAATGTCGAGTCAGAAGCCGAGTTGTATCGTATTAGCCAAGTAGCACAACGCTTAGGGAAAACCGCACCGATCTCGCTACGTGTCAACCCCAATGTCGATGCCAAAACCCATCCGTATATCTCAACTGGGTTAAAAGAAAACAAATTTGGGATTACCCATGAAGATGCCCCACGCATTTATGGAATTGCCAAAAACTTACCCAATATCAAGATTGTCGGTATCGACTGCCATATCGGCTCGCAGCTAACTGAAGCACAGCCGTTTGTGCATGCGTTGGATAAGGTAATTGAGCTGATTAACCAACTCAAAGCCGATGGCATTACCCTTGAGCATATCGATTTAGGCGGTGGCTTGGGTGTGCAATATATCAACGAGCAAGTGGCGAGCATTGATGAATTTGCCCAGTTGATTTTGCCAAAATTGCAAGCCTTGGGACTCAAGCTTTATTTAGAGCCAGGTCGTAGTATCGTGGCGAATGCGGGTATTTTACTGACTAAGGTCGATATCCTAAAACCCACTGAGCATAAAAACTTTGCCATTGTCGATGCCGCGATGAATGACTTGATTCGTCCCTCATTGTACCAATCAGAAATGGCGGTAATTCCGGTAAGCCTAACAGACAATGGTAGCATGCCTGCCACGTGGGATATCGTCGGTGCGATTTGTGAAACCGGTGACTTTTTGGCAAAAAACCGTGTGTTAAGCTTGGCGGACAATCAACTACTTGCGATTACCGGTGCCGGTGCGTATGGCTTTACCATGTCTAGTAACTACAATAGCCGTCCACGCGCTTGCGAAGTGCTGATTAAAGCGGGTCAAGTACATCTTATTCGCGAACGTGAAACCGTCGAAAGCTTATGGGAACGTGAAACTTTGTTATAACGCATTACACGCTTTTTTATCCTTCCTAATATCGATATCGTGAACTGGCTGACCTTGGCAAACTGTGATGTATGCTAAGGTCATCGCCATGTTGCGGTATTGTCTTGTGACATAATACACCTTATCAAGTTTTGGCTATCATGGTAAGATAACCGTAACAATACCAAAAATTTTTAAGGAATAATGATGCTCATCGAATTTACAAAAATGCATGGGCTGGGCAATGATTTTATGGTCATCGACCTTGTAACCCAGCGTCTAAATCTTACCCCCGAATTGGTTAAATTGTTAGGTGATCGTCACCTTGGTATCGGCTTTGACCAGTTATTAATCGTTGAGCCGCCAAGCCGTCCGGATGTGGATTTTCGTTATCGTATTTTTAACCAAGACGGCAGTGAAGTACAGCAATGTGGTAATGGCGCACGCTGTTTTGCACGATTTGTCCAAGCGCGTAAATTGTCATTTAAACAACGTATCCGTGTCGAGACAGCAAGTGGCGTGATTACCTTAAACACCGATGATTATGGTTGGGTTCAAGTCGATATGGGTAAACCAAAGTTCGAACCGTCTGAAATTCCATTTGCACCAAAAGCCATCACCAAAGTCCAAAACTCGTATCGTCTGGATGTCGATGGCACGCCGGTCACGCTGTATGTCGCCAACATGGGTAATCCGCACGCGGTGATTAAGGTTGATGATGTGTTAACCGCGGATGTGGAAAGACTCGGTAAAGCCATCGAAAGCCATCCAGCATTTCCTGAACGTGTCAATGTCGGCTTTATGCAAGTCATGAATGACCGTCATATCCGTCTGCGCGTATACGAGCGTGGTGTGGGTGAAACCCAAGCTTGCGGTACGGGCGCGTGTGCAGCCGTTGCCACGGGTATCCGTGAAGGATGGCTTGAAGAAGGTGCTGATGTACGAGCGCAGCTGTATGGTGGTAGTTTGATTATCCGTTGGCAAGACGGTTATCCCTTGTATATGACCGGCCCTGCGACCTTTGTCTACGAGGGTGTATTTAGTCCAGAGGGGCTTATGACGGGCGCGGGACTCAAATCAAGCGCTGCCATGGTTGATAACGAATTTTTTGAGTAAGGATATCGTCCTTGTCTGCCAATTTACCAACCCTTGATACTATGCACAATGCTGAGAAAGATGCTTTCGCTGAGCCATTGCCAGATCCATTTGTGAGTGCATGGCTTGCTGAACTAGCGGCACAGCATTATGCCCAAGCCACGCTTGTAACTTATCGCCAAGCGTTACATGGGGTGTTGGGTTTTATCCATGCGCATAATTTGAGTTGGCAGCAGTTATCCCGACAACAAGTATCTGATTACCTCATGCAGCGCATCGAGCAGGACAAAATCGGTACTGCCAGTGTACAACATGAACTGACCGTATTACGCCAGCTATTTCGTTGGTTGCATGCCAAAGGCGTGGTGAGTGCCAATCCGACCACAGCGATACGCCTAAAACGCCCACCACGGCCATTACCAAGTTTGGTAGATAGTGATGTGTTATCCCAGCTACTTGACCAACCCATGCCAGAGGATCGCGATGATGCAAGGCTTTGGGTACGCGATAAGGCAATGTTAGAGTTACTGTACGGCAGTGGCCTACGCGTCAGTGAGTTGGTGGGACTCAATATGAGTGATATCGATAAAGCGCAGCGTCTGCTACGTATCACTGGTAAAGGCAACAAAACGCGCATTGTGCCGATAGGGCGGCAGGCGTGGCAAGCCTTGTTGGACTATTTACCGCATCGTAGCTTGTGGGTAGAGCACCAAGACCCGGCAGTGTTCGTCAGTGAGCGTCTCGGAACGCGCTTGTCAACGCGTACAGTTCAGCTACGTATTAAAGTACAGGCAAAACGTGCGGGTATCGCGCAAGATATGTACCCACATTTGCTAAGGCATTGTTTTGCCTCGCATCTGCTCAGTGACAGTGGTGATTTACGCGGTGTGCAAGAGTTACTCGGGCATAGCGATATCAGTACCACACAGATTTATACCCACTTGGATTTTGGTCATTTATCCAAAGTCTATGACACGGCTCATCCGCGCTCACGCCGGTCATCTTCTTGATATTAATCGCTTAATAAAAAACCTAAAGCATTAATTGGCTTAATTGCTCTGATGTGCGGCGTAGCTTGATGCTTAGCATGGTCGAAATTCCGCGTAGCATTTCTATCCCAATGCGTGGGTAGTCATTAATAATGGTTTCAAAATCTTCTTTGGAAAGGATGACAATCGCTGTCAACTGTTCTGCTTTGATAGTGGCAGAGCGGCTTAAGCTGTCAATAAGCGCCATTTCACCAATACTATCGCCCGGGCCAATTAGACCAACTTGCACGGACTTGCCATCTGGGTTGTTTTTTATCACGCTGACATTACCCACTAGTACGAAGGCCATTGAGTCGCCATGCTCACCCTCGGTAAATAATACCTCACCCGGCTGTAATTGGCAGAACTTCAGCCGTTTTTCAATTAGCTGAAACATATAAGGGTCAAGCATAGAAAAAATTGGGCTGTTTTTTAGATGCTCATAGAGCAGGCTGTCTGACATTATGGGGTTCCTGTGGCGGATGCTGGCATTAATTCGGCATCAGCAAAACGATAACTGGCTTGTAAATCAATATTGGCACGCCATTGCTGCTGGTGTTGCGGATTGAAGTCGGTGATTAATAGCCTTGCCGCATCCGGTTGGTACTGTGCGTCTGATTCAGAGGTTGGCGCAGCTAGCCAGCTTGTCGCGGCTTGAAGAAGTTTGGATGGTGCGAGATGAGCGGCATTGACGGGTGGCAAAGTAATGCCCTCATTCATGACGTCACCATGGGCATTGACAAATAGACTATGCCCCCACGTTTCGCGCTGCTGTAGGCCTTGACGATTAGTAAAATAATGCGTGCCCGCCTGACCTGCGCCAATCACCAAGCATTGACTATCTAAAGCGCGTGCCGTGAGTAAGGTTTGCCAATGTGCTTTACCGGTTTGGTAAGTAAAAGCAGACGGTGCGGTTAACATCTGCGCGCCTAGTTGCCGAAGCCGCAATGCTAATGGCGAAAAGCGAATATCAAAGCAAATCATCAGCCCAATTTTGCCCAGTTCTGTATCAGCAACGACAAGCTGATTACCCGCTTCAAAAGTACGTCCTTCATCGTAATTACCGGTTTTATCATTGACCGTGGCTTTAAACAGATGGATTTTGTCATAGCGGGCAACGGTTTCACCGGTAGGGTCAAACAGTAACGAGGTTTGACGGAACTTACCATCGCTCACCGGTGTGCCATCGGGACGAAATGGGCAAGGCAAGGTACCTGCAAGTAAATACACGCCACATTCGCGAGCCAGTTGGCTCGCCCAATCACTAAGTGGCTCAAAGTATTGACTGGCGTGGGCTTGGTTACCAAAGCAGAACGCATTTTCGGGTAAGACAACGAGCTGTGCTTGTCGCTCACTTGCCGCGCGAACCCCCGCGTCAATCACCGCCAAATTCGCCAAAATGTTGGCTTGGCTGTTCATCTCAATAATCGCTAGGCGATAGGTTAGAGCAGGGTTTGACATATGGATTCCTTGTCGGCAGCTGGTGAACACAATTCATCTACTTGGTAAGATGATAGGTTTACGCTAACAAAATTTTGACCTATTATAGCGTATTTACCCCGCACTGTTCAGCATGTCATCATGGATTTGACAATACGATACATGGATGATTTAGGTTTGATTTTTAGGTTTTATAATAGCCGCGAAGGAATTGGGCGGTTTACCCAACCATTGAGGCACATAAGGTAATTGACGCTCATGAAACTTGGACTCGGCACCAAACTTACGACCGGCATGACTTTAACGCCACAGATGCAGCAAGCGATTCGCTTATTGCAATTGTCTAGTTTAGAGTTAGAGCAAGAGGTACAGCAAAAGCTGGACAGTAATCCTTTGCTTGAACGTGAAGACGATGAGGATTGGTTGGCAGATAGAGAGAATAATGAAGGATTTGCTAACAATCAGTTAACCGATGGTGAGTTAGAGTGGGAAGATAATTGGCAACGTAATGCCAATGAGTCAGACTCAGAAGCTTGGGATGAGCGTGACATTGCTATTGATAAAGAAACTGAACGGGATACTGGGGGGCAAACGAATTGGCAAGATGATTGGCAAGCCGGTAAATTACCAGAAACCACGCTAACGAGCCGCCATGACCATCCCAAATACGATAGTCATGATAGCTATGACAGTTATGATAACGACAGCTATGACAATGATGACTGGCAAGAAATCGGGCAAGATGGCATTGATAGCGCCGAGCATTTTGCCGCAAATCATTTTGATATCAATATCGACACCCAATGGGATGATGTATACACCCATGAGCCAACCAGCCTTGCCCGGGCGGATACCGATGAATTCGATGACGAGCATCGCTTTAGCACCCAAGGCAATATTCAAGACCATGTCCGATGGCAATTGAATTTTAAGCATTTGTCTAGCTTAGATATGATGATAGCCGAATATCTGATTGATAGCATGGACGAGCGTGGCTTTATCGGGTTATCCACTGAAGAGTTGTATCACAGTCTGGACACCATGCTCGCGTTTTATCAACTTGACGACGTGGAATTGACACCAGATGATATCGAAGTCGTGGTCAAACAAATCCAAAACTGTGAACCACTGGGCGTGGGTGCGCGTAATTTGGCCGAGTGCTTGCTATTACAACTAAAGCCATTACCAGCCGATACGCCCTATCTAACACAAGCCAAGCAATTACTCGCTTATCCTGATTATTTTAGTAATAACAATATCAACGCCTTGGTCAAAGCAACAGGCCTTTCGTTAGATGATATTCCGCCAAGTTTGGCACTACTGCGTACCCTAAACCCAAATCCGGCCTTGAGCTATCAGCAAAGCCAACGTCAATATGACAATAGCCCAGAGAGTTATGATATCCCCGATGTGTTGGTGACTCCGACGGCACAAGGTTGGCAAGTGCAGCTTAACCCCGACACCTTGCCAAAACTGCGTATCAATCAACACTATGCCAGTTTAGTTCACCGTAATGACAACAGCGAGCAAGGGGTGTATCTCAAAGAGCAGCTGCATGATGCGCGATTATTTATTCGAAGTATCCAAGAACGTAATCAAAACTTATTAAAAGTCGCAACGTGTATCGTCAAGCGTCAACAGGGATTTTTTGAACAGGGCGTCACCGCGATGCAACCGATGATTTTAAAGGATGTGGCCGATGAAGTGGGGCTGCATGAATCAACGGTATCACGTATCACCACCAGTAAAACCATGCTTACGCCCAAAGGTTTGTATAGCTTAAAGTACTTTTTTTCTAGCCAAGTCAGTAATGATGAGGGCGATGGGGTTTCGTCAACGGCCATCAGTGCCATGATCAAACAAATGATTGAACAGGAAGACCCAAAGAAACCACTTTCTGACAGTGCCTTGATGGACAAGCTCAAAGCCAATGGTATTGATATTGCGCGCCGTACCATTACCAAATACCGTGAGGCAATGAACATCGGGTCATCAACACAGCGCAAACAACGATATTAGGGACACGCCCTAGTAACAAAACTAAAAATAGTTAACAAAATATGGCGGTAGTCCAGTGATAATTAGTGCTATATTTCTGCCCTAAAATTTAAGCAAATCATTGCAAATCTTATCGGTAAAGGGTGAGCGATTTAGACAAGGTCTCACACGATAGTTGAGCAATGAAAAAGCTAGGGTTATGGGAAAATCATTAATATGGTAGAACATTATAATTTATTGTTGTTGCTGTTAGGGGTGGCTTTTTTAATTGGGGCTTTTTTTCCATTATTACCGCGAAAGCTATCGATTTCACTGCCGATGTTGCAATTGGCATTTGGGGGCTTGGTCGGGTATTTCTTTGTTGATTTACCAAGACTGAACCCACTAAACTATGGCTTGGGTATCGAAAAAGTCACCGAATTGGTGGTGCTTATCTCGTTGGTCGGCTGTGGCATCAAACTCGACAGCCCGATTAATTGGCGCAGTTGGCAGCCGACCTTACGCTTATTATTGATATTGATGCCAGTGGGTATCGTGATTATGGCGTTACTGGGGCATTATATCTTTGGTTTAGGTATGGCGGCGGCTATTTTATTAGGGTCGGTATTAGCACCCACTGACCCTGTACTTGCCGCTAGTATTCAAGTCGGCCCACCCAATCAAGACAAGCACGAGGACATCACCCGATTTAGCCTAACCTCAGAGGCGGGATTGAATGATGGTTTGGCATTTCCCTTTGTGTATTTAGCCATTGCGATTGCGACAGCAGCGGCAACCAATCAAGCTTTCACCAGTGCCGATTGGCTGCATTGGTTGGGGTATGATGTATTGTGGCGAATTGTTGGCGGGCTTGGCGCAGGTTTTATCGTTGGTAAGTTGCTCGCCAAATGGCTATTTGCTAAGGAAAACCCTGGCAATGTTGAACAAGGCTATATGGTGGTTGCTTTGATGCTTATTGCTTACGGGGCATCTGAGTTGATTCATGGTTATGGCTTTATTGCCGTATTTATTGCAGCGCTGACGTTTCGTCGTTCTGAGTCAGATCACGAGTATCACCAAGGTTTGCATGAGTTTGCCGAACAGTCAGAGGGCTTATTGATGTCATTGGTGATGATATTTTTGGGTATTTTGTTGGGTCAGATTTTGGCGAGTGAGGTCATGGTGACTTGGCAAGTGTATGTCGTCTGCTTGGCATTTTTATTGGTCATTCGTCCCGTGATTGGTTACTTTAGCTTGACGAAAGTTGGGATGAGTCGCAATGAACGATGGGTAACGGCAGGTCTTGGGATTCGCGGTATTGGTACGTTTTACTATATCGCTTATGCGGTGAACAAAGGCGTATTCAGTGATGGGGAAGCGACCAGTATTTGGGTTATATGTGCCGTGATGGTGGTGATGTCCGTGTTTATTCACGGTTTAAGCGCCAACTATCTGCTAAAACTCACCAAGCATTAAGAAATAAATAAAAAAAAGCGCGCTAGGCAGATACTGAGCGCGCTTTTTTTATCTATGGGGGGCTATTAACTAGCCACCACCCACAGCTTGTACTACTTCAATGACCATACCATCTAGCAAAGTAACATTACCAAGTTGGGTTTTGGGAATTAATTCACCATTAATTTCAACTGCGAATCGACCTTTGGTCTGCTCCATCTCATCCAAAAACGCGAGTAAGTTAGTATGGAGTGTCTGCATGGTATGACCATTTAAACTCACTTGAGGCATGGTAAATATCCTTAATTTTAGCTATTTAAATCATACAAATTGCGATGCTTGATAGTATAGCTACCTATACTTTAGCAAGCTTTATGGCCAACCAAATCCAAGCTGCAATAAATAATGTCCCACCGATTGGCGTAATCGCACCCAACCAGCGTGGCATACCGAGCGCCATCAGATACAATGAGCCAGTAAATAACACAATGCCCATCTGTAATAGCCATGCCACACTTGCCGGTGCATACTTTAAGCGAATCAAGACACCAACGACCAATAAACCTAGCGCATGGTAAAAGAAATATTGGGTGCCAGTCTGCCACCAAGCCAACTGGTCAAGGCTTAAGCGTGGCTTTAACCCATGTGCCGCAAAGGCGCCACAGGCTACCGCGATAGCCAAATTAATACTTGCAATCGATATCCAATTCATAATCGCCTTATACCCTGATAACGTTAATCTAACTGCAAATGGGTATTGGCCAACATGGCTTCTTTGATTTTATCCATGGCATTTTTTTCGATTTGGCGTACCCGTTCGGCAGAGATATTATACTCAGCGGCCAACTCATGCAAGGTGGCTTTTTGCTCATTAAGCCAACGCTGCTGTACGATGTCACGCGAGCGCTCATCCAACTCTTCCATCGCTTCCATCAATGCCGTATTGTTGCTTTCTTCCCAGTCCGCGTCTTCAATCATATCCGCTGGATTGGCTTCATCTTCTAGATAATATTGCGGGGCATAACGGCCTTCGTCTTCATCATCACTTTGTGCTTCAAATGAGGCATCATACGAGGTTAGACGGCTTTCCATCTCAAGCACTTGCTTGACGGTGACATTCAAGTCTTTGGCAATCGCTTCCGCTTCTTCCAAGGTAAGCTGATTGTTGGTTTTCTTTAGCGAGCGCAAGTTAAAAAACAATTTACGGTGTGCTTTGGTCGTTGCGACCTTCACAATGCGCCAGTTACGAATGACGAACTCATGAATCTCTGCCTTAATCCAGTGCACCGCAAAAGATACCAAGCGCACGCCTTTATTCGGGTCAAAGCGTTTGACCGCTTTCATCAAGCCGACATTGCCTTCTTGAATCAAATCAGCCTGTGGCAACCCATAGCCTGAATAACTGCGCGCGATGTGAATCACAAAACGTAAGTGTGACATGACCAATAGACGAGCCGCCTCAACATCGCCATCATCCGTATAGCGATGGGCAAGCTCTTGTTCTTGTTCAGGGGTCAGAATTGGAATCTGATGAACGGCATTGATATACGCGCCAAGATTGACACCCGGTGCAGATAAATCAGTCGGCATGCGCGGTACCAATGCTTTGGTTTTTGCTTTTTGGCGGGTATGTGAAGCCTTACGGACAGGACGCTCGCCAAACTCATCGTCGTATGCGTTATCAAACTCATCATCAAGTGAGTCCGGATCGATATGCCCATCAAAATCCGCATCATAAGCATCTTCGAGCGAGACCAACTCAATCCCATCATCTAGACTATCAAAGTCCGGCTCAACGCTATCGCTGTCAATATCGTCCCAGTCATCCCAATTGTCAGTGTCAGACTGCGCTAAATCTTCATCAGATTTTGATAACACAGCTGACTTAGCTGCTTTTTTAGGTTGAGGATTAGATTTGGTTTTAGTGGTCGTGGTACGGCGGCGTGGCTTGGTTTCACCCGTTGATACCACAGATTTGGTTGACTCATCACTAACGATGGCCGATGCCACCTCAATTGGTGTATCGGGTACGGCCATTGAGTTAGGCGATTTTTTTGTTTTAGTTGCCATGCAAAAGCCTATAAAAAATGAAATATATAAAGTTGGAATCAATCAGTTGTTGCTATAACACGAGTCTAACAACCATCAAAAATAAATGGGTACAGTCAATAATAAATATAGCCAGTGTAGCAAGATGCAGTCAATAAACATGTCTGTAATTAGCATCGGTGATTATTAGCAATTAAAAGACATTATGTCGTAATTCAAGTGACTTTGTTAGCAGTGTTTAGCAATTTTTAGTTATTAACAAGTGAAAGATTGTATCTGTCTGCCCCGCGAATAACCCATAACCCATGTGGCGACAAAATGCGCCAATATCATGACGGCTATTTGGGTCAGTCGCACTCACATACACCGCGTGATCCATTTGGGTTTGCTTAAGGGCCATTTTTAGTTTGAGCAGCGGCATCGGGCAAGCCAAGCCTTTACCATCTACGTACTGTGCTACAATTAGGTCATTTAGCTCGGTATCCGTTGGGTTGTCAGTTAGCGGCTCATTAAACTGCGCTAACCCCCAATCCTGCTCAAAATTTGGCAAGGCTATCAGATTTTCAGCGATATGAGACGGTTTATCCATGATAATCCTCAAAAATACGAAATATTCACCCAAAAAAATTTCAAAGTGCGCTTAATTAGGTTACGGTTGCATAACATCCTAGTAAGCGATTGCTATTATGTGCCAATTATTAATGGGGTAGCCCAACGAAAAAAACAATCCCAAATTCAGGTTAAACGTGGTTATTATTGGGTGGCTGAGCTGATATTTGCGCTATCAGTTGATAACAGTACATGATTGGCTAATCGCTTATCCATTTGCTAATTGATTATACAATAGCAATATTTCGCTAACCAAGTTCAGTTATTATGCTAGATTGCCAGTTGGGTGGCTATTAATTTATGTCATGACGCGACTAATGCCTAATCGCGTGTATTGCTATCGAGTATTTATAAGGTTGCACCTGTGAATTTAATGAAACGTGTCACGCTCACTTTATTACTATCTGGGTTCGGATTACCGGCTATCGCTGCCAATGGTGAGATGGAAGATCGGAAGAGCGTCGTGTAGGGAAAGAGTGTCTTCGCCTGTGTAGATC
>ERZ650312.1838-NODE-1838-length-11899-cov-4.239615_pt1 | contig 11899 bp, 7 predicted proteins | sample MGYA00376248_ERZ650312 | MGnify/ENA primary metagenome ERZ650312 (study PRJEB26733, sample SAMN07839316) | wastewater metagenome | biome: urban; feature: wastewater treatment plant; material: waste water | place: USA: North Carolina | collected 2016-07-28 ... | reverse complement strand
CCTGCGTTTCCGGAGCGCTCGGCCTGCGCCCTCTGGCGCTCATAGTTCTGCTCACGACGTCGTTCCGCATCCTCGCGCTTGGCGACATCGCGAAACACACGACCCGAGCTCGCGCGCACCGTCTCCAGATCCAAACCCAGCAGGTCGGCAATCTGGATAAAGTACGTATCGATCATATAGCTATCGCGCAGCGGATAGATGAGCGTGAGAGCGTCCTCCAGCGCCTTGGCGCGACCGCCCGGCGTGGTGATGTCGCTCGACTCCTGCAGCGAACGGTAGACAAAGTCCATAAGCGGCTCGGCAGCGTCGATGCGCGTCTGCAGTGCCTCGCCACCATGCGCCGTGATGAACTCCATGGGATCGTTGCCGTCGGGCAGCACCACGCAGCGCAGGTCCATCGAATCCTGCTCGATAAACTGAATCGCGCGACGGGCGGCCTTCTGGCCCGCGGCATCGCCATCGAACATATACACGATGCGCTTGGCAAAGCGGGTGAGCGTCTTTACATGATGCTCCGTGAGCGCGGTGCCCAGCGTGGCGACAACGTTTTTAATCCCCGCCTCCCAGCAGGCGATGCAATCGGTATAACCCTCCACCACGATGGCGGTATCCTGCGCGACGATAAACTCCTTGGCCCAATTAAAGCCGTAGAGGTTTCGCTTTTTATGGAACACGCTCGTCTCGGCGGTATTGAGGTACTTGGGTTGGCCGTCACCCATGATGCGACCGCCAAAGGCAATGTTGTGACCCTGCTCGTCAAAGATGGGAAACATCACGCGGTCGTAGAAGCGGTCGGCAAGCTGCCCGCGCCCGCGGCTCACGGCAACGTTGGCGTCGATCATCTCCTGCGGGGTAAAACCCGCCTGGGACAGGTGCGACACCAGCGCGTTACGGCCCGGTGCAAAGCCCAGGCAGTAGCGGCGGCAGACGTCGCCGCCCATGCCGCGGCTGGCAAAGTACTCGCGCGGACGGCCGTCCTTACCGCGCATGAGCATGGTGTGGTAGAACTGGGCGGTCTCGGCGCACAGATCGTAGATGCGGGCACGCTTGGTACCGCGCCCGCGGCGGTCTCCGGTGTCGTGCAGCTCAATACCCGCGCGATCGGCCAAATAACGGATTGACTCGGGAAAGCTCAGGTTCTCGCGCTTCATGATATAGGTGAAGACGTCGCCACCCTCGCCGCAGCCAAAGCAATGCCACACCTGCGTGGCGGGAATAATGTGGAAGGACGGCGTCTTTTCGCCATGGAAGGGGCAGCAACCCCAAAACTCATGGCCGCGGGGCTTGAGCTCAACCGTTTCCTGCACGATGGCAACCAGGTCGGACGCAGCGCGTACCTGGTCTTTTTCCTCATCGCTAATCACGGATGCTCACCCCCTGCTCACCCAAGTTGTGACGAATGTCCTCGATATTACCCTCGACGGTCGCGATCAACTCATCCAGCGAATCGAACACACGCGACGGACGCAGCCAGCGCGTAAACGCCAGCGAAACGGAAGCGCCGTACAGGTCGCCCGTATAACCAATTAAATTAGCCTCGAGATGCGCAGATGCCGCATCGTCAGCATACGTTGGCGGCAGGCCGACGTTCACAGCAGCGGGCCACGCGGTGTCATCGACCAGCACCAGACCCTCATACACGCCATCGGCTGGCACCTGAATGCCGTCGGGAACCTGCAAGTTTGCCGTGGGAAAGCCCATGCCAGAACCCTCGTGACGGCCGCGAATAACACCGCCACGCACCATATACGGACGGCCGAGTAACTCAGCAGCAAGCTCCACATGGCCCTGTCCCAGCTCATGACGAATGCGGGTGGCGCAAATGGCCTCACCGCCCTCGCAAAGCAGGTCGTGCCCGTAAACGTCAACGCCGCGCTCGGCACCCCAGGCGCGCATCTCGGCAACACCAGAAGCACCGCCACGACCCAGCCTAAAGTCGCTGCCAACGCGAATCGAGCGAATGTCGACCAGACGCGACACCAGCGAGAGAAAATCAACATGGTCAAGCGCCGCAACCTCAGGCGTAAAGGGAACGGCCACCACCGCATCGACCCCGGTTTGAGCCAGGGCATGCAGACGGTCGGCCGTCGTCATCAATTTTTGAGCGGGCGAAGGGCTCACCACGACGTCCGGGTCGGGATCGAAGGTAACCACGACCGCCTTACAGCCATGGGCACGGGCATCACGGACAAGCGCATTAATGAGTTCCTGGTGTCCACGGTGAACGCCGTCGAACACGCCAATGGCGATTGAAGCGGCACCCAAGTGCTCACACTCATCAAACGTATCGGCAGCAACGATGCGAGCCTCGTCCGACTCGCCCGCGAAAAAGATACGCGCGAGCTCGCGAGCGGACAACATCATCGAACACCGCCGATTGCCTGCGGAAACACGTGCTCCATGACAAAGCGGCCGCCCTCAATGCGGGCGAGCGCCTTGAGTCCCCCATCGAGCACCAACGCAAACGGCGCCTTCGAGGAATCGAAATCGGCAAGCGCACGCTCAACGGGAATGCGTCGGCCGCAGAGCAGGTCGTCGGCAAGATTGCCCGGCAAGTCAACACGTGTGGCGCCCAGGGCCGCAATGGGATCCAGGGCAAAGCCAGCCGCGGACTCGGGAGAAAGCTCCTCGACCGCATGACAAGCGCCAATGGAAACAACACCGGAGGCCGTGCGGCGCAGCGCGGAAATATGCGCGGCGCTATCGCAAGCGCGGCCCAGGTCGCGAGCGAGCGCACGGATATAGGTGCCCTTGCTCACCGAGAACGCCACGGTCCACACACACGTATCACCTTCGCCGCCCACGGCGATCAGGTCGGCGGCATAGACCTCGACGGGGCGCGGAGGTAGGTCCACCGCATTGCCCTCGCGAGCAGACTTGTAGGCGCGAACGCCATTGACCGAGATAGCCGAAAACGCCGGCGGCACCTGCATCTGCGGACCCAGCAAAGCGGCCAAGCGCTCACGGGCATAGGCAGGATCGCGGAGCTCGTTGGCAACAGCCACCGTGCGGACCGCCTCGCCCTCCGCATCATCGGTATTGGTCTCGACGCCAAACGAAATGTCGGCGACATAGCTTTTGGTATCGAGGGTTAGCATGCCCAGCAGACGGGTCGCCTGGCCCACGCCCACCACCATGACACCCGAGGCCATGGGGTCGAGCGTACCGGCATGGCCGACGCGTCGCTCATGGAGGGCGCGTCGGCATTGCGAGACCACATCGTGGGACGTGCAGCCCACCGGCTTATCGACGGCGAGCAGCATATTCAATTGAGAAGGCGTACGACGAGCCATGTACCATCCAAAAAGTTAAAGCTCGACGGTCACCGAAGCGGGATCCTCCCCCACCAGCTCGGCCAGCATGGGAAGTGCCACGGCGAGCGTCTCGCGAATCGTTCCGTTGTTGGAAAAGCCGGCGGCGGCATGATGCCCGCCACCGCCAAAGTTGGCAGCGATCTCGGACACATCGAGGTCACCCTTGGAGCGCAGGTTGCCGCGCACCTTGGTATCGCCCTCGATGCCCTTTAGGAACAGGCAGACCTCGACGCCCATCACCGAACGCACCACATCGACCAGGCCGTCGCACTCGTCCGAGGTGACGCCGCAGGCCTCAAGGTCGCTCTGGAAGGCATAGCTATACGCCACGCGCCCGTGCGCGACCGTCTTGATACGGCCCATGACAATGGACTTGAGGTGCAAAAACTCAACGCGCATGCTCTGATAGACCTCGAGCGCAACGCGCGCCGGATCGGCACCGTGCGCCACCAGGCGCGAGGCCGCATGGAACGCGGCGGCATCGGCGTTTTGGTACTGAAAACGGCCGGTATCGGTAACCAAGCCACACAGCAGGCAGGTCGCAACGCCATCACGTGCGACAATGCCGCAATTGTCCAAGAAACGGTCGATGATCATGGCGCAGGCTGCAGCTTCGACGCGCCTCAGGCTGAGCTCGGCAAACTCCTCGCGCGCCGGATGGTGATCGAAGCACACCACATGCGACGAGCGGCGGAGCACCTCGGCGGAGTTGTTCAGACGCTCGACGACCGGCACGTCCACCGAGATGAACAGGTCCGGATTGCCAGTGTACGCAGATGCCGGCACCAGGCGATCGGAGCCTTCCATAAAGCGGTAGATGCGCGGAACCGGGTCATCGTCTGCCAGCAGCAGCGCAATGTCCTTGTTGGGGAAAAACTTCATAAGCGATAAGCCCAGACCCAGCACGGAGCCCAGGGCGTCACCATCGGGAGACGTATGTCCCGAAATCGCAATGGAGGACGCACCCTCGATGAGCTCGAGGATGCGTCGCTGAATATCTGCAGACTCGCACGATGCGAGGTCGGCGGAATTACTCATCTAAAGCTGCCTCCTGGGCGGCATCCGCTATCGGATAGCCGTCCTCGTCCTTTTCGATCGCAAGCGTGGCGGGAACGTTTTCCAGCGCACGCGTGATGCGCTCGGCCTCATCGGTCGAGCGATCGATGCGAAAATCGAGCTCGGGCGTGACGCGCCAATCGAGCGAGCGGGCCAACAGGCTACGGATGCGGCCCTTGGCACTGGCGAGCGCCTCCATGACCTCGTCGTAGCGGCTCGCATCGCACGACACGTACACGCGCGCGAACGAACGGTCCACCGCGACCTCGACCGCGGTCAAAGTAACCAGGTCGAGACGCGGATCGGAAACCTCAAAGAGCAGGATATAACCGAGCTTCTCGCGAAGCTGCTCGCCCAGACGGCGGGTTGCCTGCGTTTGCTTCATAGCGCTACCCCCTACTCGGTACGGGCAACCTGGTCGATGCGGTAACCCTCGATCTGGTCGCCGGGCTTGATGTCCTGGAAGTTCTCCAGGCCAATGCCGCCCTCGGAACCGCTCTTGAGGCTCTTGGCCTCGTCCTTGTAGTGGCGCATCGAGGCGATCTTGCCGTTGAAGACCACGATGCCGTCGCGCACCAGGCGCACGGAATCGGTCGCGGCGATCTCGCCCTCCTCGACGCGGACACCGGCGGCGATACCGACTTTGGGCACCTTGAAGGTGTCCAGGACGGTCGCGGTACCCGTGGCGACCTCGACCTCGGTGGGCTTGAGCATGCCGATACGGGCGGCGTCGAGCTCCTCGAGGCACTTGTAGATGACGTCGTAGCAACGGATCTCGACGCCCTCGCGCTCGGCGGCGGAGCGGGCCTTGCCGTCGGGACGGACGCCAAAGCCGATGATGATGGCGTTGGAGGCGTCGGCCAGGACGACGTCGGTCTCGTTGATGGCACCAACGGCGGAGTGGATCGTGTTGATGCGCACCTCGGACTGATCCATCTTGTCGAGCGAGTCCTGAAGGGCCTCGATGGAACCCTGGACGTCGGCCTTGATGATCAGGTTGAGCTCCTTGACCTCGGCGTCGGCAATGGTCTCGAAGAGGTTCTCGAGCGTGACGTGCTTGACGCGGCTCTGCTCCTCGATACGGGCCTTGAGCGAACGCTCGTCGGCCAGCGCACGTGCCTCGCGCTCGTCCTCGAACACGCGGAACTCGTCACCGGCGTTGGGCACGGACTGCAGGCCCAGGATCTCGACGGCGTCGGAGGGACCGGCCTCGGTGACGGCGCGACCCTTGGGGTCGAGCATGGCGCGGACGCGGCCGTAGGTAAGGCCGGCGACCAGCGTATCGCCCACGTGCAGGGTACCGCGGGTCACGAGCACGGTAGCGACCGAGCCGCGGCCCTTGTCGAGCTTGGCCTCGAGGACGTTGCCGGAGGCAAAGGTGTCCGGGTTGGCCTTGAGCTCGAGCACGTCGGCCTGGAGCAGCACGGTCTCGAGCAGGTCGTCGATACCGATCTTCTGCTTGGCCGAGATGTTGACGAACATGTTCTGTCCGCCCCACTCCTCGGGGATGATGCCGTACTCGGTGAGCTCCTGGCGCACGCGGTCGGGGTTGGCACCCGGCTTATCGATCTTGTTGACGGCGACGACGATGGGTACGCCGGCGGCCTTGGCGTGGTTGATCGACTCGACGGTCTGGGGCATGACGCCGTCGTCGGCGGCGACGATCAGGATGACGATGTCGGTCACCTTGGCGCCACGGGCACGCATAGCCGTAAAGGTGGCGTGACCCGGGGTATCGATAAAGGTGATCTTGCGGTCGTTGATCATGACCTGCGAAGCGCCGATGGCCTGCGTAATGCCGCCCGCCTCGCCGGCAGCGACGCCGGTGTGACGGATGGCGTCGAGCAGCGACGTCTTGCCGTGGTCGACGTGGCCCATGACGGTGACGACCGGGGCGCGCGGCTTAAGGTCGGCGGGATCGTCGTAGAACGAGAAGGTGTTCTCCTCCTCGGGGGTGATGATCTTGATCTGACGGCCCAGGTCGTCGGCAACGAGCTCGACGAGGTCGTCGGACATGGACTGCGTCATGGTAAGCGGCGTGCCCAGCAGGAACAGGCGCTTGATGATGTCGTTGGCCGGAACGTCGAGCGCCTCGGCGAGCTCCTGGACGGTAACGCCCTGGGAGACCTTGATGGCGTCGAGGTCCTCGGGGTTCACGCCCTGGGCCAGCGCCTCCTCTATCTTGCGCTCCTCCTGAGCCTTGGCAGCCTCGCGCTCGCGCTTCTCCTTGCGCTTCTTGCGGCGACCGGTGGACTCGCGAGAGGCCTCCTCGACGGCGGCACGAGCCTCCTCGAGCACCTTCTCGCGGCTGTACTCCTCGGCCTCGCGAGCCATGCGGCTGTAGTGGTCCTCTTCGTTGTTGTGACCGCCCTTGCGCTTCTTGCCCTTGCCCTGCTTATCGGGGTTGGGGAAGTCCATGCCGGCAGCGACGTTGTTGCTGGCGTTGGTGCGATGGCTGTGCGGACGGCTCTCGGAGGCGTTGCGCTCGGAGTTGTTGTCGGAGGCGTTGCGATCGTTACGACGGCCACCGCGACGGTCGTTGTTGCCGCCACGACGGTTGCCGCGCTCGGAGGCGCGCTCAGCCTTGGCCTTCTCCTCGGCGTCCTTCTTCTCCTTGAGCACGGTCTCCTGTGCGGCGATCTGGTCGAGCAGCGAACGGAAGCGCGAACCGGAGTCGGAAGCGGGAACGGCGCGGCGCTGGGCCTCGCGGGCAGCCTCCTCCTTCTCGCGGGCAAGGCGCTCCTGCTCGGCTTTCTTCTTGGCCTCGGCCTCGGCGCGGGCAGCCTCCTCGGCAGCCTGGGCTGCGGCAAACTGGCGGCGCTCCTCCTCGCGGGCCTTCTCGGCGGCGATGCGCTCGCGCTCGGCCTCGGCAGCGCGTGCGGCCTCCTCGGCGGCAGCTGCCTGCTCCTCGGCCTGCTTGGCGGCCTCGACTTCCTTGGCGCGGGCCTCGATCACCGAGGCGAGCTGCTTGCGGACCATGGCGACGTAAGCGTCCTCCAGGGCGGAGGAAGCGGACTTAGCGGGAATCTTCATTTCGGCGAGATGACCCATCAGTTCCTTGGAGGTCATGCCGAACTCTTTGGCCAGGGTGGACACACGGACTTTTGCCATATGACTTCACCTACCCTTTCTGGCACCTTGGGTGCCTAGAGACTGAACGAGCGTGGGAGACGCGCCGGGACCCGCCCGGCGCGACCGCGCGCTAGATCAGGTCCTCCGCATCATCGAAGGCGTCGGTGTCGTGGACACCGCAGAAACGGGAGCCGGGACGAGCCTGGTTGCGGCACTGGATGCCGTCCTCGGACACGAACTCGCAGCGACGGACGTCCTCGTCCTCCTCGTCACCGATCAGGTCGGCGGCGGGCTCCTCGTGAACGGGAACGTTCTTGAGGATGTCGGCGGCAAGCGTCTCGGACTTGATGTCGATGTGCCAGCCGGTCAGGCGCGCGGCGAGGCGGGCGTTCTGGCCCTCCTTGCCGATGGCGAGGGACAGCTGGTCGTCGGGCACGATGACGCCGGCGTAGGCCTTCTCCTCGTCGATGAGGACGCGGGTGACCTTAGCGGGCGACAGGGCGTTGGCGACGTAGACGGCAGGATCGGCATCCCACAGGATGACGTCGACGCGCTCGCCACGGAGCTCGCCCACGACAGCGCGAACACGGCTGCCCTTGGGGCCGACGCAGGCGCCCACGGGATCCAGACGGTCGTCGAGCGAGTGGACGGCGACCTTGGAGCGCTGGCCGGGCTCGCGGGCGATCGACTTGATCTGGACGGTGCCCTCATAGATCTCGGGCACCTCCTGCTCAAACAGACGACGCATGAGCTCGGGGTGGGTACGGGAGATGACAATCGGCGGACGGCTGTGCTCGCCGCGAACCGGCTGCAGGTTGGAGTTGGGGTCGCGAACGTCGATGATCACGGCCTTGATGTGCTGGTTGTGCAGGTAGCGCTCGCCCATCGGACGCTCGTTGCGCTCGTTCTCGTAACGGCGCTGGTCGAAGTGCGGCAGCTCGGCCTCGACGCCCTCGCGGATCTTGACGATCGTGAAGTCGGGCGTGGACTGCAGCACGGTACCGCTGATGAGGTCACCGATGCGGCCGGAGAACTCCTCGTAGATCTGCTCGCGGGCGGAGTTGCGCACGATGGCGTTGATCTCGGCCTTGGCGTGCTGGGCGGCGATGCGGCTCGTGTTCTTGGGGGTGACGTCGATCTCCTCGAACTCGGTGAAGTTGCCCTCCTCGTCCATGGAATCGTCGATCGGCTCCAGGCGGTAGACGTAGATCTTGCCGGTGGTGCGGTCGATGGTCACCTTGGCGCCCCACTCAAGATGCAGGATCTCGGCATAGCTCTTGGCGAGCGACTGCTCCAGGCGGTCGATCAGGTAGAGCTGGTCGATGTGCTTCTCCTGGCAAAGCTCCATCAGGGCGGACATCATGTCGGATGCTGCCATCTTACTTTCCTTCCTTCGCGGGCTTGAAGTCATAGGTGGGCTTCAACTTGCACTTTTTAACATCAGAGAAATCGAGGGTGACGGACTCGCCGTCCTCGAGCTCGAGGGTCACGTTCGTCTCGGTGGCGGCGGCAATCTTGCCGGCGTACTTGCGACGGCCCTCGGTGGCGGTGGAGGTGAGCTCGCAGTTCTCGCCCACAAAGCGGGCAAAGTCGCACGGGCGGCGCAGCGGGCGCGCCATACCCGGGCTCGACACCTCGAGCGTATAGCTCGAAGAGATGGGGTCGAGCTCCTCAATCACATCGCCGACCCACTTGGTGTTGGCCGTGACGTCGTTGAGCGACAGGCTCTGACCCTCGGCACCCTCGATACGCACGCGCACGCAGGGGGCCTTGGTGGCACCCACGAGCTCGACGTCGACGATGTCGACATCGTGCTGGGGAGCGACGGCCTCGAGCGCGTCGATGATCGCCTGCTCGGTCTTGGTCTTGACCATTGCGGCACCTCCATCCATACAAAAAAGAAGCGGGGCCGAAACCCCACTTCTTTCAATTACAACTTCATTTGCAAGCAAACTATACCAATAGCTGCGGAAACGTGCAAGCACAGTACGAATCTGCAGGTCAGCGTGCGCACAGCTTCTCCACAAGAATAGGACAATTGACCGCAGGCATCAGGGCAGGTACATGAAAAACGAGGGACGACCCAACCGGATCGCCCCTCGTCTTTTATGCGTCAGTTAAGCGCGCAATGCTTACTTGACCACCAGGTTGACCAGCTTGCCGGGCACGCAGATGGCCTTGACGACCGTCTTGCCCTCGAGCCACTTGGCGACGGCGGCCTCGGCGGCAGCCTGCATATCCTCATTGGAGGCATCGCGGGCAACGTCGACGCGGCCGCGGACCTTGCCGAGCACCTGGACCACGATCTGCACCGTGTCCTCGATGGACTCGGCCAGGTCGAACTCGGGCCAGGCGGCGGTGTAGGCGTTGCCCTCGCAGCCGAGCGCCTCGTGCCACAGCTCGTCGGCCCAGAACGGGCAGATGGGGGCAAGGACGCTCACGATATCCTTAGCCACGCCGTAGCACAGCGCCTTGTCGCGGGCGGTACCCTCGGTGGCGTTGAGGTAGGCGCTCGCCGCGTTGACGAGCTCCATGACGGCCGAGATCGCGGTGTTGAACTGGCCGCGATCGAAGTCCTCGGTGCACTTGGCGATGGTGCGGTGACGCTCGCGATAGAGCTTCATCGCAACCTCGTCGAGCGCGGACTTGTCGAAGGCCACGTTGGCGTCGCCGGACTGGACGAGCTGCCAAACGATACGCCAGGCGCGCTTGATGAAGCGGTTGGCGCCCTCGACGGCCTTGGGATCCCAGTCGAAGTCCTTCTCGGGCGGGGCGATAAACAGGATCGCCAAACGCATGGTGTCGGCGCCGTAGGGCTCGATGACCGAGCTCGGGGGCACGACATTGCCCTTGGACTTGGACATGGTGTCGCCGTTCTCGTCCTTGACCATGCCCTGGCACAGCAGGTTGGTGAAGGGCTCGTCCACGCTCAGCAGGCCCAGGTCGCGCAGTGCCTTGGTAAAGAAGCGGCTGTAGAGCAGGTGCAGAATGGCGTGCTCGATGCCGCCGATGTAGTTATCGACGGGCATCCAACGGTCGGCGGCCTCGCGGGAGAAGGGCAGCTCGGTGTTGTGCGGGTCGGTATAGCGCAGGTAATACCAGCTGGAGCAGGTGAAGGTGTCCATGGTATCGGTCTCGCGCTTGGCCGGGCGGCCGCAGACCGGGCAGGTGGTCTCGTAGAACTCCTTGCACTCGGCGAGGGTCTCGCCGGCACCCAGGTCCAGGTTCTCGGGCAGCGTCACCGGCAGCTGATCCTCGGGCACGGGCACGATGCCGCAGTGCTCGCAGTGGATGGCCGGGATGGGGTTGCCCCAATAGCGCTGGCGGCTGATGAGCCAGTCGCGCAGACGGAACTCGACCTTGCGACGACCGCAGCCCATGGCCTCAAGGTCGGCCACGATCGCAGCCTCGCCCTCGGAGTGCTTGCCGCCGCGCATGCCGGTGTACTTGCCGGACTGGACGAGCGTGCCCTCGGCAGCGTGGGCGCAATCCCAGTCGACGGTCTCGGCATGGAAGGTATCGATGGTCTCGCCGCTGGCCTCGACGGCAGCGCGATCGTCATCGTCCAGGATGATCGGCACGATCGGCAGGTCGTACTTGCGGGCGAACTCAAAGTCGCGCTGGTCGCCGCAGGGAACGGCCATGACGGCGCCGGTGCCGTAGTCGGCAACGACATAATCGGCAACCCACACGGGGACCTTCTCGCCGTTGACGGGGTTCACCACGTAGCGGCCGGTAAAGGCACCGTGCTTCTCGAGGGTGCCCTGGGCACGCTCGACGGCAGAGATGTGCTTGGAGTCCTCGACGATCTTGGTGACGGCCTCCTCGTACTCCGTGCCCTCGACGAGCTCGTGCAGGCCGGCGTACTCGGGAGCCAGGACAAAGAAGGAGACACCGAAGAGCGTGTCGGCTCGCGTGGTGAAGACGGTGATCTTACCCTCGTCGCCCTCGATGGGCTCGCCATCCTGGTCGCACAGGGTAAAGTCGACCTCGGCGCCCTCGGAGCGGCCGATCCAGTTGGCCTGCATCTGCTTGACGCGCTCGGGCCAGCCGGGGAGCTTCTCCAGGTCATCGAGCAGCTCCTGAGAGTACTCGGTAATCTTGAAGTACCACTGCTCAAGGTCGCGCTTCTCGGGCTCGGTGCCGCAGCGCCAGCACTTGCCCTCGGTGACCTGCTCGTTGGCCAGAACGGTCTTGCAGGTGGGGCACCAGTTGACCGGGTTCTTCTTGCGGTAGACCAGGCCCTTTTCCCACATCTTCTCAAAGATCCACTGACCCCAGCGGTAGTAGTCGGGGCTGCAGGTCTTGACCATGCGATCCAGATCGTAGGAGAACCCCATGCGCTTCATCGTGGCGAGCGCCTGGTCCATGTTCTTATACGTCCAGGCGGCAGCCTGCGTGTTGTGCTTAATAGCGGCGTTCTCGGCGGGCAGGCCAAAGGCGTCAAAGCCGATGGG
>ERZ650312.1837-NODE-1837-length-11901-cov-3.269374_pt1 | contig 11901 bp, 12 predicted proteins | sample MGYA00376248_ERZ650312 | MGnify/ENA primary metagenome ERZ650312 (study PRJEB26733, sample SAMN07839316) | wastewater metagenome | biome: urban; feature: wastewater treatment plant; material: waste water | place: USA: North Carolina | collected 2016-07-28 ... | reverse complement strand
CAGGACAATACGGTTTTCTCGTGTGCAAAACCCGGCAGTGAGGCGTCTGCTGCCCAAACATGACGTATGCTCCAGGCAGCAGGGATCCTCTTGTGGTGAGCCGAGAGATTTCCCGGTGACAGTGCTGACGCTTTGTACACATCAGCAACCCGTTTTTTACGGGATGCGTTCGCGTATCCGGCCGGATAATAGAATGAGAGAGGTAGCCAACGCAGGGGTGGGGTTAATGTCGGCTATCCGGTCATTGCCGTAATGGATCAGACAAAAAAATGCCAAGGCAGAGCCTTGGCACCAAAAAAGGAAATGCGAGAGATGGATTTCGCATCCTGTCGACAGGCGGCTGATGCCGCCTGCCAGTTTGAAGATGGTGGTTGCGCCCTGCGATGCAAGGACTGGCTGTGAACATTTTGCAAGCATTTGTCACGGCCGGGTATTCTGCAAAAAGGGGTGCCCTCAATGGCCTGCCAGCAATTCCATCTACCCGGAGGGCCTCCGATGCGTCGGCCCCGCCTGACGGGACGAACCAAAACCAGAAATTTGCAAGGTACGCTCTATGAATAACAAAATGGTGTTGTTTCTGCCGTGCGCAGCCGGTGTGGAGCACTTGCTGGCAGAAGAAGCCGGCGCGATTGCTTCCTTGCCAGCTGGCGCCGTGCAGCCGCAGCGGGGCGGCGTTCGGGTTCGGGGGGGCAGCTGGCGCACGGTCATGCAGCTCAATCTGCACAGCCGCATGGCGCAGCGGGTGCTGGTGCAACTGGCTGTTGTGCCGTACGCCCGGGAGGATGACCTGTATGCCGCCGCTGGTGAGGTGCCGTGGGAAACGTGGTTTAGCGTACAGCAAACGTTCAAGATAGAGATCACCGCGCAGCGCAGTCCGCTCAAAAGCCTGAATTTTGCTGCGTTGCGCATTAAAGACGCCGTGGCCGACCGCTTTCGTGCCAAGCTGGGCGTCCGTCCCAGTGTGGATACGCACTATCCCCAGGTTCGCATTCACGGCCATCTCGACGCACAACACCTCACGCTGTATATCGATACGTCAGGCGAACCACTGTTCAAGCGTGGCTGGCGGCAGGACAAGGGCGACGCTCCTCTCAAGGAAACCCTGGCTGCGGCCATACTGGCTGCCAGCGGCTGGCAGCCACAATCCGGTCAGGCGCTGTACGACCCGTGCTGTGGCAGCGGCACGATCGTGATCGAGGCTGCCCAGATGGCATGCCGCATCGCGCCGGGCGGGCAGCGCCGTTTCGCCTTTGAGCGGTTGTTGCCGCATCAGCCTGCGTTGTGGCAACAATTGCTGCACGAAGCGCGCGCTGCCGAAATCCGGCCGCAGGATATTTTCATTTTTGGCAGCGACGTGTCCCACCGCATCGTGGACTTTGCCCAGCGCAATGCCGAGCGTGCCGGAGTGGCGCATGCCGTGCAACTGCGCGGGGGGGACGCATTGCAGCGCATGCCGCCCGTTGACGGCACGGGTGTCTTATTGCTCAACCCGCCGTATGGCGAGCGCATTGCCGCAGCGGGCGTGGCCGGGCAGGATGCGGCCGCGCGCGCACGCCGGATGGCTGATGCGGGGCGGGAACGGGCGGTGATGACAGAGGACGCGGCGAATGGCGGGGAGGCGGACTTTTTTGCGCGTCTTGCGAGCCACTGGAAGAAGCATTACGTGGGCTGGAAGGCCTGGGTATTGAGTCCGGACATGACACTGCCGGGCCGCATGCGCCTGCAGGCGTCGCGTCGAGTGCCGCTGTGGAACGGTCCGATCGAATGCCGTCTGTTCTGCTTCGACATCGTTTCGGGCAGTCCGGTCAAAGACCGGCCAGAGCGGGATAGACCACCCGCAGAGAAAGATACGCAAGGGGTGCACAACCGCCCGCGCGGAAACGCTGCACCATGAACGCATTCATGTTTCTTGTGCCGGGGCTGCGCGGTCGCGGTCTGTATCGGGCGGCAGGCGGACTGGCAGTCATCATGCTGTTGGCGCTGGGAATTTCAGGATGTGGCAGGGATGAGCAGGCGAAACAAGACGACTGGCTTCGTCAAGGAGTGGCCGCGGGCATGCACCCAAACATCCTGATGGACGCTGCGTTTGGCCCCGAAAACGGACTGGTTTTGCCGGGCGAGGTGTATTGGCAGGCTGAACTGCTGTTGCCGCGGCATCCGGCCAATCCGGGCGTGCAGGCGCCGGCGTCGGCTGCGGACACAGTTGGGCCTGACGCATTCGAAAACCAGCGGGTGGCCGTGCGCGCGCGCGAGGCCGTGCGCCTTAGCGAAACACGGCTTGCTCTGGTGATTGAATCAGTGGCCCAGGCAGACCTGCCGCTGGGCACCAATCTTTCTGGTGTGGCGTCGGGAACAGCCGCCAATGGTGTGCCTGCCGTCACGGCAGCATCAGAGGGCCGTGTGACGGCGCCGGTTCATATCGGGGTGATTTTTTTCAAGAACGAAGCGCCAGCGCCGGCCAGTGTGGCTCCTGGCGCGGAAAACCGCACGGCGGAAAAGTGGCGGGCCACGCGTCTGGTGTCCCATGTCGATTTCATGCCGGCCGGTTCGTTGCCGGACGTGCAGGTGTACAAGCTCGATGCCAGCCGTTATCTGATCACTTACGCGCAGTCCGCATGTCGTCAGGGTGCATGCAGCAGCCGGCTCAAGGGATATCTGCTGCAACCGGAGGCCATGACCAGCATATTCGAAACCCGCCTGGCGGGCAGCAACGCCAGACAATATGCCGATTGCATCGGACGCCTGGGGGTGACGCATGCGGGCGCCGCCGCCGCGATTGCCGGTCTGGATGAGGGGGTGGCGTCCGGGAGTGGCAAACCCGCCGGAGGCGCGCCGGCACATGCCTGCTATGCCGTAAGCGGCGAAGTGCACCCCCTTTCACGCGGCGCCAAAACGGCCGATGTCCAGATCCGTTTTTCCGGTTTGGTGTCGGAAGCTCCCGGGCGGTTGCGTACCATTGCACAGACGCAACTGTTCCGTCTGGATGGCGGCAGACTGAAACAGATCGCTGGCGGAGAAAACCCGGTGCCAGGACCATGACCCCCGATCTGGAGCCGATGTCTGCCGCGGCGATTGAGCCTGGCCCGCCGGATGCAATGGTGCAGACATGCACATGGCCGTGCGTGGTGCTCGACACCAATATCGTGCTGGATGTTCTGGTGTTTCAGGAACCAGCCGCTCTTGCGTTGCGCGTGGCGCTGGAGGCGGCAAGCCTGCAATGGCTGGCCACTTCGCGCATGCGGGACGAACTGCAGCGCGTACTGGGCTATCCGCAAATTGAGCAGCGGCTGCATTTTCATGGACTGACGCCTGAACAGGTGCTGACCCGGCGGGACCGCTGGGTGCGGCAGGTTCCAGCGGCACCGCGTTGCGCCTGCATCTGCAAGGATGCCGATGACCAGTGTTTCATCGATCTGGCCGTGGCACACGGTGCCCTGCTGCTGAGCAAGGACGACCAGGTGCTCAGGCTGCGCAAGCGGCTGGCGCGTCAGGGGGTGGTGGTCAGCCGCCAGTTTCCTGTCCGGGATGCGGCCGTGCAGCCCTGAGCGCAGTGCTGGCGGAGGGCTACCGGCTAAACGGTGCAGCCTGCACGCCCTGCAGCAGCCAGTCCATGCCCAGAATCTGCTCGTCGCTCAAGGTCTTGCCGGCAGCAAGCCGGAACTTGCCATCCTGGCTTTGCAGCGGGCCGGTGAACGGGTGCAGGCGGGCGGCGGCGATGTCGGCCTGGCGGGCCAGAACTTCCTTTTTCACTGCGGCGGGTACTGCGGGGCCGAATTCGCCCACACGCACCGCGCCTTGCTTCACGCCCTGCCACACGTTCTGGCTGCGCCACTGGCCGGCCTGCAGGGCGCGGATGCGGCCCGTTTCATAATCGCCCCAGTGGTGGGTGACGGCCACGATCTGCGCCGTGGGCGCGAATTTGCGCATATCGGAATGGTAGGCCACCACGTACTTTCCGCGCTCCTGCGCAGCCGTGGCCACGGCGGTCGATGCGGTGTGGAAGGCGAGTACATCGGCGCCCTGATCCATGAGGAGCATGGCGGCATCGCGCTCCCGCGCGGGGTTGAACCATTCGTTGAGCCAGATCACGCGCACCGTGGCCTGCGGGTTGACCGAGCGCACGCCCAGGGCGAAGGCGTTGATGCCCTGCAGCACTTCCGGAATGGGAAACCCGGCCACGTAGCCCACCATCTGGCTTTTGCTCATGCGCCCGGCTGCGATGCCCGCAAGGTAGCGGCCTTCGTAATAACGCGCGTTGGCCGTGGCCACGTTGGGTGCGCGCTTGTAGCCGGTGAGCACCTCGAACTTCACGTCCGGGAAATCGCGCGCCACCTTCATGGCCGGCTCCATATAGCCGAAGCTGGTGGTGAAAATGATCTGGTTGCCCTGCATGGCCAGGTCGCGCAGTACGCGCTCGGCGTCCGGCCCTTCAGGCACATTGGCCACATGGGTGGTTTGCACGCTGCGGCCCAGCTGTTGCTGCACCTGCTGGCGCGCGGTTTCGTGCTGACGCGTCCAGCCGGCTTCGGTAATTGGCGACATGTAGATCCATGCGGCCTTGACCGGTGTTTGCTGGGGAGGGGCTGCCTGCGTGGCTGTTGCGGCAAGCAGCGAAAAGGCCGCCACAAGTGTGGCCGCGAGGTTTTTGTACATGGTGTTCCTCTACATGGCTCCGGTTGGTCAATGCGAGCCGGATGGAGCAGAACCGGCAAAGGCGAGATTGTAGGGCCTGTTGGTAGTTACTGGCCGCGACCAAGAGCGGTTGTGTCGCCGCCAGGGTCTGTCCAATTGGTGGCCACACCCCGTGCGCAGAACCGTTGCGGCCGGGTGAGGGGGCCTTCAATAGGCCGCTTCGAATGAGTCAGGTCTTATCCCGGTGCGGGCAGCCGGTCCTGGTGCAATGGGCGTAGAGGCTTAGTGAATGCTCGCTCAGGCGATAACCCTTGTCGCGGGCAATGCGATGCTGGAGTTTCTCGATTTCGGCGTCGTAAAACTCCTCGACATGACCGCAGTCCAGGCATACCAGATGGTCATGGTGCAGGCCTTCGTCGAGTTCATAAATCGCCTTGTCACCGTCAAAACTGTTGCGGCACAGCAGCCCGGCCTGCTCAAACTGGGCCAACACCCGGTAAATGGTGGCCATGCCCACATCCAGTCCTTGCTGCAGTAGCGTCCGATAGACGTCTTCGGCGCTCATGTGGCGCTGCGTGGCGTTTTGGAACAGGCCGAGAATCTTCATGCGGGGTCCGGTGGCCTTGAGGCCGGAGTTTTTTATTTCTTCAGCAGGATCCATGCCTGGGGTCTCCAAGAGCAAATGACGGCACACTACAGTCCTTGCCTGCCATGCAGGCTGCTTTGCAGGCTAGCCGCTACAATGCGCGCAACAGGAAAAACCGGGCGTCCGCAGGGAAAATGACCATGCAGCACCGCCCGTACATTTGCGCAGTTGCGCCTGTTATCGCGTTCATTTTGCCTCAACGGAGCATTTCCATGAAAGCCATCCCCTTCGTCCGCTGCCGTTCCGGCTGGAAGCCGTTGCGGGCTGCGGCATTGTCCCTGATGGTGACTGCCGCTGCCTTGTCAGGCTGCGGCATTTACCGGCATGAGGTGCTGCAGGGCAACTTCATTTCCAGGGAGCAGGCGCAGGCCTTGCAGGTTGGCCAAACGCGTGCGCAGGTGCGCCAAATTCTGGGAACGCCGCTGCTCGTGGACATGTTCCGCGCCGAGCGCTGGGATTATGTCTTCACCATGCAGAACCGTCCCGGCGTGGCGCCGCAGAAATATGCAGTGTCGGCATTCTTTTCTGGCGATGTGCTGACGCGCGTTGAAGGCGCGGACGGGCTGCCAACCGAGCAGGAATTTGTCGACCTGATCGGCAGCAGAAAAACCTACAAGCCCCGTAATTTGCAGGCAGCCCCGGAACAGCTTGCACGCTTTGCCGAAACAAACAAACCGCCCGTTTTGCAGGAGCAGCCAGCAGCCCCTGCCAGCACGTCCTATCCGCCCTTGCCGCAATGAACACCACACCACACCGTATTGCCGTTGCAGGTGCCAGCGGCCGCATGGGACAGATGCTGATCGAGGCCGTGGCCACGGCTCCCGATTGTGTGCTGGCGGCAGCGCTGGATCGGCCAGAAAGCCCCGTGCTGGGCAAGGATGCCAGCCAGTTCACCGGCCAACCCTGTGGTGTGGCCATTTCGGCCGATTTGCAGGCATTGCAGGGCGCGCACACCCTGATCGACTTCACCCGCCCCGAAGGCACGCTGGCGCATCTGGCTGCATGCCGCCGCCTGGGTGTGAACATGGTCATTGGCACCACCGGCTTTGATGACGCGCAGAAGGCGCAGATTGCCGAATCCGCCCGTGACATTGCTATCGTCATGGCGCCCAACATGAGCGTGGGTGTCAATGTCACCTTCAAATTGCTGGAGATGGCCGCCAAGGCGCTGTCGACCGGCTACGACATCGAAATCATCGAGGCGCACCACCGCCACAAAGTCGATGCGCCCAGCGGCACAGCGCTGAAAATGGGCGAGGTGATTGCCGAGTCCCTGGGGCGTGACCTGAAGGACTGCGCCGTGTACGAACGTTACGGCCAAACCGGCGAACGCGATCCGTCCACCATCGGCTTTGCCACCATCCGCGGCGGTGACATCGTAGGCGACCATACGGTGCTGTTTGCCGGTACGGGCGAGCGCATCGAAATCAGCCACAAATCCAGCAGCCGTGCCGGCTATGCCCAGGGCAGCCTGCGCGCGGCGCGTTTTCTGGCGGACAAGCGGCGTGGGCTTTTCGACATGTTCGACGTGCTGGGGTTGCGCGAAAAGGCCTAAGGAAGGTATTCAAACCCCCGCGCAAGCTGCACCGCGGCTTTCGGGAAGCCCCGGGTATGAACGGGGCCAGCCTCGCGTCTGTCGTGCTGCACAATAGTGCGCATGGCACAAGCACACACTACCGACACCCTCACTGATCCCTTCCGCGGCGGCTGGGGGCGTTTTTTGCGCGACGCCTGGCGGCTGTCGCTGCCGTATTTCAGTTCTGAGGAAAAATGGCGCGCGCGCCTGCTGCTGGCGCTCATCCTTGTGCTGAACCTGGCCACGGTGTACATGAGCGTGCAGTTCAACCGGTGGTACAACACGTTCTACAACGCGCTGCAGGAAAAGGATGCGGCGGTGTTCTGGCGGCAGATGCAGGTATTTGCTGTTCTGGCATTCACCGCCATCGTGCTGGCGGTGTACAAGTTCTACATCACCCAGCGGCTGGATTTGCGCTGGCGCGGCTGGATGACGCGGCACTACATGGACAAGTGGCTGGCCAACTACCGCTACTACCACCTGGAGCTGATGCGGCAAAGCGGTGCGGCCAGTGTGCCCGACAACCCCGACCAGCGCATCCAGGAAGACATCGGACGTTTCACGGGCAGCGCGCTGGGCATGAGCATGGGCCTGCTCAACGCCACGGTCACGCTCGTGTCGTTCATCGGCATCCTCTGGACGGTTTCCGGCAGCATCGGCGTGCCGCTGGGCGCACAGGTGGTGACCGTGCCGGGCTACATGGTGTGGGTGGCCCTTGCCTATTGCGTCGTGGGCAGCGTATTTGCCCATTTCATCGGCCGCCGGCTGATCCGCCTGAACTACTGGCAGGAATGGCGCGAGGCCGATTTCCGCTACAGCCTGGTGCGGCTGCGCGAATACAGCGAGGCCGTGGCCTTTGATCGCGGCGAGGCTGCATCGCGCCAGCATCTGGATGCCCGCTTCGGCAAGGTGCTGGGCAATATGCTCCAACTCATCAAGGCGCAAAAGGGGCTGTTCTGGTTCACCTCGTTTTTCCAGCAGGCGGCGATCATCTTCCCGTTTCTTGTGGCGGCGCCGCGCTATTTCAGCGGCGCCATCAAGCTTGGCGACGTGATCCAGATCTCCAACGCTTTTGGCAAGGTGCAGGATTCGCTGAGCTGGTTCATCGACAGCTATGCGGGCCTGGCCAGTTGGCGCGCCACCACCGAGCGCCTGACCAGTTTTGACCGCGGCGTGGCCCGGGCCTTGCGCGAACTGGAGTCCAGCATCCATGTGCCGCAGGCTCAGGATAGACCGGATCGTGCCGACGGGGAAGCAGCCTGGCAGTACCGGGTGGCGGGACCCGCGCTGGAACTGGAGCAGGTGCGGTGTTACTTGCCCAGTGGAAAGCTGCAGGTGCAGGTGGCGGCGCAACAGGCGCAGCCGGGCGATGCGGTGCTGGTGCAGGGCGCATCGGGCAGTGGCAAATCCACTTTGCTGCGGGCGCTGGCCGGTATCTGGCCGCAGGCCAGCGGCCGGGTGGTGTTGCCCGAACACAGCATGTTTCTGCCGCAACGGCCGTACCTGCCGCACGGCAGCTTGCGCGCGGCGTTGTCGTACCCGCAACCGTCCAATGCCTACGACAGCCCTGCCCTGCAAGAGGTGCTGCATACTGTGCGCATGCCACATCTGGAAAAATTTCTGGATGTGGAAAGCAACTGGAGCCACAAACTCTCGGGCGGAGAGCAGCAGCGTGTGGCGATTGCGCGCATCCTGCTCAGGCGGCCGCACTGGATCTTTGCCGACGAGGCCACGAGCGCGCTGGACGAAGCGACCGAAGCCTGGCTGTACGAGGCGCTGCTGCAGATGGTGCAGGCACAGGGCGGTGGTCTGCTATCCGTTGCGCACCGCCCGGGCGTGGCGGTTTTTCATTCCCGGCGCTGGGTGCTTGAGCCGGACGAAGCGGCAAACGGGTACCGGGTGATGGAAAGGTAGCCAGTCAGGACGTCATACCGGGCAATCCGGTTTGTTTCGGCGGGTCTGGTTAGCCGCGCGAGCGCTCCAGCACCACCACCATGAACAGCCCCAGCATCAGCCGCTTCTGGTCTGCGGGTGACAGCGACCTGCTGAAGGCCTCCATTTTGAAAACACCTTCCCACAAGGCGGGCAGCTTTTTCATGCGCATGACGGTTTTGCCGCTGCGGTTCTTCACCAGATAGCTGGGGTTGAACACATAGCCCGAAAGCAGGCCGATGAGGGGCAGTTCCGAAAAAATTCCATCAAGCAGGCGCATGAAGGCGCTTTCTTCCGAAATGAAATACAGCGGCTGCCCATCCTCATCGTGCACTTCGTAGGCCGCCTTCCACAATGAGCGCATGCCTTTGCGCCTGAGCGCACCCAGCGCCTGGCCTGTTTGCGCATCTGACAGGCTGTATGAGGCGTTGAAATCAATGATGCGGTCGGCCTTGATGGAATACAACAGCCGGGTTTGCTGCTCGTCGGTAAAAACGCGGATGTCTTCCTTGAGTTTGAAGAGTTTTTGCTTGATGTAGGCAATCGGCCGGTTGTTTTTGTCGCTCACGTAAAACTGGGGCGCGAGGGCCATCAGCTTCATGCGCAGGGTGAGGGGGAAATGCAGGGTTTCTTCACTGGACGTTGCAGGGGTATACATGAACCGGTCGCTCCAAGGGAAAAATTCAAGAATGGGAAGGTGAACGGACCTGGGCCATGCGGCCGGTTCGCCGCAGGGGCAAAGACAAACTGATTTGTCCAAATCCTGTGTAATATTTGCAGATTTTCGAAGAAAATGGTCAAAGATAGGGCTGGAAAATCAAAAATACGCAACCGGCGCGGTTGGGAAGCCTATCTCCTGAACCGGGCCAGACAAACAGGAGAATATTTGTGGAAATCATCCAGTGGAGGCCCACGCTCGAAACGGGCATTGATGTGATCGATCAACAGCACAAACGCATTGTTGATTACATCAATGCACTCAGGATTGCCCAGGGAAAGGGCGACCGTGGCGCCGTGGCCAAAACAATCGACGACGTGATCGATTACACCCAGTCGCATTTCGGTTTCGAAGAGGCGTTGTTGGAAGATGCAGGGTATCCCCTGCTCAATGCCCACAAGCGGGTGCACGAACTGTTCATTCGCCGCGTGGGTGTGCTGTATCAGCGCTTCAAGAGCGGAGAGGACATTGCCCAGGAGCTGCACAACGTGCTGGCGCGCTGGCTGATCACCCATATCCAGACGGAAGACCGGCATTATGTGGGGGCGGTGAAGGAAAAGATGGTTGGCGTGGTTGCCGACCCGAACCGGCGCAAGAGTCTGCTGGCGCGTTTCTTTGGCGCCTGAACCTGCGGGTTTGCGCCACTGTGCGCACAGGCGTTATCCTGTCACCATGCATAGACAGGGTTTTCAGGAGGACGCCGACATGAGCATCAACGCCGCAGGATTTGATTTTTCCCGGTTCATGCCGGGATTCGGTTTTTTGCAGCAGGCCGGCCAGCCGCAAGGAGCGGCTCCGGCGTTTTCGCAATGGATTGCGCCCACGCTGGACCCCCAGGAAACGGGGCGGCGTATCCAGGAACTGAAAACGGTGCTGTTCTGGCTGGAACAGAATGTCACCGCGCTCAAGGCCACCATCCAGGCGCTGGAGGTGCAGCAATTGACGTGCCAGACCTTGCAGGACATGAATGCAGGCATGGTGGACTGGGTGCAGAAAATGCAGGAGGCGGTCACCCGCACGCCCGACACTGCGCCACCCGGCCAGGAAAAAGCGGCCGCGCAGCAAGAGGAGGCTCCCGCCAGCCCGGCGGCAGACGCTCCGGCAGCCGACCCGGCATTGCACCCAGCCATGGAGCAGGCGGGGCAATGGTGGAACAGCCTGTTGCAGACGTTCGGCCAGATTGCCAGCCACGCGCAGCAGGAAGTGGCGCAGCGCCAGGAGGCGTTTGCGCAGTCACAAAAGGAATTTGCCGCCTCGGTTTCGAAAAAAACCGATGCTCCACCGGCTGCGGCGGCACCCGCCCGCCCGGCGCGCAAGCAGTCAGCACCAGCGGCCGCACGCCGTGCGGGAAAACCAGCCGCCGCGCCCGCATCTTCTGCGGCCAGGGCCGCCTCACGCCGAAAAACCGGCAATTCTGGCGCCGCCTAGACCCGGCAGCTGGTATTTTTGCCCGCGTCACCGGTGGCGCGCGGAGCGGCAGCGAGCGTCAGTCTCCTGCCGTGTCCCGCAGGCCAAAATGCATATTGGCTTCGAGAAAACCGCGCTTGCTGCCGCAATCGAAGCGCTTGCCGTGCAGCGGCATGCCAACGAAGCGGTCAGTGTGCAGGCAGGCGGCAATGGCGTCGGTGAGCTGGATTTCGCCGCCGGCGCCGGGTGTTTGCGTTTTGAGGGCTTTCATCACATCGGGCGTGAGAATGTAGCGTCCTACCACGCTCCAGTTTGAGGGTGCATTTTCGGGCCGGGGTTTTTCCACGATTTCCTGGATCTGCAAGGGCCATTCATGGGCGTGCGCCGGGCGGATGACGCCGTACTGGTGCACCTGCGACAGTGGCACCTCCTCCAGCGCCAGCACGGCCTGCCCGTTGCGGCGGTGCAGTTCGGCCATCTGGGCCAGTGTGCCCGTTGGAGAGGCATCGATCAGGTCGTCAGGCAGGAGCACCGCGAAGGGCTCGTCCTCCTGCAGCAGCTCGGCGGCACACAGCACGGCATGGCCCAGGCCCAGCGGTTGCGGCTGACGCACATAAAAGCACTTGACATGGGGCGGGATGACGTTGCGCACGCGTTCGAGCGCCTCCGTCTTGCCCTTGGCCTCCAGTTCGGCTTCCAGCTCCGGGCTGCGGTCGAAATAATCGACGATGGCGTTCTTGCTGCGTCCGGTCACGAAAATCAGTGTGTCGATGCCGGCCTCGACCGCCTCATCGACGGCGTACTGGATCAGGGGCCGGTCCACCACGGTCAGCATCTCCTTGGGGATGGACTTGGTGGCGGGCAGGAAACGGGTGCCGAGACCGGCAACGGGGAAGATGGCTTTTTGCAGGGGTTTCATCAGGAGATTCTGCGGTGTGCTGGTATGCGGGTCATGCGTTCAATGCGGGATCGTAACGGATTTGCTGGGAT
>ERZ650312.1836-NODE-1836-length-11906-cov-4.679436_pt1 | contig 11906 bp, 11 predicted proteins | sample MGYA00376248_ERZ650312 | MGnify/ENA primary metagenome ERZ650312 (study PRJEB26733, sample SAMN07839316) | wastewater metagenome | biome: urban; feature: wastewater treatment plant; material: waste water | place: USA: North Carolina | collected 2016-07-28 ... | reverse complement strand
TATTTTTTCCTTACTCAGGTGTTCTCCACGGACAAGGCCCGCCAAAGCAGCTCCATTAGTTATACCGGCATTGATGCAAATGTCGTTGAACAAGCCTTCTGCACTTCCAAAAACACCCAGCAGTGAATAGCCCATCAATATCTTTTTCTCACTGACTGGTATCGTATCAGTCACTTCTTTTACAAACGTTGTTTTTTTGTCAAGTTCTTTAATAACTATATTTCCCTGTTTCTTTTCATTCACAGCTTCTGATAGTTTTATGATTCTTTTTCGTACCATATCCAGCGTAGTCGGGATTTTTGTAATATAGACCTTAAGTCCAACATCTTTTAAGGCCTGAATAAATGCAGTGTTTGAATTTTCCTGCACTATAACAAGATCAGGTTTAATAGCAAGAATTTGCTCTGCACTTACCTTTTGCGGTAATTTTAGGTGCATTATCTTTGAGTATATCATACTTTAGAGCAACAGCTTTTTTTATAATATTTTGTTCTAAATTTTCTTTCATTTTATGCTCTTATATCTATTTTTGAAGATAAATTCATATTTTGATTATAGCTATTGTTTATATAAGCTTGAGTTGGTTTGTCTTCAGATTTATTTTCTTCTTTTAAATCCAAAAGTTTTACATTTACTGGGATTAAATCTACACTATTAAGTGCAATTTTAAGTTGTTGCATATTGTCTCTAATAGCTGTTTTGAAGTGTTCTCTTTGGGCATAAACTGTTAAATCAAGCTTATTCTTATCATATAAAGCCAACATTAAATCAACTTTCCCAAAATCTTTTAATGTGAGATTTATTTGACAATAAAACTTATTTTCATCAGCTTTTTTCATACTAATATTTCCATCTTCAAGCATATCCCAAAGAAAAGGAATATAAACGCTATTTGAATTTGAACTAAGGCTTAAAAGCTGTTGATAGTCAATTTGGGTTAATAATTTATCAACTTGTTTACTTAATTCTTGTGATTTTACATCTGTTTTTGAAGCTAATTCATCTTGCATCTTTAATAAAATAGATTTCATATCTTCATCAAGATTTTGTGTTTGATTTTTATGTGTAGCTGGATTTGAAAGCTCTTTTATAATATCTTCAATTTTTTCTATAAATTTGCTAATTTGATTTTGTAGATGAGTATTATTTGGTTCTAAATTTTCAAGTGTATCTTTCAAATTTGTTAAAAGTGGAGTTATATTTGAAGAAAAATTACTTGTAAAAGTGCTTATATTACTTAAAATTGGTTGATTTATTAAGCCTTCATTTTTAGCGAATAAATTATCCATTTTTAGAAGATTTTCCAATATAGGCATAATTGATTTATTAGTTTGTAAAACTGGATTTTGAACAATTTCATTTTTAAGTTGGGTTAATAACTCTTTTGTTTGTAGATTTATATTCTCTTTTGTATTTGTATTTACAACTACATTATTTGAAATTTTCGATTCAGTAAGTGAAGCTTCATTTAAAATATTTTTTAATTGATTTAGTGATGTTGAAATATTTTGTGTTTGAGGGCTTTGTATAGAATTATTCAGTTTTTCTAAAGAGTTTGTTAATGTTTTTAAATTAGTTGTAAAATCATTTGAATTTGGACTTTGAATCAATTTTGAAATTAATTCATTTACTTGTTTTGCTTGGGGTGTATTTAAATCTTTTATTAGATTTTGAACTTGATTTAAAATATTTTCAATTTTTGCATTTGGTGTTTGAGTCATTTTTGATTCTAAAAAAACACCTGAATTTTGTAGTTGAGTTTTTAAAGTATTTGCATCCATATCTTTTATATTTTTTAAGAAATTTTCTAATTGAGGTTTGAATTTTTCTAAAGTTGGATTTTTTTCTTCTGAAGTTAAATTTTCAAGTATAGTTGAAAGTGAATCTGGAAAATTTCCCATCTCTTTAAAAACTGTGGAATTTTTTAAAATACTCTCTATGTTTGTGTTAGATTTTGTACCTGTTTTTAGATTTTCAAACAAATCTTTTAAAACATCACCCACAGAACCTGTACTATTTTTTGCTAATTGTTCTAGTGTTTTTGAATCAGCCTCTTTTAATGCTTCTTTTAAAACTTTATTATCATTTGGTAAAAGTATATTTAATAAATTATTGTTTGATACTAGCATTTCAAAGTATAACATAATCTACATCATTACTACACACTTTTTTTGTTATACTACTTTTATGAAAAGAAGAGAATTTATAAAATTTACAACAATAAGTGCCATTTTATTTTCAACAAATATTTCGATTGCAAAAAATATAACTTCAAACAGTTTGATAGTTTTGGATGAAGTTTTAAATGTTATTTTTCCAAAAACAAAAAATATGCCAAGTGCAAAAGAGTTTAAAGCTGTAGAGTATTTAGTAAAAAATATTTCTCATAGAACTTTTGATGATGAAGATAAAACACTGATTACAAATGGAACAAAAGATTTTATAAATAGTTTTCCAAAGTTTTTAAGTTTAAATCCAGAAGAAAAAAAGAAGTTGATTTTTGAAATAATACAAAATAGTCAATATGCAAAATCATGGATTTCAAAACTAGCATATTATGGAATTGAAGCTATGTTTAGTGACCCAATTTATGGTGGAAATTTTAATCAAAAAGGTTGGAAAAGTGTAGAACACTTTGCTGGAATTCCTCAACCAAAAAAAACCTATGGACAAAAAATATGATTTATGATGTTTGCGTAGTTGGAAGTGGAGCAGGTGCAGGGGCTATTATTTATGAGTTAAGTCGTGCTGGATTAAAAGTGTGTGTTTTAGAAAAGGGTGATATTTACAATGAAAAGGATTTTTCAAAAGATGAACTGGTCGTAAGAAGAGCAATTTATACTCCAGATTTAAAAGATGAATATCATACTATTGAAGAGTTTATAGATGGTTCTTGGCAAAAGTTTCCAACCTATGAAACTGGTTGGAGTTTTTGGAATGGTTCACTTTTAGGTGGTTCTTCAAACTTTATGAGTGGATTTTTTCATAGACTAAAACCAAATGATTTTAAGTTAGCCTCAACTTATGGTGTTCCAAAAGATTCAAATATTGTTGATTGGGCGATAAGTTATGAAGAATTAGAAGCATATTATACAAAAGTTGAAGATCTTGTTGGAATCTCTGGAGAAGTTCAAGAGTATGCTTTTTTAGAGCCAAGAAGTACAAAAGATTTTCCTTATCCTGCACTAGCAGAAAATAAAATAGTTGATTTAATTGATAAATCTTGCAAAGAGTTGGGTTTTAAATCAATTAAAACTCCAAGGGCAATTATTTCAAAACAAAAGAATCACAGAAATCCTTGTTATTATTCAAATTATTGTGGTTCATACGCTTGTTCAAGTGGAGCGAAAAGCAGTTCAAGGGCAAGTTTGATAAAAGATGCACTTTTAACAAATAATGTAACAATTATTCCAAATGCCTTTGTAGTAAAACTAAATACAGATAAAAATAAAAAAATAGAATCCGCAACTTATATTTTAAAAAATGGACAAAAAAAAGAGTTAAAAGCTAAACTTTTTGTAGTTGCAGCACAAGCAGTTGAAACTTCAAGGCTTTTATTAAACTCAAAAGATGAAAATTTTCCTTCTGGTGTTGCAAATAATAGTGGAAATGTAGGAAAAAATTTTCTTTCAAGTAGTGGTGGAATTGTAAGTGTAACTTTTGATGAAACAAATATGAATTTAAAAGATTTATTAGAAACAGGAGTTTTTGTAAATAGGTCATTGATGGATTGGTATTTTACCAAAGAGTTTAAAGCAGGAACCATTGATATACTTTTTGAACATGCAAATCCAATAAGAAGGGCTTCATTTTTACGCTGGAATGGAAATGATTTAGTTATAGGTGAAGAGTTACAAAACAAAATCTTTGAAACTTTTACAAAAACAAGAACTTTAAATATAGAGATTTTCACAGATTGGACACCAAATGATGATTCATTTATAAGTGTTGATGAAAAATATAAAGATAAATATGGAATTCCCGTTGCAAATATTAGAATTGGAACTCATCCACAAGATATGAAAGCTTCAAAATTTTTGGAAGAAAAAGCAATAAAATTATTTGAAAAAATGGGTGGTAAAAATATAGTTTCAGATATATCAGCACTTCCATCTTCAAACTTACAAGCAGGTGGTTGTAGATTTGGAGAAAATCCTAAAACTTCTGTTTTAAATAAATATTGTCAAGCCCATGAAGTAAAAAATCTTTTTGTAACAGATGGTAGTTTTATGCCAACAGGAGGAAGTGTTCCTTTTACTTTTACTATTTATGCCAATTCTTTTAGGGTTGCTGATTATATTAAAAATAATTTTGAAAATTTAATAGCTTAAAACATTACACTTTGTAAGATTTTATTTTCAATAAAAAAGTTTTAGCTATAATAAATCAATAATATATAATTTAAGGTTTATTAATGCAAAACATTCAAATCTGGCATAATCCTAAATGTTCAAAATCAAGGGCAGCTGTGGAGTTATTAGAAAACAAAAATATAGATGCAAATGTTGTTAAATATTTAGAACAAACTCCTACAAAGGAGCAATTAAAAGATGTTTTATCAAAACTAAAAATTAGTGCAAAAGAGCTTTTAAGAACAGGTGAAGATGTTTATAAAGAGTTAAATTTAAAAGATATAAACGATGAAGAGACATTAATAGAAATTATGACTAAAAATCCTATTTTAATTGAACGACCGATTATTATAAAAGGCGATAATGCTGTGATTGCAAGACCTATTGAAAATTTAGAAGATTTACTTAAATGATTTATGAAGTAAACGAAAAACAGCAAAGAATAAAATATATTAGAGTTTTAGAAAAATTTTTTACACGAACTGTTTCATTGCTAAAACTTGATAATTTTGATAAAGATTTATTTAAACAAAGAACTAAAAAAAACTATGAAGATTTGATAAAAACCAAAGAAATCGAATTGTATTCTGAATATTATGAGGGAATAAAAACTTTCATAAATAAAACAATGTTTTATTTGGAAGAACATTCTAAATCTTTTGAAGATGAAAGAGCAATTTTATTAAAAGATGCAAATCTTATTCAAAAAGAGAAAAATAGTACTACTTACAAAAAAGATAAACACAAAAATCAAAAATTCAATGATGGATATTAATGAGTCAAGAAGAGTATAAAAGCTTTAAATTATCAGGAGTTATAAAAAAAGTTTTATACAAAAATGATGAAACAAAATACATAATTGCAGTTTTAGAGAATAATCAAAAAATTTGTGGTGCATATTTTGATACTGATATTGAAAAAATTGTTGGTGAAGAAGTAATTTTAAAAGGAAATTGGATTACCCATAAAAAATATGGTGTTCAATTTGAATTTGATACTTTACAACTAAAAGAGGCTGAAATTTTCTTTTTCCTTACAAAAATAGTAAAAGGTGTTGGTAAAAAATTTGCCCATGATTTACTTGAAAAATATGATGAAGAAGAGTTAATTGATATTTTAAACAATAGACCAAATGAGCTTTTAGATTTTAAAGGAATTAAAAAGAAAAAACTAGAAATGATAGTTAGTTCTTGGCAAAAATTTCAGCATTTAAGAGAATTAGGTTCATTTTTAGCTAAATTTGGAGTGACTTCAAATCTTATTACAAAAATATATTCAAGCTTAGGTGAAGTTGAAAACTTAATAGAAAAAATCAAAGAAAATCCATATATTTTAATAAACATAAAAGGAATTGGATTTAAAAGAGCTGACGAAATAGCAAAATCACTTGGAATTGACCCAAAATCAGAGTTTAGAATAATGGCATGTTTGAATTATACTTTGAGAGAATATTGCGATAACAATGGAAACTCTTCAATAGATAAATTTCATTTATATAGACTTTTAGATGAAAGTTTACGATTTTTTAATGAAGAAGCCTTATATGAACAAGCTATTTCAAAAATGTTGGTTGATGAAGATATTTTTGTAACAAGTGAAAATCGATATGCTTTATCAATGCTTTATTATGCAGAAAAAAGGATTTTAGACTTTTTTAGTAGAAGAAAAGATGAAAAAAATCGAAAAATTATTGCTACTTTTGATGAGTATTTAGTAAAAAAACAGCAAAGTTTAGGCTTTGAATTAAGTGATGAGCAAAAAAAAGCAGTTGAACTTATAAATAATGGAGATAAAACTCTATTTTTAATAGGTTACGCAGGAACTGGAAAATCAACATCAAGTAGGGCGATTTTAGAGCTTCTTGAAGAGACAATGTCTTATGATGATATTATGACTATTGCTTTAAGTGGAATTGCTTCTCAGAGAATTTCTGATACCACAGGTTATAACTCTTCAACAATTCAATCACTTTTGATGAAACATAAAGAGAAAGATTTTTTCCCATATAAAGCTATTTTACTTGATGAAGCTTCAATGGTAAATTCTGTTACTTTTTATCAAATAATTTCAAAAATTGATGATGATACAATATTTATAATTGTTGGAGATGATGGACAATTACCAGCTATTGGAGCAGGAAATGTACTTGCAGATGCTATAAAATATGAACTTGCACCTATTTGTAAACTAACAAAAATTTATAGACAAAATGAAAATCAAGCAATAGCAGTTATTGCAAATGAAATAAGAAAAGGTGAAGTTCCAGCATATAAAGAAGAGTATGAGGATTTTAAATTTATCGATGTTTCTATTTCAAACTATTATGCTTTAAAAAACTCCGCTTCATCAAATGAATTTGCAGATTTAAGAGGTGAAAATTCTGAGTATATTTTAAATAATATTTTAAATATTTCAGCAGGTTATATTGAAAAATATTATGAATATATAAAGAAAAAAAAGATTTCAAAAGCTTTAACACTTTTTCAAGTAATTACTCCCATGAAAGCTGGGATTTTAGGCGTTGATAATCTAAATATTCAATTACAAAAGCTTTTTAATCATACAAAAGGTAAGTCATTTGTTTCCAAAGTGTATGAGTATAAACTAACTGATAAAGTTATACATATAAAAAATGAAAATATGAAAGCTCAAACTATGGATATGTATAAAAGTGGTTCATCAGATTTTCTTGAAAGACGGGTTTTTAATGGTCAATTAGGGCTTATAATTAAACTTGATTTTGAAGAAGAGAAATGTATAGTTTTATATCCAAATGATGATATGGTTGTATTTTATGATTTTGAAAATGTACATTCCCTATTATCTTTGGCTTATTGCTTAACTATTCATAAAACTCAAGGAATGGAGTATGAAAATGCTTTAATTCCTATGAGTTTTTCACACTATATTATGCACAATACTAAGCTTTTATATACAGCAATTACAAGAGCTAAAAAAATGTGTTTTATTGTTGGAGAAGAAGAGGCTTTTAAAAGTGCATGTAAAAAACTTGAAATTACCATAAGAGAATCTGTAATCAATGATATTCTTAGTAAAAAAGAGATACAAACAAGAGAAATAGTGCTTATTTAACTTTCTTAAAAGCAACTTTTTTGTATTATCTCCTAAATTTTTAAGAGGATAATGTTTTATGATTACTTGGATGCAAAGACACAAAAAGTGGCTTGTTATTACTATTTGGATTAGTACGATTGCATTTGTTGGCGCTGGTTTTGTAGGTTGGGGTTCTTATGATTACGGTAAAAATGGAAAAGCAGTAGCAGTTGTAGGAGATAGAGAAGTATCTGTTGAGGAGTATCAACAAGAGTATTCAAATATTTATGAACAGTATGCAAAGATGTTTGGTTCAATGTTTAATAAAGAATTAGCAGAGCAGTTAAAATTAAAAGATATAGCTTATAAACAGGTTTTACAAAAAAATTTAATTTTATCTTATGCAGACTCGTTAGGTCTTGATGTTACAAATGAAGATATTGCAAAAGAGTTAGTAAAATATAATGTTTTCTTAAAAGATGGAAAATTTGATAAAGAAACTTACATAAAAGTTTTAGCTCAAAATAAATTAACTCCAAAAGATTTTGAAGAATCTTTAAAAAGAAATTTATTATTACAAAAAGTTCAAATGCTTTTTGAATTAAACCCAAATGCTGTAGAAGTTGAAAACTTAAGTAAATTACTTTTTATTGACGATGATATTTCAATAAAAATATTAAGTTCAAATGATATTAAAGTTGATATAAAACAAGAAGAATTAAAAAAATATTGGGAAGAAAATAAAAACTCTTATATGTCAGAAGTTTCTTATGATTTAGAAGTAAAAGAGATTCCTTTACTAACAGCGAATTCAACTGAAGATGATATTAAAGCTCATTATGAAAAGTTTAAAATTGATTATAAACACGCAGATGGAAAAATCAAATCTTTAGAAGAAGCTAAAACTCAAGTAATTAAAGATTTAGATGAAAAGTTTACTAAAACAGAAGCTTTAAAAGTATATTTAAAAATCAAAAAAGATGAAGATAAACTTGAAAATAAAATTACTTATAAAGAATCAACTTTACCTTTTACAGATGAAAATAATACAAAAATATTAGAGTCTAAAGAGGGTGAAATTGTTAAACCATTTTTTGAAAAAGATAAATATTTTATTGTAAAACTTGCTAAAAAGAATTTATCTCAAGCTTTAACTTTTGAACAAGCAACTTCTTTAGTTACAAAAGACTATGAAAAAGTTATGAAAAGTAAAAAACTTGAAGAATTAGCAACTTCTTTAGTAAAAGATTTCAAAGGTATTGATATTTCAACTGTTTCAAGAGATTCTGTAAATAAAATTGTAGGCTTAGAGCAAAAAGAAGCTGGTAAGTTCTTAAATGAATTATTTTCTTCAACTTCAAAAGAAGGAATGGTTAAATTAGAAGATAAAATAGTGTTATATAGAATAAATAATTCAAAAATTAGTGATTATAATAAAGCAAAAGATGATTTAGTAAAAGGAACTTTAATACAACTTCAAGAGGAAGAATTAATGACGAATTTAATGAAAAAATTAGAAAATAGTTTTGAAATACAATCTTCAATTCAAGAAAAGGAGTAATAATTGAATAATACTTTTTTAGCAATTGATATTGGTTCATCTAATATTACAGCAGTTATCGCTAAACATGATTTAGAAAATAATATAAATATTTTAGGTACAGGGATTCAAAGAAGTAGTGGGGTTAATAAAGGACTTATAATAAACATTGAAGAAGCATCAAAAGCTATAAAAGATGCAGTTTCAATAGCAAAAAGAACAACAACAGAACTTATAGATACAACAGTTGTATCTATTTCTGGAAGTTATTCAAAAAGTATTAGAAGTAGTGGTTCAGTTAATGTTCCAAATGGTCTTATAACTGAAACTGAAATTAATCAAGTTATGCAAATGGCTTTATATAATGCGACAATTGTTCCTGAATATGAAGTTGTACATGTAGTTCCAATATTTTTTAAAGTTGATGATTCTGTTGAAGTTGATAATCCTTTAAATATGAATGGTTCAAGACTTGAAGTTTCTGTTTATATAGTAACTGCAAAAAGAACAGCTTTAACAAATATAAAATCAGCTTTAAAAACATCTGGAATTGAAGTTGTTAAATTTGTTTTAGATTCTTATGCATCTGCACTTGCAGTTCTTGATGACCAACAAAAGAAATTTGGTGCAGTTGTTATAAATCTTGGTGCAACGACAACTGAATTTGTATATTTCAAAGGTAATTCTATTATTTTTAATGGTTTTATTCCTGTTGGTTCAAATCACATAACAAATGACTTATCTGTTATGTTACACACTCCTCCTACAGCTGCTGAAAAAATAAAACTAGAATATGGTTCACTTTTAAGAAATTATTCTCCAAACAATGAATTAGGTGTTACAAAAGTTAAAATTCCTAGAATTGGTGATGAAGAGAGTATTTCAGAAGTTGCACTTGATTATATTCAAACAATTATTCATGCAAGGGTTGAAGAAGTTTTAATTTTAGTAAAAAATAAACTTAAAAAAAGTGGTCATTTAGATAATACAGGTTCAGGTATTGTAATTACTGGTGGAATGAGTTATCTTGATGGAATAAAAAAACTTGCAGAAAAAATTTATGAAGGTATTCCTATTAGCGTTTCAAATCCAAAAAATATAAAAAATGGATTTATGAGTTTTGATGAAGCAAATATGGCTACAATAGTTGGATTATTATTTTACTCTTTAGGAACAAATAAAAGTTACCAACTAGACTCAAGTAAAAAACTTGTTAAGCCATTAAAAAAAGATAGAATAATCGAACCAAAAATTTCAGTTGTTGAAAATACTTCTGAAAAACCTGCTATGCAACATAGAAAAGAAGAAATTCAAATAAAAGATAACTCTACAATTTTAACACCTTTAATAAGAGATAAGAAAAAAGGCGTGTCTAAATTCTGGAATAAAGTATCGGAGTGGTTTTAATGGAAAATTTATTTAGAGTAGATGATATAAAAGTGGATATGCCAAGTAAAGTTTTATCTGATAATGTAGCAAAAATTGCTGTTATTGGAGTTGGTGGTGGTGGATGTAATATGATTAACCACATGATAAATGAAGGTTCTCATAAAATTGACTTAATTGCTGCTAATACAGATTTACAAGTTTTACATATTTCTAAAGCTCCAAAAAAGATACAACTAGGACTTAAACTAACTAAAGGTTTAGGCGCTGGAATGAAACCAGAAGTAGGTCGTGATTCAGCTGTTGAAAGTTATGAAGAGATAAAAGCTACTTTAAAAGGTGCTGATATTATCTTTATTGCTGCTGGTCTTGGTGGTGGAACTGGAACTGGAGCTGCTGCCATAATTGCAAAAGCTGCAAAAGAAATTGGTGCATTAACTGTTTCAGTTGTTACAAAACCATTTACTTGGGAAGGTAAAAAAAGAGCTGGACTTGCAAATCTTGGACTTGAAGAACTTAAAAAAGTAAGTGATTCAATCATCATTGTACCAAATGATAGATTATTAGAAATTATTGATGAAAATGTTGGTATGAAAGATGCCTTTAAAATCATTGATAATATTTTATATCAAGCTGTAAATGGTATGAGTGAAGTGATTTTAAATCCAGGAAATTCTGATATTAATACAGACTTTGCAGATGTTAAAACTATCATGCAACATAAAGGTATGGCATTAATGGGAATTGGAAGAGCAAAAGGGGATGATGCAGCTCAAAGAGCTTTAGAAGATGCTATAGATTCTCCTTTACTTGATAAAGTCTCTTTAAATGGTGCAAAAGGTATTTTAATTCATTTCAACATTCATCCTCAAGTATCACTATTTGCAATTAATAATGTAATGGGAACTATTAACGAAAGAATGGATTCAAATGCAGAAATTATTTTTGGAACAACTTCTGATAGTACTTTAGAAAAAGATGAAGTAAAAATCACTATTGTTGCTACAGGATTTGAATCAAGAAATGATGAACTTGAAGAGAGTTCTGAATCAGGTGATGAGACTACAAATCAAGCAAGTGCTACTTTAGATGATAGTAATGAAAACTATTATGATACTCCACCTTTTATGAGAGATTATAGAGTTCAGTATCAACTGAACTAATATCTCTAAGATTACATTAGATATAAAAATCTAGTGTAAATCATCCTCATCTTCTCTCATATCTTCTAAATCTTGAAGAATTTTTACGGCATCATCTTCTTTTAATATTTTTTTCTCTATGTGTAGTAATACTTGCTCATAATATTTTTTCACATCAAGCATATATTCTAGTTCAATTTTTAAGTCTTCACTATCTTTTTGTTTTTTAAGAAATTTTTCAATAGTTTCTATCTCTTCATTAACTTGAATTAAAACTTCTGTTTTTAATAATTTTTCTAACTGTTCTATAACATTCATAATTTTTCCTTATTGTGTGAGTAATAATTTTATTTGGAATAACTGTTCCTTTTGCAATATTATAATTAAATTAACTTACGAATAAGAAAGATAATCTTAGAATAATGAAAATAG
>ERZ650312.1834-NODE-1834-length-11908-cov-8.858432_pt1 | contig 11908 bp, 10 predicted proteins | sample MGYA00376248_ERZ650312 | MGnify/ENA primary metagenome ERZ650312 (study PRJEB26733, sample SAMN07839316) | wastewater metagenome | biome: urban; feature: wastewater treatment plant; material: waste water | place: USA: North Carolina | collected 2016-07-28 ... | reverse complement strand
CTGCCTTTCTTTTATCTGATTATTTTTATGACAAGTAATTGTCAGGATGCCCTAGGGCAGCAAGCCACAGGCTTGCATTCTGTGGCATACAGATACCAATCATTGCTTATCAAATCTATGTTCCAAAACCGAATTCTGCTTTAAGATAGGCCGTCTGAAAATCGATATATTTTCAATATAAAGGTGAGATTTTGGAACAGATTAAACGGCTGCCGCTCAAGGCGCTGAAGTTTTTCTTTTTTACCGCCAAACACGGCAGCCTTACTGCGGCCGCGGAGGCTTTGCACGTTACTCACGGGGCGGTGAGCAAGCAGCTGAAGCTGCTGGAAGCGCATCTGGGCACGGCTTTGTGGTTGAAAGAAGGCCGCCGGCTGCGGCTCTCGCCGGCGGGGCGGCAGTTGCAAGCGGCTTGCGGCGAGGCGTTTGCCGGGTTGGACGAGGTGCTGGGGCGTTTGCAGGGCGGCAAGAGCCGTGATTTGGTGGTGTCGTGCGAGCCGACTTTGGCGATGAAATGGCTGATTCCGCGCATCACCGCGTTTCCGCAAGATGCGGGTTTCAACGTGGTGATTTTGGCGGCCGGCGGCGCGGTGGATTTCGGGCGGCAATCGGTGGATGTGGCGATTCGGCGCAACGATTTTGCTTGGCCGGCAGGCATCGCGGCAGAGCGCTTGGGCGATGAAAAAATGGGCGCGGTGCAGATTCCCGCTTTGGCGCATTTCAGACGGCTGCACAGCCACAGCCGCCCCGAAGCTTGGAATGCGTGGCTGCAACACGGCGGCGCAGGCGCGGAAATGGCGGAAGACATGTATTTCGAGCATTTTTACCTGTCGATACAGGCCGCGGTGGCCGGGCTGGGCGTGGCGATGGCTTCGCAATGGATGGTGGCCGATGAAATTGAAAACGGGGTGTTGGCCGCACCCGAAGGCTTCAAGCCCGACGGCTCGGCTTATTATCTGCTCTCGGCCGAGCCATTTGAAGCAGATGAGCGCAAACAGCGCTTTTTGGCTTGGATTCAGGCGCAGATGGGTGGGTAGCCGCTGCGGATTTTTGCCTGAGATTTGTTTTGCGAGAAGGAAGTGGAGGCCGTCTGAAAAATTTTCAGACGGCCTTGTGTTGTGTTGCCGCCGCAATACGGGTTGTTTGTCACGGTATCGGCTGTCTGTTGCGGCAGTTTCGGCTGCGCAATGGTGCATATCGGGCATATTGTTTCAGACGGCCTTTTCAGCAAGACCGTCTGAATCTTTTTTAAGATTGCAACTATTTGATAAATCATATATAAACCGTTTTGTTGGTAAATATTAATATCAACACAACAAGAGGGCGGAAAATCAATGGATATTGTTGCGCGGCTGCAAAGCCTGCCGGTGGGCAGGTTTCACTACAAGCTTTTGGTGCTGGTGGGCTTGGGCTGGCTGTTTGATGCGATGGACACGGGCATGGTGTCGTTTGTGTTGGCCACGCTGGGCAAGGAATGGGGCTTGAGCCCGAAAGAATTGGGCTGGGTGGTGAGCATCGGCTTTGTGGGCATGGCCATCGGCGCGGTGATGGGCGGGCGCACGGCGGATAAAATCGGCCGTAAAACCGTGTTTGCGGTGAGCTTGGTGGTGTATAGCATTGCCACGGCTTTGTGTGCCGTGGCGCCGGATTTGGGCTGGCTGTTGGTGTTTCGCTTTTTTGTGGGCGTGGGGCTGGGCGCGCAATTGCCGGTGGCGGTGACGCTGGTGAGCGAATATGTGCCGGCCAAGGTGCGCGGGCGCTTTATTGTGCTGCTGGAGAGCTTTTGGGGCTTGGGCTGGCTGGCGGCGGCGCTGGTGTCTTACTTTTTCATTCCGCAATATGGCTGGCACAGCGCGTTTTTAATCGGCGGCTTGCCGATTTTTTATGTGTTTTTCATTTGGAAATACATTCCCGAATCGGTGCCTTATCTGATTAATAAAGGCCGGGTGGACGAGGCGCATGCGATTGTGAGCCGGCTTGAAGCCGAGGCGGGCTTGCCGGTGGCGGAAAAAGCGCTGGTGGCGCAGGCGGCTTCAAAAGAGCCGTTGCGCTTCGGGCAACTCTGGCAGCCGCCGTTTGCCAAGCGCACGCTGATGCTGTGGCTGATTTGGTTTGGCATTGTGTTTTCGTATTACGGCATTTTCACTTGGCTGCCCAAGCTTTTGGTGGACCAGGGCTACACGGTAATCAAAACCTTCGAATATGTGTTGGTGATGATTCTGGCGCAGCTGCCGGGCTATTTTGCGGCGGCGGTGTTGGTGGAAAAAATCGGCCGCAAGGCCACGCTGGCGGGCTTTTTGTTTGCCTGCGCCATCTGCGCTTATTTTTTCGGCCAAGGCGGCAGCGTGACGGCGGTGGTGGTGTGGGGCTGTTTGATGTCGTTTTTCAACCTCGGCGCCTGGGGCGTGCTCTACACTTACACGCCCGAGCTTTATCCGGTGCGCTTTCGCGCTTTCGGTTCGGGCTGGGCGGGCGCGGTGGGGCGCGTGGGTGGCATTCTCGCGCCGATGGCTGTGGCCGCGCTGATCACGCAGCCTGAGGGCTTCAGCAAAATCTTTATGATGTTTACCGGTGTGTTGCTGGCGGTGGTGGCGGTGATTGTGCTTTTGGGCGAGGAAACGCGCGGGCGCACGCTGGAAGACATCAGCAGCTAATATGTGTGGACAAAAGGCCGTCTGAAAGAAATCGTTCAGACGGCCTTTTTATGCCTGCGTGATGCGGTGGGCAAGCGCTTTGTGTTAAGATTATGCAAACATATGCCGTCTGAAATTATTTCAGACGGCCTCAATTAATGATGGGTTGATTTGATATGAATGTTTCTATCGAAAAAGCGTTGCAGCAGCTCGACGGCCTGATTTTGGGCAAGCAGGCAGTGTTGCGCCAGTTGCTCGCCTGCATTTTGGCCGGCGGCCATGTGCTGCTCGAAGATGTGCCGGGCGTGGGCAAAACTACGTTGGCGCATGCGCTGGCGGCGGTGCTGGGGCTGGATTATCGGCGGGTGCAGTTTACCAACGATATGCTGCCGGCCGATTTGCTCGGCGTGAATGTTTACCGCCCCAATGAAGGGCGCTTTGAGTTTCATCCGGGGCCGGTGTTTCATTCGTTTTTGCTGGCCGACGAAATCAACCGCGCTTCGCCCAAGCTGCAATCGGCGCTGCTCGAAGCGATGGAGGAGCGTCAGGTGTCGGTGGACGGGCAAACCTATATGCTGCCCGCGCCTTTTGTGGTGGTGGCCACGCAAAATCCGAGCGAGCAGCTGGGCACGTTTGCGCTGCCCGAATCGCAGCTCGACCGCTTTATGATGCGCTTGAGCCTAGGCTATCCGGATGCGGCGGCCGAAAAACAGCTTTATGTCCACGGTGACCGCCGCCGCGCGCTGCCGGCTTTGCAGGCGGTGTGTGATGCGCCGCTGTTGCAGCAATGGCAGCGGCAGGCGGCAGAGGTGAAATTTGCGCCGGCGGCGGCCGATTATGTGTATCGGCTGGTGCAGGCCACGCGCCAGCCGGGGCGCTTTGTGTTGGGTTTGAGCCCGCGGGCTGGGCTGGCGGTGGTGAATGCGGCCAAGGCGTGGGCGTTTATGCAGGGCAGGGGGCATGTGTTGCCCGACGACATCAAGGCGGTGTGGGTGGCGGTGGCGAACCACCGCTTGCAGCCGGTGCAGCAAGGGCCTGCCGGCGCGCAGATTTTGGCGGATTTGCTCCAGCATGTGGCCGTTGCCTAAGCCGCAGCCGCCGCTGGCGGCGGGGCGCACACCGGCTTTGCGCGATCTGCATTGCCGCCCCACCGGGCTGGGCGTGGGGCTGGCGGTGATGGTGGGGCTTTTGTGGCTGGTGGGGCTCAATTATCAGGTGAATCTGGCTTATGCGGCGGCTTTTTGGCTGGCGGGCTTTGCGCTTGTGGCGGTGTTGATGAATCTACGCCAGCTTTTGGGCGTGCAGATTGATGTGGCGCTGCCGCAGGAAGTGTTTGCCGGCGGCGAGGCCTGTTTGCGCCTGAGCATGCCGGATAATGTGCGTGCGCGCTGGCTGTGGCTTTGCAATGAAGACGATTATCTGCAAAGGCCGTCTGAAAGTGCTTTGTGGCAGCCTTGGCATGCGCAGGCTTTCGGCGGCGAAGCGGCATTTAAATGGCGTGTGCCGGCCGGGCGGCGCGGCTATTTGCGCGTGCCGCCGCTGCGCACCGCCGCCATTGCGCCTTTCGGCCTGAGTATGGTGCAATGTGTGTGGCATTGGCCGAGCGATGCGCTGGTGTATCCCGCGCCCATCCCGCATGATGTGCCTGCCCGCGCCGCCGGCACCGATGACACCGACCGCACGCGGGCGCCTTTGAGTGGCGGCGAGGATTTGGCTTATTTGCAGGCGCACCAGCCCGGTGCATCGTTGCAGCATGTGGCTTGGAAAAGCTATGCCAAAACCGGTGAAATGCTCGACAAGCGTTTTGAGAGCGAGCCGGCGGCGGTGGATAACACGGTGTTGTCTTATCTTGATTATCCGCCCGACACGCCCAAAGAGCGCCTGGCCGGCCTGCTCTGCCACCGTGTGCTCGAAGCCGAGCGGCGCGGGCTGGCTTATTCGCTGCAATTGCCCGAGCACGTGATTGCGCCGCAAAACGGTCGGCGCGAACGCTGCTTGAGTGCGCTGGCTTTGTGGTAGGCATTCCGCAGGCTTTCAGACGGCCTGTTTTTTATGGTGACACGATTTATTGATTCGGCAACTAAATATTGAACATTTTCGGATGCCGGCAAACAAGCCTTTGGCTTGCTGCCCTCTCCCCAGCCCTCTCCCACGGGAGAGGGAACAGGTTTCTACTGTGGGTAAGAGGATGTGGATATTCAATAATTAATTGCCGAATCAATAGTTTTTCATTCATTCCACTATATTTTCTGTTTCAGACGGCCTGATTTGTATCGGCATTTCCTGATTTTTATTGCCATTTAAAGCTTACCCAGCGCATTGCGCCGCAAGCCCGCTGCTTCCAAGCCTCAATCCACGCTCATATGAAACCCGAAAAATCCCTGCGCACACGCGCCATGGAAATTTTATCCCGCCGCGAAATCAGCCGTGCCGAGCTCAAACGCAAGCTCGCCCCTCATGCCGACAGCGAAGAAGAAATCGAAAAAGTGCTGGCCGAATTTGCCGAGCGCCAATGGCAATCGGATGCGCGCTATGCCGAAGCCTATGTGCACAGCAAAAGCCGCCAACACGGCGCGCTCAGGCTCAAGCAGGCGCTCTTAGCCAAAGGCGTGTCCGGCGAGCTTATCCAGCCACTGCTGCCTGCGCCCGATGCCGAACGGCAAGCCGCCATTGCCGTGCTGCGCAAAAAATTCAAACAACCGGCCGCCGATTTGGCCGGCAAGCAAAAGCAGATGCGTTTTCTCGCCTATCGCGGCTTCGACATGGAAACTATCCATGCCGCCATCAAAAGCGATTGGGCAGAAGCGCCGGAAGAATGACGCCCCAAAGCCCCGCAGCCCCACCACAAAACAGGCCGTCTGAAACCCATTTCCACCACCCGCCGCCACCTTTCATTACCACCCCGCCCAAGCCGTTGCAAACACCGCCGCCTCATCTTGATAATATATAAACCAACAGCCGCACACCGCACGCTTTCCACCAAGCGCACACGCATTTCACCTGCCCGTTATTTTCCCATTCAGCATTATAATCATTACTATTGAAATTAAATTTTCACCTTATGATTCAATAAAATCATTCAAAAAAATTTGTTTCAAACATATATTATTAATATTTCAGACGGCCACTTCAGCCTGCAAAAAAGCAAAGTCCTTAATCCATAAACCTTGCGGCCTTCATCATCATGTTTTCTGATGGCATCCATAAAAAATTAGAGCTTTACAGCAACAGCAAAAATTACTACATTCGGCTACACAAGAAAAACACCAACGGAGCCCCAATATGACCATCCAATCTGCCGGCGCCAAATTCCGCCAAGCAGTCAAAGAAGAAACCCCGCTGGCCGTTGTCGGTTGCGTGAATGCCTATTTTGCGCGCTTGGCCACACAAAGCGGTTTCAAAGCCATTTATCTCTCCGGCGGCGGCGTGGCCGCTTGCTCACGCGGCATTCCCGATTTGGGCATCACCAGCCTGGAAGACGTATTAATCGACGCGCAACGCATCACCGATAATGTAGACACCCCGCTTTTGGTCGATATCGACACCGGCTGGGGCGGCGCATTCAATATCGCCCGCACCATCAAAGCCATGGAAAAAGCCGGCGTGGCTGCCGTGCATCTCGAAGACCAAGTGGCACAAAAACGCTGCGGCCACCGCCCGAATAAAGCCATTGTTTCTCTTGAAGAAATGGTCGACCGCGTGAAAGCCGCCGTCGATGCCCGCGTGAATCCCGATTTCGTGATTATGGCCCGCACCGATGCGCTGGCGGTTGAAGGCCTGCAATCGGCCATCGAGCGTGCCCAAGCCTGCGTGGAAGCCGGCGCCGACATGATTTTCCCCGAAGCCATCACCGAATTGGGCATGTACCGCCAATTTGCCGATGCCGTAAACGTGCCGATTCTGGCCAACATCACCGAATTCGGCGCCACCCCGCTTTATTCGCAGCAAGAATTGGGCGAAGCCGGCGTGTCGCTGGTGCTCTATCCGCTCTCATCATTCCGCGCCGCCAGCAAAGCCGCTTTGGGCGTGTATGAAGCCATCCGCCGCGACGGCCATCAGCAAAACGTGGTCGACACCATGCAAACCCGTATGGAATTGTATGATTTCCTCGGCTACCACGATTACGAGCAAAAGCTTGATCAATTGTTCAGCCAAAACAAATAAGCCCGTTTTACCGCCTGCCGTTTTCTTTTCCGACAACGGCAGGCCGGTTGCAGCCTTTCAAACGGCCGGGCATCTGCATCAGGCCGTCTGAAAAAATAAAAAAAGCAAGTCTACTTAGGAGAAACCCATGACCGAAGCAAACACCCCCGTTACCCCCAAGCCGAAAAAATCCGTGGCCTTGTCGGGCATCGCCGCCGGCAACACCGCCTTGTGCACCGTGGGCAAACACGGCAACGACTTGAGCTACCGCGGCTACGACATTCTCGATTTGGCCAAACATTGCGAATTTGAAGAAGTGGCGCACTTGCTGGTGCACGGCCACCTGCCCAACAAATTCGAGCTGGCCGCCTACAAGAAAAAGCTGCAATCGCTGCGCAACCTGCCCGCCAACGTGCTCACCGTGCTCGAAAGCCTGCCGGCCAACGCCCACCCGATGGACGTGATGCGCACCGGCGTGTCTGCCTTGGGCTGCACCACCCCCGAGCGCGAAACCCACCCCGTGAGCGAAGCGCGCGACATCGCCGACAAATTGATGGCTTCTTTGGGCAGCATGCTGCTTTACTGGTATCAATATTCGCACAACGGCAAAGTGATTTCCCTCGACAGCGAAGAAGACAGCATCGGCGGCCATTTCCTGCACCTTTTGCACGGCAAGCGCCCGAGCGCCGAACATGTAAAAGCCATGCACATTTCACTGATTCTTTATGCAGAGCATGAGTTCAACGCCTCCACCTTCACCTCGCGCGTGATTGCCGGCACCGGCTCCGATATGTATGCCGCCATCACCGGCGCCATCGGCGCACTCAAAGGCCCCAAACACGGCGGCGCAAATGAAGTGGCTTACGACATTCAAAAACGTTATCGCAACGCCGATGAAGCCGAGGCCGACATCCGCGAACGCATCGGCCGCAAAGAAATCGTCATCGGCTTCGGCCACCCGGTTTACACCGTGTCTGACCCGCGCAACGTGGTGATTAAAGAAGTGGCACGCGAATTGAGCGCTGAAACCGGCGACATGCTGCTCTTTGATGTGGCCGAGCGCTTGGAAACGCTGATGTGGAACGAGAAAAAAATGTTCCCCAACTTGGATTGGTTCAGCGCTGTGAGCTATCAAAAGCTGGGCGTGCCTACCGCCATGTTTACCCCGCTCTTCGTGATTTCACGCACCTCAGGCTGGGCCGCGCATGTGATTGAGCAGCGCCAAGACGGCAAAATCATCCGCCCGAGCGCCAACTACACCGGCCCCGATGATTTGGCTTTTGTGCCGATCGACGAGCGATAAGCAAAAAGTTTTCAGACGGCCTCCTAATTACCAAGGCCGTCTGAAAGCCGAAAATCCAACACGGCAGCATGATGTGCCGGACAACAAGCGCATCATGTGTGAAGCAGATGCGCTTTTTTTATTGCAGGCCGTCTGAAAAAGCGGCCGCAACAAACCGTAGGTCGGATTCTCGAATCCGACACTTGGCCGCAAGGCCAAGATAAAGCGTTGAACCTGACAAACAGTTTATCAACCAATCTTTCAGACGGCCTCAAACACCAACAGGCCGTCTGAAACCCGCCCACAAGAAAAACACGAAACGGAAACCACCATGAGCACCAACGCCCAATACCTCAAACCCCTGCCCGGCACCGACCTCAAATACTACGACGCCCGCGCCGCCTGCGAGGCCATCGCCCCCGGCAGCTACGACACCCTGCCCTACACCAGCCGCATTCTGGCGGAAAACTTGGTAAACCGCGCCGACAATGTCGACCAAGCCACGCTCGATTCCTGGCTCACGCAATTGATTGAGCGCAAGCAGGAAATCGACTTTCCGTGGTTTCCCGCTCGCGTGGTGTGCCACGATATTCTCGGCCAAACCGCGCTGGTGGATTTGGCCGGCTTGCGCGATGCGATTGCCGACAAAGGCGGCGACCCGTCTAAAGTAAACCCCGTGGTGCAAACCCAGCTCATCGTCGACCACTCGTTGGCCGTAGAATGTGGCGGCTTCGACCCCGATGCCTTCCAAAAAAACCGCGATATTGAAGACCGCCGCAACGAAGACCGTTTCCACTTTATCAACTGGACCAAAACCGCCTTTGAAAATGTGGACGTGATTCCGGCGGGCAACGGCATCATGCACCAAATCAACTTGGAAAAAATGTCGCCCGTTATCCAAGTGAAAAACGGCGTTGCCTTTCCCGATACCTGTGTCGGCACCGATTCGCACACTCCGCACGTTGATGCGCTGGGCGTAATTTCTGTGGGCGTGGGCGGCTTGGAAGCAGAAACCGTGATGCTCGGCCGCGCTTCGATGATGCGTCTGCCCGATATCGTGGGCGTGGAGCTTACCGGCAAACGCCAACCCGGCATCACCGCCACCGACATTGTGCTCGCGTTAACCGAATTTTTGCGCAAAGAGCGCGTGGTGGGCGCATTTGTCGAATTTTACGGCGAAGGTGCCGAAAGCCTGTCTGTAGGCGACCGCGCCACCATCTCCAACATGACGCCTGAATACGGCGCCACCGCCGGCATGTTCTACATCGACCAGCAAACCATCGATTATTTGAAACTCACCGGCCGCGACGATGCGCAAGTGAAGCTGGTGGAAACCTACGCCAAAACCGCCGGCCTGTGGGCAAGCGAATTGAAAAACGCCGAATATCCACGCGTGCTCACATTCGACCTTTCCACCGTAGGCCGCAATATGGCCGGCCCTTCCAACCCGCACGCCCGCTTTGCCACCGCCGATTTGGCCGCCAAAGGCTTGGCCGCGCCTTACGAAACCCCTGCCGACGGCAAAATGCCCGACGGCGCAGTGATTATCGCCGCCATCACCTCGTGCACCAACACCAGCAACCCGCGCAACGTGGTGGCCGCCGCCCTGCTGGCGCGCAATGCCAACAAATTGGGCTTAATCCGCAAGCCGTGGGTGAAATCTTCATTCGCACCCGGCTCCAAAGTGGCCGAAATCTATCTGCAAGAAGCAGGCTTGTTAAGCGAATTAGAGCAGCTCGGCTTCGGCATCGTCGCCTTTGCCTGCACCACCTGCAACGGCATGAGCGGTGCGCTCGATCCGCAAATCCAGCAAGAAATCATAGACCGCGATTTGTATGCCACCGCCGTATTGAGCGGCAACCGCAACTTCGACGGCCGCATCCACCCCTACGCCAAACAGGCTTTCTTGGCCTCGCCGCCTTTGGTGGTGGCCTACGCCATTGCCGGCAGCATCCGCTTCGATATTGAAAACGACGTATTGGGCGTGGCCGACGGCAAAGAAATCCGCCTGAAAGACATCTGGCCGACCGATGAAGAAATCGACGCCATCGTGGCCGAACATGTGAAACCGCAGCAATTCCGCGATATTTATATCCCCATGTTCGACACCGGCGCGGCAGAAAAAGCCCCCAGCCCGCTCTACGACTGGCGCCCCATGTCCACCTATATCCGCCGCCCGCCCTATTGGGAAGGCGCATTGGCAGGCGAGCGCACCCTCAAAGGCATGCGCCCGCTGGCGATTTTGCCCGACAACATCACCACCGACCACCTGTCGCCTTCCAACGCCATTCTGATGAACAGCGCCGCCGGCGAATACCTGCACAAAATGGGGCTGCCTGAAGAAGACTTTAACTCCTACGCCACCCACCGCGGCGACCACCTCACCGCCCAACGCGCCACCTTCGCCAACCCCAAATTGTTTAACGAAATGGTGAAAAACGAAGACGGCACCGTGAAGCAAGGCTCACTCGCCCGCGTGGAGCCCGAAGGCCAAACCATGCGCATGTGGGAAGCCATCGAAACCTATATGAACCGCAAACAGCCGCTGATTATCGTGGCGGGTGCCGACTACGGCCAAGGCTCCAGCCGCGACTGGGCCGCCAAAGGCGTGCGCCTGGCCGGTGTAGAAGCCATCGTGGCCGAAGGCTTCGAGCGCATCCACCGCACCAACCTCATCGGCATGGGCGTGTTGCCGCTGCAATTTCTGCCCGGCACCAACCGCAAAACGCTTGAATTAGACGGCACCGAAACCTACGACGTGATCGGCGAACGCATCCCGCGCGGCGAGCTCACTTTGGTGATTCACCGCAAAAACGGCGAAACCGTAGAAGTGCCCGTACTCTGCCGCTTGGATACCGCCGAAGAAGTGCTGATCTACGAAGCCGGCGGCGTGCTGCAACGCTTTGCGCAGGATTTCTTGGAAGGCAATGCGGCTTGAGTTGATGGTTGTTGATTTGAAGTAACGATAATGCCGTCTGAAAAATTTCAGACGGCATTATTAAATGGCTTATATTATTTTTAATTTGACACTTGAAGAATCACATTCTTATACCAATTTTAAAGCTATAGTGAATGGTACAAACAACGTACCATGCCAACGAGCCACTGCGCAACGCAGCTTAACTCAGGCTTTAGACTGCACAAACAAGCGGAAAAACCACATGAGACGAGAAGCACCCATCGAGATTGCTTCGTATTCAACTGAATGGCCTGCACTCTTTGCAGCAGAGGCCGCAATTCTCAAGTCAGCCCTCGTTACTTGGCTGGTTGGTGAACCAGAACACATCGGCAGCACGGCCGTGCCAGGCTTGGCGGCAAAACCTGTCATTGATATTATGGCACCCGTGGCCACTCTTCAGGATTCGCTTGGGGCAATAGAAGTTCTTCAAGATTATGGCTATCTCTACTTCCCCTACAAGCAAAATCAGATGCACTGGTTTTGCAAGCCTTCTCCGGAACTAAGAACCCATCATCTTCATCTCGTGCCCGTAGACAGCCAACTCTGGCGTGAGCGTCTTGCGTTCCGAGATGTGCTGCGGTCTGACAAGGCACTGGCAACAAGGTATGAGAAACTGAAACATGAATTGGCCGCAAAGTTTAGAGACGATCGCGAAGCGTATACAGAAGGCAAGTCCTCTTTTATCGTTTCAGCACTCAAAGCATGGAGCGAGTCTCACGGCAGTGCAGTCTAACAATTCGTTCAAGTTGACGCTGCTTCACAGCCACAATTTTAAATCGAAAATAATTGTTCTATTGTGGCCGTACAGCAATGCAGCTTAGCTCAAGCGTTAGCCTTACTTGGAGAATATCTCGTGATTGACACATTCCTTTTTTGCAACAAAGAAAGCCTGCT
>ERZ650312.1830-NODE-1830-length-11929-cov-48.435237_pt1 | contig 11929 bp, 9 predicted proteins | sample MGYA00376248_ERZ650312 | MGnify/ENA primary metagenome ERZ650312 (study PRJEB26733, sample SAMN07839316) | wastewater metagenome | biome: urban; feature: wastewater treatment plant; material: waste water | place: USA: North Carolina | collected 2016-07-28 ... | reverse complement strand
GACTGCAAGAGCGCATCGAACAGGTCAAGGCCAGCATCCGGGCCAAGGTTGAACACCCGTTCAGGATCATCAAGAACCTCTTCGGCATGAAGAAGGTGTCCTACCGTGGACTGGCGAAGAACACAGCGCGGCTGTACACGCTCTTTGGGCTGGCGAATCTGTTGATTGGCAAATCCTGGAGCGCTCGCAACGCCAAAAATGCGTGCTGAAGAGACAAAATGAGGGAATTTGCTGTGAGATAGTGTGACTTCTGACTGAAAATAGCGCTGGGGCAGGTGTTTTTTACTCACCGAAGCCCCACTGCCGAATGGGTGTGGGCGGGTTTGCTCGCCTTTGGTCAGATGTGGATTTGTTCAGCGCTTCCCTAGATGTAATTCTTTATAGCTGGGAAGATAAAAACCTTATTCCACTATTCGTCAGCGAGGGAACGAGTCAGCAGAAAATTACATCAATACATAATAGCCACTACCTATCTACAGTGTACCACGAGGTTCTTGCATCGAAGCAAACAACGTTGACGATATTTGGCTGGAGCATTGGAGAGCATGACCAGCATTTATTGAAGCAAATGTCTAAAGCTGGAATTCGGCGCGTAGCAGTTTCTGTGTTCCGTAAAGATCAGGACTACTGTAACCATGCATTCCGAACCATTCAAAGTTACTTGGGCGTAGTCGATATTGATTTTTTTGACAGCGAAAGTCCTGGTTGTTGGGTTCATAAAAAGCCAGAAGACGACTGGGCTAAGTGGTCAAATAAAACTGAAAAAAATCGTCATTGCTGCGAAGGCAGGAGTCCAGAAATTTGATTCTACTGGGTTTGGTTTTTGGCAAACACGATATTTCTGAATAAATTAGTGCATCCTTAGATTTAGTAATAGCTACCGTGCACTTTTACCAAAACACAAAAAAACCGCGCGGTCTCCCGCGCGGTTTCACCTTCACCCGGATTCACATCCGGGTTGCCCTCTAGATTTTCACTATAGACCATCAACGCATCAGGTGGTTGCCCACTTCGCGCATGCCGGCGGACAGCATGGCCAGGTCCAGCGTGTCGTAGCCTTGCAGTTCGCTCAGCATTTGCTGGCAGACTTCCAGTTCGCCGCCTTTGCCGGCCAGCCAGTGCTTGGCGTACTGCGCTTCGCCGCAGGCCGGGCAGGCCAGGGCGCTGGCGGTGAGTTCGCGGTGCAGGCGATACAGGTCGTCGCGCAGCGCCGAGCGGGTGAGGGCTTGCCAGCGGTTGTCGCGCGGCAGGCGGGTGATGGCGTCGCGCAGCCAGTCCAGCTCCAGCACGCGGCCCAGCTCGAAGTAGTTGGCCGCCACCACGGCCAGCGGCAGGTTTTGCGCTTGCGCCAGCTCCAGGATGTCAAAGCCGGCCACGGCAAAGTCCAGGCGGGCCACCACGCCGGCCAGTTCGGCCGGGGTGTGGGCGGCGTGCAGGCGTTGCTCCCAGTCGGCCACCGCCGGGTAATGGGCGGCGTCGATCCAGCCGGGCAGGCCGGCCAGCAGTTCGGCCATCGGCGCGCGGCAGCGGGCCACGGCGGCGGCGATGTCGCCCAGCGGGCGGCCGCTGCGCAGCAGCCAGCGGGTGGCGCGCTCGATCAGCGTGCGCACTTGCACCAGCATGCTCACCTGCACATCGGCCGGCACGCGGTTGTCCAGCGCTTCGATGGCGTTCCACAGCGCTTCGCCGTCAAAGATGCGGTTGACCGTCACCCAGGCTTGCACAATGTCGGCGGCCGGCCAGGCGGATTCTTCCTGCATGCGGAAGATAAACGTGGTGCCCATGCGGTTGACCACCTGGTTGGCCAGCTGGTTGGCGATGATTTCGCGCTTGAGCGGGTGGCGGCGCATGGCGTCGGCAAAGCGGGTTTGCAGCGCCGACGGGAAGTAGTTCACCAGCACGCTGTCCAGATCGGGGTGATCGGGCAGGGCCGAGGCTTGCAGGGCGCGGTCCAGCGAAATCTTGCTGTAGGCCAGCAGCACGGCCACTTCCGGGCTGGTCAGGCCCTGGCGGCTGGCGCGGCGTTCGGCGATGGCGCTGTCGTCGGGCAAGAATTCCAGCGCGCGGTTGAGCTCGCCGGTTTTTTCCATATGGCTGATCATGCGCTGCTGGGCAGACAGCATTTGCGCCGCGTGGGCTTTGTTCACCGCCAGAATCTGGGTTTGCAGGTAGTTGTTGCGCAGCACCAGATGGCCGACTTCGTCGGTCATTTCCGCCAGCAGCTCGTTGCGCTGCTTGAGCGTCATGTCGCCGGCCTGCATCACCCCGCCCAGCAGGATTTTGATGTTGACTTCGTGGTCAGAGCAATCCACCCCGGCCGAGTTGTCGATGGCGTCGCTGGACAGCGCCACGCCGTGGCGCGCGCATTCGATGCGGCCCAGCTGGGTGATGCCCAGGTTGCCGCCTTCGCCAATCACCTTCACCCGCAGCTCATTGCCGTTGACGCGCAGGCCGTCGTTGGCGCGGTCGTTGGCTTCGGCGTGGCTTTGCGTGCTGGCCTTGATATAGGTGCCGATGCCGCCGTTGTACAGCAGGTCGGCCGGCGCTTGCAGGATGGCGTGAATCAGCTCGGTCGGCGCCATGCTGTCGCGCTCCACGCCCAGCCAGGCGCGCACGGCCGGCGACAGCGGGATGGATTTGGCGCGGCGCTCGAATACCCCGCCGCCGTCAGAGATCAGGCTGCTGTCGTAGTCGGCCCAGCTGGAGCGCGGCAGGTTGAACAGGCGCGCGCGCTCGGCAAAGCTCACCGCCGCGTCCGGGTTGGGGTCAAGGAAGATGTGCTGGTGATTGAACGCCGCCAGCAGGCGGATATGCTCGGACAGCAGCATGCCGTTGCCAAACACGTCGCCGGCCATGTCGCCAATGCCGATCACGGTAAAGTCCTGCGTCTGGGTGTTGACGCCCAGGTGGCGGAAGTGGCGCTTGACCGATTCCCAGGCGCCGCGCGCGGTGATGCCCATTTTTTTGTGGTCATAGCCGGCCGAGCCGCCCGAGGCAAAGGCGTCGCCCAGCCAGAAGCCATATGCTTCAGACACGCTGTTGGCGATGTCGGAGAATGTCGCCGTGCCCTTGTCGGCGGCCACCACCAGATAGGGGTCGTCTTCGTCCAGACGGCGCACCGCCACCGGCGGGGCGATCTGGCCGTTGACCAGATTGTCGGTCAGGTCGAGCAGGCCGGAGATAAACATCTTGTAGCAGGCCACGCCTTCGGCCAGCCAGGCTTCGCGCTCGCTGGCCGGCGGCAGTTGCTTGCAGACAAAACCGCCCTTGGAGCCCATCGGCACAATCACCGAGTTTTTCACCATCTGCGCCTTCACCAGGCCCAGCACTTCGGTGCGGAAGTCTTCCATGCGGTCAGACCAGCGCAGGCCGCCGCGCGCCACCTTGCTGCCGCGCAGATGCACGCCTTCCACCCGCGCGCCGTACACCCAGATTTCAAACAGCGGGCGCGGTTGCGGCAGGAAGGGAATCGCCCCGGATTCCAGCTTGAACGACAGATACGGCTTGGGCTGGCCGGCGGCGTCGCGCTGCCAGTAGTTGGTGCGGCGGATGGCCAGGATGATGGTCAGCAGGCCGTTGAGGATGCGGTCTTCGTCCAGATTGGCGACTTGCTCGAATTGCTCGCGCACTTCGGCTTCCAGCCGGGCGCTGGCGCCAGCGTCGTCGTGCGCCGGGTCGAGGCGGGCCAGGAACAGGCGCACCAGGCCGCCGGTGATGGCCGGGTAATTGCCCAGGCATTGCTCGACATAGCTCTGGCTGAAGGTCAGCCCGGCCTGGCGCAGGTATTTGGCCAGCGCGCGCACCAGAATCACTTCGCGCCAGTCCAGGTCGGCCAGCAGCGCCAGCTTGTTAAAGCCGTCGTTCTCGCACTGACCGGCCGCCACGCGGCGCAGCAGCTGCTGAAAGCGCTCGCGCACATCGTCTTGCTCGATATGGGCGACATTGGCCACTTCCAGGCCAAAATCGTTGATCCACACCGTGGCGCCGTCGGCGCGCTCCACCGCGTAGGGGCGTTCGTCCTGCACGCGCACGCCCATATTCTCCAGCACCGGCAGGCTGGCCGACAGGCTGACCGGCTGGCCGGCGCGGAACACTTTCAGGTTTTGCCCGGCGCTGCCCTTGCGCAGCGGCTTGTACAGCTTGAGCGCCAGCGGCGCGCCAGCCAGCGCTTCTTCGATCAGGCTGATGTCCAGCACGGCGTGGCGCGGCGAAAAGTCTTCGCGGTAGGCCACCGGGAAGGCATGCTGGTATTGCGAATACAAGGTGTTGCCGCGCGCCTCGCCATGGCTGTCGATCAGCTGCTGGCGCAGCTCGTCGCCCCAGCCGCGCACAATGCGGGCGATGTCCTGCTCGATGCCCAGCGCGTCAAACGCCGGCAGCGGGCCAGGGGTGCGGATGATGTAGTGCACACGGGCCAGATGGGTGTCAGAAATCGACACGCTGTATTCGGCGGCGCTGCCGTTCAGCGCCTGCATCAGGATTTTTTCGATTTTCAGCCGCACTTCGGTGCTGAAGCTGTCGCGCGGCACAAACACCAGCGCGCTGACATAGCGCTGATACAGGTCGGTGCGCAGGAACAGGCGCACGCGCGGGCGCTCCAGCAGATTGACCAGGCCTTCGGCAATCGGCTGCAAGACGTCCACCGGGATTTCAAACAGCTCGTCGCGCGGGTAGCTTTCCAGCACAAATTGCAGGGTTTTTTCTTTGTAGCTGTTTTCGACGTAATCACACTCCGCCATCACCGCGTCCATCTTGCGGCGCAAAATCGGGATATTGCGCGGCGATTCGTGGTAGGCGGCGGCGGTGTACAGGCCCAGAAAACGGCATTCGCCAATCACATGGCCCTGGGCGTCGTAGCGCTTGATGCCAATAAAGTCCAGATGCGCCGAGCGGTGGATGGTCGAGCGGGTCTGCGATTTGTTCAGCATGATCGGGCAGGCCGGGTCGTAAGCCAGCTCGCGCAGGTGCGCCGGCAGCACGGCAAAGCTGGCCGAATAGGTCTTGTCGCCCTGATTGCGCAAAATGCCGTGGCCGCTGCCCGGCACAATGCGCAGCGCGTCGCCGTCGTCGGTGCGCACCAGGTCGTAGGCGCAGTAGCCCAGCAGCAAGAAGTGGCGGGCGTTCACCCAGTCCAGAAACGCGGAAATCTCGTTCACGTCCAGCTTGCCATCCGGCAGCGGCGCTTGTTGCAGTTCAGCTTGAATGTCTTGCAGCTCGCGGCGCATGGCCGGCTCGTCTTCCACCGCCAGGCGGATGTCGGTCAGCACCTGCTCCAGCTCGGCCACCACCGTCGCCAGCTGGGCGGCGTCGCTGATGCGGTCGATTTGCAGATGAATCAGCGATTCCAGCGGCAGATTGCGCTCGCCGGTGCGGCGGGCGTCCAGCAGGCGGCCGTCGGCGTCGCGTTCGACTTCCAGCACCGGATGCACCAACAGATGCAGGGTGAGGTTGTGGCGGGCCAGCAGCATGGCCACCGAATCAATCAAGAACGGCATGTCGTCGTTGACGATTTCGATGGCGGTGTGGGTGGATTGCCAACCGTGGCGCTCAAAATCCGGGTTGTAGGCGCGCACCTTGTGCTGGCCGGGCAGGCGTTCGCCGGCAAAGTCCAGGTGGGCCATGGCGGCGCCGTAGAGGTCGAGCGGCGCGGCGCGCTTGAGGTCGGCCGCCTCGGCTTCTTCAAAATAGGCGGTGAAATACGGGGCAAGCCGGGCGTGGTCGGCGGCGGGCAGACGCTCGGCGGCAATCGCGGCGACATCGGCAATCAGCGCGTTCAGTTCAATCTGGCTGGACAAGGACATGTGTTGGGCTCTTTTCAGTGCTAGGCAACAAGCTGGGGCAGAGTGTGTCTTGGCATGCGCCACCTCGGACAGGAAATGGGCATGCGCCGATTCTAGGCATGGCTCAAGCCTGCCACCTTCGGTTTTGCGACATGGAGATACAACATCAAGACGAGACGGGCCGTTGAAAGCGACATTTGTTCAGCACCGTGTATGCTGACACTCTGTTTATAGCTGGCGTTCAGGCTGTCGCCATGACAGCCGGGCGATCGGCGCGCCCACCTGGCCCGGCGGCCATTCCGCAGGCATGCGGGCGCCGGGCGAGCGGATTCTGGCGGCATCGCAGCGAGGGCAATGGGCAGATTTTGCCCCGACACAGCCAGATAAAAGCACAAAATGCCCGACACAACCCTTGCGCAGCGGTGATGCTCGCCGCTACCCTGCCGGGTTTGGTGAAACCTGCCTGCGCCGGGCGCATTCCGCCATTTTACCTGCCGCCCGCGCCTTTCCACGGCGCGCTTGCCATCCTTGCCGATTTACCCTAGTGTGAGTTCTGACGTGCCCGTTCAACCGATCCTGCCTGCCCGCCGCTCTTCCATGCCGGAACCCACCCCGCCCATCCAGAAACCCCTGCGCTACGGCTTTTTGCTGTTGCCGCAGTTTTCCCTGTCCGCCTGGGCCTTGGCGGCGGATGCGCTGACGCGCGCCAATGGGCTGGCCGAACGGCGGGTGTTCGAAACGCTGACGCTCAGCCTGGAAGGCGAACGGGTGCGCGCCGGCTGCGGCGTGGACATCACCACCGACCTGACGCTCAGCTACGCGCCCCGGCTGGATGCGCTGTTCATCGTGGCCGAAGACGCCCAGCTGCCGGTGGATGTCGAGCTGTTGCAACGCCATCTGGCGCTGCTGTCGCCAGACAAGCTGTTTATCGCCGGCCTGGACACCGGCAGTTACTGGATGGCGCGCGCCGGGCTGTTAAGCGGCTATCGCGCCACCCTGCACTGGCAGGAAATCAACCGCTTTACCGAAGAATTCCCCGATGTGATCGTGTCGTCCAATCTCTACGAGATCGACCGCAATCGCGGCTCGTGCGCCGGCGGGGCGGCCACGCTGGATTTCATGCTGGCGCTGATTGGCCAGCACATGGGCGCCGACTTTGCCGCGCAATTGTCCGAAGTGTTCAGCATCGAGCGCATCCGCCCCGGCAACGAGCGCCAGCGCATTCCGCTGCAAACCCGCATCGGCGGCAGCCAGCCCAAGCTGACCGAAGCCGTCAGCCTGATGGAAGCCAATATCGAAGAGCCGCTGACCACCGACGATATTGCCTTTTATGTCGGCGTGTCGCGCCGCCAGCTGGAACGGCTGTTCAAACAACACCTGAACACCGTGCCGTCCAAATACTATCTGGAACTGCGCCTGAACCGCGCCCGCCAGCTCTTGCAGCAAACCAGCAAATCCATTGTGCAAATCGGCCTGTCGTGCGGGTTTTCGTCCGGGCCGCATTTTTCCAGCACCTACCGCAATCATTTTGGCATTACCCCGCGCGAAGAGCGCGCCCAGCGCAGCCAGCAAGGCTAAGCGCCGCTCACAAAACCCCCTGGCGTCGTTGCCGTGGGTTGGCTGCACGCCTGGCCAGGGCCGCTGTTTTGCCTGGGGTGAGTGGTGTAGGGATGCACGCCGCATTGCCCGCATGGCGATGGCTGTGTAGCATGCCGACCACATTGCTTTGCGGATATCTTGATGAAAATTTCTGATTTGTTGGCCTGGGCCGCCTTGCTGGCCCTGCCCTGCGCCCAGGCGGCCGAAGCGCCCGCCCAGCCCAAACCGCGTGAAGTCTGTTTGGCCTTGCTCAATGGCGCACTGGCGGCCAGTGGGATCGAGCAAGTGTGCCAGCTGCCACAGCGCACACTCAGCAGCCAACTGCACCAAGGGTTTGCCATGCTGGGCTGCCAGCAGCATGTCCCCGAGCAAGAAGGGCTGCAACTGAGCAAACGGGTGTCGGCTGACCTGAATGGCCAACTCGGCCAGCAAGGCCAGAAAGCGTTTTGCGCGCAAAAGCAGCCGATATACCAAAATACCCAACGTCAGTTTGCCCCGCTGCTGGAAAAAGCCCGACAGGCGCCGCCACGCTGAGTCACCGCGCACTTGGCGCCGCTAACCAACCCCTCCTGGCATCGTTCCCGACCTGGCTTTACGGTCTGCAGCTGCACGCCTGGTCAGGATCGCTGGGCGGGGTTTGGTGAGCGACGCCTAGTCCAGCGTCAGCTGCACCCGGCCGGCGCACACCTCGCGCAAGCGCGCACTCAGGGCCGGCATTTGATCTGCCGGCAGACGCCAGCGCAAACATACCTCGCTGGCGTGGCTGACGGCCAGCAGCTGTGCGCCGGCCTGCGCCAGCTCGCGGCGTAATACCCCTTCCAGCGGATACGCTGCGGTGGCGCTGCCTTCGCACAGGGCCACCTGGGCAATCTTGTCGGCGCTCAGCAGCGCTTGCGCCACGCTGTCGGTATAGGCGCGCACCAGGCCGCCGGCGCCCAGTTTCACCCCGCCAAAATAGCGCACCACGCTGGCCAGCACGCCTTCCAGCTGCTGATGGCGCAGCACTTCCAGCATCGGCCGCCCGGCCGTGCCGCTGGGCTCGCCGTCGTCCACCGCAGCAGATTGGCCGCCGGCCAGCAAGGCCCAGCACACATGGGCGGCACCGGGGTGTTCGGCGCGCAAGGCCGCCACCCGCGCTTGTGCGCTGGCGCGGTCGGCCATCGGTTCGACACAGGCGATAAACTGGCTTTTTTTGATGATCAGCTGATGGTGGGCCGGGGCGGCCAGGGTGAAGGGCATGGGCAAAACCGCCAGAAGGCAGAAAGGCGCAAGGGTAAATTCTGCTGGCGCACCAACACAAGCCCCGCACCGGATTCAGCGGTGTATAATCCTGACGCTCTCGTCCCCTCAACGGATGGCGCGCCCGCCGCGCCCGATTTCTGCATGAAAACTCCGCTCTCTTTTTTGCTTGCCGCCACCCTGCTGGCGCCGACGCTGACTTTTGCCAACACCGTTGCTGCGCCGATTGCCGCGCCCGCCGCCGCCCCGGCCAGCTTTGTGCCGCCGCCGCCCGAGATTGCCGGCAAGGCGTATTTTCTGAATGATTTCAACAGCCAGCTGCCGATTGCCGTGCGCGACCCGGATTTGCGGGTGGACCCGGCCTCGCTGACCAAGCTGATGACCGCCTACCTCACCTTCAAGGCGCTGCGCGAAAAACGCCTGAGCCTGGAGCAAACCCTGCTGGTGTCGGCCAAGGGCTGGAAAACCGAGGGTTCGCGGATGTTTCTGGATCCGAAAACCCCGGTGACGGTGTCTGATCTGATTCGCGGCATGATCGTGCAATCCGGCAACGACGCCTGCGTGACGCTGGCCGAGGCGATTGCCGGCAGCGAAGAGGTGTTTGGCCAGGTGATGACGCGCGAAGCGCGCCGGCTGGGCATGAACGGCACGCATTTTGTCAATTCCACCGGCCTGCCCGCCCCCAACCACTACACCACGGTACGCGATTTGAGCACCCTGGCCAATGCAGTGATTCGGGACTTCCCGGAGTTCTATCCGATTTATTCGATGAAAGAATTCCGCTATAACAACATCACCCAGCCCAACCGCAACCTGCTGCTGTACCGCGACCCGCGCGTGGACGGCATGAAAACCGGCTTTACCGACGCCGCCGGCTACAACCTGATTGCCTCGGCCCGCGCCGACGGCCGCCGTGTGGTGTCGGTGGTGGTGGGCACCGCCAGCCCGGAAGCGCGCGCCAACGAAAGCAGCAAGCTGCTGAACTACGGCCTGCAATTTTTTGATTCACCGCGCCTGTACGCCGCCAACAAGCCAGTGGGCAAGCTCAAGGTGTTCAAGGGCGAGGCCAGCGAAGTGAACCTGGGCTTTACCCGCGATATTTACGCCACCGTGCCCAAGGGCAGCGCCGCACGCATTCAGGCCAAACTGGATGCCCCGGCCAAGCTGATTGCACCGATCAAGGCCGGCCAGCCGGTGGGCAAGCTGACGGTGACGCTGGATGGCAAGGTGCTGGCCGAACAGCCGGTGCTGGCGCTGAATGCAGTGGGCGAGGCCGGTGTGTTTGGTCGCTTGGTGGACAGTGTAAAACTGTGGTTTAACTGATTCAGTCACCACACTGTTGCCATGTCATCTTTGCAGATGGCCTGGCGTAGCCAGCAGGCATCAGACCATGCAGGGCGATTCCAAGGGCGTGTAAGTCGTGCCGGTGGGATCGCCCTGCATGGTTCGGCAGCAGCATCCACCATGTATTACAATGCCGCCTATGTATACACCAAAATACGTATCACGTTCTGAATGGCTGACCGTGCGCGGCCATGCCTTTCATGTGCGCCACTGGGGGCGCGAAGGCGCGCCCAAGCTGTGGATGCTGCACGGCTGGATGGATGCCTCGCCCACCTTTCAGTTTGTCGTTGATGCGCTGGAACGTGACTGGCACGTCATCGCCCCCGACTGGCGCGGATTTGGCCTCACCGCCTGGAACAGCGGCAGCTATTATTTTCCGGATTATCTGGCCGACCTGGATGCCCTGCTCAGCCTGCACAACCCGCAGGCCCCGGCCCGGCTGGTGGGCCACAGCCTGGGTGGCATGGTGGCGATGAGCTATGCCGGCGCCCGCCCGGAGCGGGTGAGCCGGCTGGTGTCGATTGACGCGTTTGGCCTGCTGGATATCCCGCCCGAACACGCGCCGCAGCGCTATCGGCAATGGCTGCAAGAATGCGCGCAACCGCCCGGCTTTGCCCCGGTGGCCGATCTGGATCACTTTGCCAGCCGGCTGATGCGCCGCAATCCGCACCTGACCGCCACGCGCGCACGCTTTCTGGCCGAACACCTCACCGGCATCAGCGCCGACGGCGTGCGCCGCCATCTGGCCGATCCGCGCCATAAAATGGTGAATCCGGTGCTCTACCGACTGGAAGAAGCCAAAGCCTGCTGGCGCGCCATTCGCTGCCCGGTGCAATGGATTCTTGGCGGCGGCGCCAGCGACCACCCGCTGACCGGCAAAATCCGGCAAACCCTTCACGAACGCGCCGCCTGTTTTCATGAGCTGGAACAGCTCACCATCGCCGACTCGGGGCATATGGTGCAGCAGGAACAACCCGAACAAGTGGCCGCCGCCATCGAGCGCTTTATGGCGCCGACACGCGGCGAAGCGCCATAAAGCGCGGCCAATGGATCACCTGTTTGCCATATGGGCTGATAATTAAGTAAGCTTTCGGCATGTTTCGGCCTGCCGACCTTGTTTACTCACTCACCAAGCCCTGACCATGACCCTGATCCGCCCTATCCGCCTGGCCCTGCTCCTGGCCAGCTTCAGCAGCGTGCCCGCCCTGGCTGCCCCCGCGCCTGAGCCCTCCCTGGCCAAGATGGCTACCGAAGCCATGAACCAGCTGTACAAACGCTACAACGACAGTAAAAAATGTTGGGTCACCCGCTACCAAGGCGACATCTATTGTATGGAGATTGATAGCGTGAACCAGGCCGGCGGCATGCTGCATGTCTTTGCCATCGGCAGCACTTCAGACGCGGCACATGTCACGCCCGGTGTTGCCGGTGGCATCGTGCTGGACATCACCAGCCGCCCCGCCAAGATTGTTGCCGCCAGCAAGGTGATTGGCGGCTACGGCAATACCGGCACGCCACCCGACGCCTGGCAGTTTACTCGCCTGGGCAGCGAAGCCTGGGGCTGGATCAATACGTCTGGCTACGTCAATCAAGGCGTGGTTGAGGGTTCAATGTGCATTCTTGGCGTGCGTGGCAAAGAAATCGTCGAGCTGGGAGTATTTGCCAGCGAGTTCAGTTGCGATGACTGTGGTGTCAAGGGCACCGCAAATGATATCAAAAGTACCATCCAGTTCGACACGCGCAACGACAAGCCCATGTACCCCTTCACGGTGCGCATGTTTGGCAAGCGCAATGGCAAGCCGCTGGACATCACCTATAAAAACATCAGTTTTGATCCAGGCACCGGCCGCTACCGGATGCCTAAAATGCTGCTGGACAGATAAACGCGGCTCACACAACCCGCCTGGCCTTGTCGTGCAGCTTTGCCGTATGCCTTGTGGTGTCAGTGCCGCGTGCTTAATCAGGTA
>ERZ650312.1825-NODE-1825-length-11941-cov-8.997055_pt1 | contig 11941 bp, 8 predicted proteins | sample MGYA00376248_ERZ650312 | MGnify/ENA primary metagenome ERZ650312 (study PRJEB26733, sample SAMN07839316) | wastewater metagenome | biome: urban; feature: wastewater treatment plant; material: waste water | place: USA: North Carolina | collected 2016-07-28 ... | reverse complement strand
ACTGCCACACTTCTGCGCCTTTGGCCTTTAATTTATCTTGTACGTAGATTTTATTCGCTTGATCACGACTGAAAGCTAAATCAATTTTAGTCAGCAGACCGCTCTTCACATATTTCTGCCATTCCACCTGATACAGGAAATCCTGCGTGAAATGCGGGTTGCCGAAGAACAACCAGTTTTTACCTTCCGCACCCTGTGCATCACGTTCCTGAATAAAGGAACGGAATGGCGCGATACCAGTGCCCGGCCCCACCATGATCACAGGGGTATCAGGATTGGCTGGCAAACGGAAGTTATCGTTGTGTTCCACGAACACACGCACTTCGCCACCTTCTTGCACTCGATCAGCCAGGAATGACGAGGCGCCACCGGAACGCACAGAACCATCTTCCTGCGGATAACGCACGACACCAACAGTCAGATGTACTTCTTCTTCCACTTCCGACTGTGCAGAAGCGATAGAGTACAAACGCGGGCTCAGAGCACGTAATAAACCCACCAGCTGTTCAGCCGTCAGTTTAGTTGGGAAGCGTTTCAATACATCGACAATCTGCGCTTTTGCCGCAAGCTTACGGGTTTCATCTTTGTCAGCTGCTAATTTCTTCAGTTTTTTATCAGAGGAAATTTCGGCCAAACCGGTAATAAAAGCGGCATGCAGGCGGGTCAGTTCAAACTGATTGGTCAGGGCATCACTTAATGCGGCAGCTTTACCTGATACCGTTACCTGCTCATCACCGGTCAAACCGGTCAGTGCCAGAATTTCAGCTACCACGGCAGCATCATTATCAAACCAGATACCTAATGCATCACCTGGCTGATAGGTGATACCAGAGCCTTCCAGATTGATCTCAAAATGGCGGATATCTTTGGTGGAATCACGACCAGTAATTTTCTGGTTGGTGCTCAGCGTCGCAGCAAACGGGTTAAATTTGTCATACGCACAGTGGCCTGACGCAACTACAGCAGAACCGCCTACTGTTGCCGCAGCCGGTGCCGCCGTTAATGTTGCGGCCAGTTTATCCAGAAAACTCGATGCCCAGGCATCGGCAGCAGCGCGATAATCGACATCCAAAATCGCTGCATCTTGCAGACGAGTGGCTTCGGCTTTCTCAAAGAACGCATCAAAATCTTTCGCGGTCTGGCAGAAGAATTCATAAGAAGAATCGCCCAGACCCAGTACCGCAAATTGCAGACCGAACAGCTTACCAATTTTGCCGCCTTTCAGTTGCGCATGCAGATCAGCCGCCGCTTCTGGCGGCTCACCTTCACCGTAGGTGCTGGTGACGATCAGAACATGGGTCTCTTTCTTCAGCTGTTTTGGTTTGTAGTCATTCATGGCCACCAGTGACACAGGAATGCCACGCGCTTCGGCTTGTGCTTTCACACTTTCCGCCACGCCTTTGGCATTGCCGGTTTGTGAACCCACCAGAATAGTCAGACTACCGGTTGGTTGTGCGGCAACAGGGGCAATAGCAACCGTTGAGCCCGCAGTGACAACAGCACCACTAGCGTTTTGAGCTAAACCAAATAAGAAGCCGCTGGCCCAGATCAGTTCAGTCGGAGAGAGATTTGCTACGGCTTCCGCCAGTTTAGAAAGATGCGGCCCTGCGATTGGACCTGCTAAAGATGGAGATTTGTCGCTCATATGCCAATTCCTGCATTAAGAATGCTGTCAGCTTACAAGCAGAATCGGTACTTCACAAAGAATTTATCGAAATTCTTAATATAGAAATGTCATATCTATAGTTAAAATGTGGATATAAAAGACATAACAAAGAGGGAATCAGCCAATTTCCCAGAAACCAAGCCGAAAAAGGCTAAAAAACACCCAAAATATGCATAAAAAAGAGGATGCCATAAATAACATCCTCTCATCTGCTTATCGGTATTATATTTTTTCTATATCGAAAAAATTAATAACGAAGCTCAGCACCCAGGAACCAGTTGTCCATATGTTGATCTAACTGAACGCTGTCCTGATTGTAATTCACGCGCAGGTTACGATAGCCGGCACGTACTTTAAATTTCAGCACGTCTTCCGGGAAAACCACATAGCTCACACCGATTTTCCAGTCATGAGAATGATCGCCATCCCAATGTGCCACACGCGCATCAGCAAACGCACCTAAGTCAGTACCTGGGATCAGCGTTTCTGCGGCACCGTACAGCATGATGCTGTCATCAGAGTAATTTTTGTTTTCTGATTTCAACTCGCCATCATAGCGACGGAAGTTCAGACCGGTATTCAGCGTCAGCGTATCCAATTCCAGCGGAGAGTAATAGAACGCGAAATCGTAAGTTCTCAGTTTGTTATCAAAGCCGGAGGCATCAGAAGAAATATCTGTCGCCTGAAAATTGACGTTTGGCACCATCAGCAGTGGATGACGAAAATCGACATAGGTTGTCCACAGGCTGTTGCTGGAAAAATCACGATTGACGTGTTGTGCAGAACCATCCATGTCGGAATACATGTAGTCCAGACCACCGCCGATACTAAAATCATCGGCCTGTGCAGCACCTGCAACCAGAGTGGCTGCCGCCAGCAGACTCATGCTGTATTTGTTCATGTTGGAGCTCCCATCATTGTTAACAATAGAGGCGGTTACCCGCCCCTGATATTAATTTATTCAGCCGCTGGCAACAGCGCCAGCACTTTGTCCAGACGCGCTAATACGCGCTCTTTTCCAATCAATTGCATCACCGCATCAATAGACGGTGATTGGCCAACACCGGTTACCGCTACACGCAGCGGCATACCGACTTTGCCCATGCCTAAATTCAATTCTGTTGCGGTGTCCTGAATCACCTGATGCAACGCTTCAGTTTCCCAGCTGTCTAATGCCGCCAGCTTACTGCGGATCAACGCCAGTGGTTCACGCGCTGCAGCTTTCAGATGTTTCTTGGCAGCCGCTTCGTCAATCGCTTCATACTCTTCGTAGAAATAACGGCTCTGTTGCGCCAGTTCACGCAAGGTATGGCAACGTTCTGCCAGCATACCGATGATCGCCGTTAATGCCGGGCCATCTTTATAATCGATACCCAGATCATTCATTTGCCACTCCAGATGCGAAGCAACATATACCGGATCCATGGTACGGATGTAATGGTTGTTCAGCCATTTCAGTTTTTCAGTGTTAAACGCTGACGCTGACTTGCTGATATTGTCGAGGCTGAACAGCTTGATCATCTCTTCACGAGAGAAAATTTCCTGATCGCCATGTGACCACCCCAGACGCACCAGATAGTTCAGCACCGCTTCCGGCAGGTAACCATCATCGCGGTATTGCATCACCCCCACCGCACCATGACGTTTTGACAGTTTGGCGCCGTCATCACCCAGAATCATCGATACGTGGGCGAATTCTGGTACTGGTGCACCCAGTGCATGATAGATATTGATCTGACGAGGGGTGTTATTGATATGGTCTTCACCTCGCACCACCTGAGTGATCTGCATATCCCAGTCGTCCACCACTACGCAGAAGTTATAAGTTGGTACACCGTCAGTACGGCGAATGATCAAATCATCCAACTCGGTGTTCGCAAACTCGATGCGACCACGCACATGATCATCAAAAACCACAGAACCTTCCTGCGGATTGCGGAAACGCACCACATACGGTTCATCATCGGCGTGATGTTCATGGCTATCACGGCAACGACCGTCATAACGCGGTTTTTCACCGTTTGCCATTTGACCTTCACGCAAAGTTTCCAGACGTTCTTTCGAGCAGTAGCATTTGTACGCTTTACCTTCCGCCAGCAATTGATCGATCAATTGGTTATAACGGTCAAAACGTTTGGTCTGGTAATACGGGCCTTCATCCCAGTCAAAACCTAACCATGTCATGCCTTCCATAATTGCATCAATGGCTGCCTGAGTAGAGCGTTCAGTGTCGGTATCTTCGATACGCAGAACAAACTCGCCACCCTGACTTTTAGCGAATAACCAGGAGTAGAGTGCAGTACGGGCACCACCAATGTGCAATAAGCCGGTCGGGCTCGGCGCAAAACGGGTTTTGACTTTCATGGGCTTCCTTGTGACTGGAATTATTTCAGGACTTTCGGATAGATCACATTCTAACACTCGCCTGCGCAGAGAAAAACCATCACCCGCAACTGAACTCACACCAGAGCAGAATAATTACAGCTACACTCAGCGAGGCAGAGATCTCAATGAGTTAATGAACACCCATGATTTAACCTTATCGACGAACAGAGAACACCACATGGAATTTCCACTCCAATTCTGGCACCCGACTGATGAGCAAGCGCTGCTGATCATGGGTGAGTACAATCTGTGGTTGGTTTTATTATCCATTCTGGTTGTGATATTTGCTGCGTTTATGGCCTTTTTCATTGCCGGGCAAGCGCAACGCGCGCATCAAAGTATCACCCAGAGAGCCATGTTACTGGCAGGCGGATTCGGTTTAGGTGGCGGCATCTGGGCTATGCATTTTATCGGCATGCTTGCATGCCCTCTGCATACCTATGTGAGTTACGACCTCTCTCTGACGCTGCTTTCGTTAATTCCCAGCATCGCTGCATCCTGGTTGGCTTTATCATTATTAATTAATCATCCAAATTCCTATTTCCGGCTATTTAAAAGCGGACTCATTTTAGGTTTCGGCATCGCCATCATGCATCAAACCGGCATCCGTGCGATGCAGCTGGATGCCGCCATTCGTTATGATGCCACCTTATTTATCATCTCTTTACTCATTGGCATCGTGTTCTCAACCCTCGCACTCTGGGTTTATTTCCGCCAGACACATTTGCGTAAAACGTTTGGGAATACGGCACATATGTTACTCAGCAGCGTCTTGATAGGCGTAGCGACGGCAGGCATGCATTACAGCAACATGGCTGCATTGCGTCTGGTCGCTATGCCACATAAGGACATACCGCTGGAAAATATGCAGCCGGAATACCTGAGTATCATGATTGCGTTGATCACCTTGATTGTTATTCTGCTGATTGTGGCCACCAGCGGTTTAATGCGTTACCGCGATATGTTGGATCATCTGCGTATCAATGAAACCCGCTTTCGTTCGGTGATTGATACCGCCGTTACTGGCATTGTGATCACCGATATGCGTGGGCATATCCAGCAATTTAACCGCGCCGCTGAAGAGATCTTCGGTTGGTCAGCCGATGAAGTTATAGGCAAAAATGTCAACCGCTTAACACTGATGCCCGTGCAGCTAAGCAGGATGGTGTATATGCTGCATCATGACGAACCACTGCGGGCTGACCGAACCTGGGTCATTCAGGGGGTTCGTAAATCCGGCCAAACCTTTCCCCTGCAGCTGTCGGTCGGGCACATGCACATTCCGGGTGAAGAGTTATTTGTCGGTTTTGTCGAAGACATCAGTAAACGCCATCAGGTGGAAATTGCACTGCGGGATAACGAGCAACAATTTCGTTCGCTGATCTCAAATATGCCCGGCGTTTCTTATCGTGCCCTGCCGGAAGACAACCGCCCATTAGTGTTTGTCAGCGATGCGGTTATTGAATTGACCGGCTATCCGTCGTTTGATTTCATCAATAAACGCCAGGAGCTGAATTTTAATTCCTTGATTCACCCAGATGACTGGGATCGGGTGCAGGAAGCCATTGCCGATGGTGTGTGGGCTCGTCAGCCTTATACCGTGGAATATCGCTTACGCAACCGCGACGGTGAATACCACTGGGTATGGGAACACGGAAGCAGCGTCTTTGATGATCGCGGTCAGCTGGTATGGTTAGACGGTGTGATCTTTGATATTTCCGAACGTCACGCCATGGAGCAAGCGCTGCTGGAAGCCAAAAACCGCGCCGAACAAGCAGCTGCCGCCAAAACCGCATTCCTGGCTAATATGAGTCATGAGATCCGCACACCGATGAACGCCATCATAGGTTTCACCGATGTCGTGCTGGCCTCTGATCTGCAACCCGAACAGCGGCAGCACTTAGAAACGATCCGCCAATCAGCAAAATCACTGCTGCGGTTGTTGAATGACATACTCGATACCGCCAAGATGGAGCGTGGCAGCATCGAACTGGAAGAGATCGATTTTTCACTGTCTGAGCTATTACAAGAATTAACGCAATCATTAGAGATTGGAGCCCGCAATAAAGGGCTGCAGCTCATCTTACAACAAGCCCCCGACCTACCACCTTATCTGAAAGGTGATCCGCTGCGGATACGACAAGTGCTGACCAATCTGATTGGTAATGCCATCAAATTCACCGAGCATGGACAAGTCGTGTTATCCATTACCCGAGAGCAGGATCAGCTGCATTTTAATATTCAAGATACCGGGATCGGAATTGCCAGTGAGCGGCTGGAACGGATATTCGAGCCCTTCACCCAAGCGGATGCCTCCATGACCCGGCGTTATGGCGGCACCGGGCTTGGCACCACAATTTGTAAACAATTGGTCGAACTGATGGGCGGCAAGATCTGGCTGGATAGTCTGGTCGGTGTAGGCACTCACTTCCATGTGCTGCTGCCTATTGTCATCGGGGAAGCCCCTGCAGCATTAACACCGCAAACAGCCGTCACCTTACCGATACTGAATATTTTGGTAGCAGACGATGTACAACAAAATCTGGATCTACTGGCGTTAATTCTGCGGGAACGTGGTCATAAAGTGACATTCGCGCACGATGGCCTTGAGGCGGTCAATTTGGCTCAGGAACGGCAATTCGATCTGATCTTGATGGATGTGCAAATGCCGGGCATGGACGGGCTCACCGCAACACGTCAGATCCGCCAATATGAACAGGAAAAACATCAGCCGCCAATTCCGGTTATCGCGCTAACCGCCAGTGTGTTTCAGGATGATCGCTTTGCTGCCCGTGATGCAGGGATGGATGGTTTTGCCTCCAAACCCATCGATATCGAAAAATTACTGCTGGAAATAGCCCGAGTATTGAAGCTGGAACTTAGCCCATTCGCGCTGCAATCAAGCACATCTGCTTCGTCGCAAGCAATGGATGAAACACCGTTGATCCCCGGTTTACATTATCGGCAAGGCTTAAAATTATGGGGGCAGCCACAAGCCTATCGGCAGGCGTTATTGCGATTTGCTAATGAGTACCAACCATCGCTGAGTCAATTACAACAAACCTTCGCCAATGCGGAACAAGGACGCTATTACGCACATAAACTGAAAGGCGTTTGTAATAATTTGGCATTAAAACAATTAGCCGCTTTAGCGCAAAAATTGGAAAGTTACTGTTTATTACGTGAAGAGATAAACCCCGCACTGTTAGAACGGCTCTCCGAAGGGCTTAATAAGACCTCGCAAGCCTTACAAATCTGGGGACAAAATAAATCGATTGATGTGACCAATAACGAAGACAGCAACGAATCTCCATCAGATATCAGCGCATTGTTAAAAGCTGCACTAGAGTTAAAACAAGCACTAAAACATGGTGAGTTAAACGATGAGGCTCTGCAATTATTGGCCAAACAGCTACCGCAAAAAGAGTTACATCCCGAGTGGATAACCTTGCGTAACGCATTAGATAGTTTCGAATTTGATGAGGCATTACAGGCATTGGAACGGCTATATCAGCCTTACCAAACCAAAGGGGCCAACGCATGATGATCGATACCCGGCCGGTTTTATTACTGGTAGATGATGAGCCGTTAAACCTGCAAGTGTTACGGCAAATTTTGCAGGAAGAATACCGCTTATTATTTGCCAAAGATGGAATCAAAGCGCTGGAATTAGCGACCAAAGAACAACCCGCGTTGATCTTACTCGATGTGATGATGCCCTACCTCAGCGGCCACGATGTCTGTCGGCGGCTAAAACAAAACCCGCTCACTATGAACATCCCGGTCATTTTTGTCACTGCATTGGCAGAAGATGTGGATGAGGCGCAGGGCTTTGACGCAGGTGCTGTCGATTACATCACCAAACCGGTCAGCCCGTTAGTCGTCCGCGCGCGGATCAGAACGCATCTGGCATTAGTCAGCATCAATGAATTAAAAGAAACCCGCCTGCAGATCGTACAGCGTCTGGGGATGGCCGCAGAATACAAAGATAATGAAACAGGTCGTCATGTTATACGCATGAGTCACTATTCACGCATCATTGCACTGGCGGCTGGTTTTTCTCAAGCCTACGCCGATGATGTGCTGAACGCCGCACCAATGCATGACATTGGGAAAATTGGTGTACCAGACAGTGTGCTGAAAAAACCGGGTAAATTTACCGAAGAAGAGTAGGTGATCATGCGTAAACACCCTGAAATCGGGGCTGAAATTATCGGCCATCACTTCTCTGGATTACTGCGCATGGCACATCTGATGGCCTTAACACATCACGAAAAATGGAACGGCACCGGTTACCCCTATCAACTGGAAGGCAAAGATATCCCCATTGAAGGGCGAATAGTGGCCGTCGCCGACGTGTTTGATGCGCTAACCACTGAGCGCCCCTATAAGAAAGCCTGGACGGTCAGTGACGCCGTGAGCTATCTGAAACAGGAAGCCGGACAGCATTTTGATCCCGTATTGATCCCATTATTCCTAGAACATCTGCCTGAAATTATTGAAATAAAAGAGCGCTGGCCAGAAAAAAACGAATAGTAGCAAACGAAAAAATTGGCGCGGGCGATGGGAGTCGCACCAAAACATTTATTTTCCGCACAAATCTTCCAGACTTCTGTCACCGCATTTCACATCATAACGCCACCTCATTCTGATGGTGTTTTCACATGAATAATCTGTATGCATTTATCTGTTTTGCATTTGTGGCCTCAATTACCCCTGGCCCTACCAATTTTCTGATTCTAAGTCAGGGTTCTCGTCTCGGGGTGTTAAAAACACTTCCTGTGGTGATCAGTGCCAGTATCGGTGCGGCTGCGCTGGTGTGTCTGACCGGTATGGGTGTAGGAAAGGCTTTGTTAGCGTATCCATTCTTAAAAGCGCTCATGACATGGACCGGTGTTGTATGGCTTACGCTCTTATCGTGGCAGATCGCATCGCACTCCGTGGCAGAAAACAGTCACGCCCCTTCAGATCGGCCATCAATTAGTGTGATGGGGGCTTTTTTGATGCAAGCTGTGAACCCGAAAGCGTGGCTTATGGCCGTTGCCGTGATCTGTGTTTATGCGACCTCCGACACTCATTATTTCTGGAATGTCTCCGGTTTATCTGCGGTTTTTCTGCTGGTGGCAATGCCTTGTTTAACACTCTGGGCGTTTGCTGGACGATTGGCTGGTACCTTAATTCGCAAACCACGTCATGTTCTCTGGTTTAACCGTGGTATGGGGGCTCTATTGCTGGTTTCAGCGTGGTCTGCGACACTCAATCTATCGGTGTGAGCGAGGTCGTGGCATGTTGAATTCAAGGTATATTGGCTAATGGCTAGTTGGGTCGATCTTGCGAAAGATGCTGAAAGTGGCATTGAGACGATACGGGCGCATTTCACCGGGCACGCCTATGATCCGCATTGGCACCCACAATATCTGATCGGTGTGACTGAACAAGGGCATCAGCAATTCCATTGCCGTCAGCAACAGGTAAACAGCCATCAAGGGCATGTGTTTATGCTGGAACCGGAAGAGTTACATGATGGCAATGCACCGGAGGCTGCCGGCTTTACCTACCAGATGCTCTACTTTGATCCAGATTGGCTGCATTCACGGATATCAGGGCTCTATGAAAAAATGCCGGACAAGTTTGAGTTCTCTGTTGCCGCCACATTAACGCAAGATGCACGACTCGCTACGCGGGTTTCACAGGCGTTTCAGGCATATCATTTTCAGGAATTCCGGCTAATCAAAGAAACCAGTGTCGATCTATTACTGAGTAGTTTACTCAACACCAATTGGGTTCAGGTCGCCGAGCAAGCCACCGATGCGTGACCGCTGGTAGCAAGAAAAATCCGAGATATGCTGTATGACCACATCCACGATGAAATAGGTTTAGATGCGCTGGCTACGGAAGTCGGCATGGATCGTTTCAGAATGAACCGGATCTTTAAAGCGGCTTATCAAATCGCACCTTATCAATATTTGCTGCAATTACGACTGTCTAAAGCGCGGATGATGATTGCAGCAGGTGTTCCTCTTGCGGATGTCGCGTCGACGTTTTGTTTTGCAGATCAAAGTCATTTAGGCCGCTGGTTTCGTCGCTGTTATGGCATGACGCCTGCGACGTATCAGAAAAGTTTATAACAACACGCCCGCTGATAATGCTAATCAGACGACTATTGGGTGCAACATAGGAAGTGAAGACTTGGAGCGGGCAGCGGGAATCGAACCCGCATCATCAGCTTGGAAGGCTGAGGTTCTACCACTGAACTATGCCCGCGGAGCTTGTGGCTCACGCTTAAATCTGGTGGAGGGGGAAGGATTCGAACCTTCGAAGTCTATGACGTCAGATTTACAGTCTGATCCCTTTGGCCGCTCGGGAACCCCTCCAAAGTGGGCGGCATTTTAACCGCTACCACCTGACTGTCAAGCATTTTCTCAATAAAAACTTGAGGTTAGCGCATTTCGACAGTCGCCTCAGGGGGCCTCCCCCTCAAGCGGGCGCCATTCTATGCAAACTACTGACCAGTTGCAACGCTTTCGCACGGCATTATTTGATGCTGCAGATCCTGGAAGTCCATGACCAGCTGCGGCATCACATCATCCGCCAGGCGCCTGCTCTCCGGCGCGATGCGCACCCAGAAACTACGCTGCGCCCGCGGTAACTCGCGCAGCAGCGGTTCATATCCCGCATCCCGCAGGCGCAGCATGACGCTCTCGGCCGAATCGCTGCGCGGGAAGATACCCAGCGAGATACCGTTGGCCAGATCCCCCTGGGTAATGATGTAGCTATCGATCTTGCGCGCCTGCAGCTCCTTCAACTGACGCAGGGATGCCTGACGAGAAGCCAGGGGAGCCAGATACACCCAGTAATCCAGGCCTGCCGCCGCGTCCACCGAGCGAATCTCGGCCTGGATATCCAGCGCCATCAGGCGCTGCTCGACCTGCCGCGCACCATCTTCCTGCTGAAAACTGCCCAGAAACAGACAGGTCTCATCGAGCGACCTGGAGGTTGACTGCGCAAGCTCGGGACGCACCTTGGCCCGATCCGTCGCATCAAGCAGCCGCAAACCTTGCTGGGCGCCCTGATACAGCGCCATCGGCTCCACTTCCTTGACCCGCAGCGGAGCCTGCTGCTGATGCCAGACGTAATAGAACAGATTCAGAACCAGTAGAAGCAGAAAGAACCAGCGCATTAGCGAACCCCAGGCAACGGACAGGCCAGCGCGAGCCCGACGAAGACCAAATCAGAGACCAGGCGCGCCCTCGGCAGCACTTCACTGACCAGAGCGGCGTCGCCCCCGGTTAGATAGACCGTGAAATCCTCCCCCCAACGCTCACGCGCGAGCTCGACCTGAGCCAGAGCAAAGCCGCGCAGCATGAGAGCACAGCCACGCTCGACAGCCTCTACAGTGGAGCGGCCCGGCTGCAGGCTATGCAACGCTCGCTCAGCCGAGATGTCGTCATAGCGAATGCGCCGGGTATGGGTGCGCAGTTGATTGCGCATCAGCGGCAGACCGGGACAGATATAACCGCCCAGGTGCTCACCGTTGGCAGCCACAAAATCAGCCGTTACCGCGGTTCCCAGATCCAGCACCAGGCAGGCACCACCAGACAGCTGATAAGCACCAACCACCGCGAGCCAACGATCCAGCCCCAGGCGAGCATACTCATCGTAGCCGTTACGTACACCGCCGAGCACCTGCGCCGGCTGCGCGCACAACACGACAGCACCGAAACTGGACTGCAGCAGCTCGACCAGCGCGGCCGTCTCAGCATCGCTGCGCACGCTGACGAGACGACAACCGGCCAGAGCAAGGCCCTCAACGGCCTTCAACGCCTGCAGCAACGCTTCATCGGAGTCGACCACAGATCGGAAGAGCGTCGTGTAGGGAAAGAGTGTCTT
>ERZ650312.1818-NODE-1818-length-11956-cov-25.959499_pt1 | contig 11956 bp, 11 predicted proteins | sample MGYA00376248_ERZ650312 | MGnify/ENA primary metagenome ERZ650312 (study PRJEB26733, sample SAMN07839316) | wastewater metagenome | biome: urban; feature: wastewater treatment plant; material: waste water | place: USA: North Carolina | collected 2016-07-28 ... | reverse complement strand
GAGGCGTCTTCGCGGATGGCGGTGTGCGGGCAGCCGCCGGTTTCCACGCCGATGATGCGATCCGGCGACAGCGCCTCGTTGCGCACCAGAAACTGGGCGTCTTCCTGGGTGTAGATGTCGTTGGTGACCACGGCGATGTTGTAACGCTCGCGCAGCGCGGCGCACAAAGCCCAGGTGAGATGGGTCTTGCCCGAGCCCACCGGGCCGCCGATGCCCACGCGCAAAGGGGTGGCTGACATGAAACGCTCCTTACAGTAAAACCCGTCCGCCGCAGACAGCGGGCCGGGGGTCTATCGTGAGATAAAAAATCCATTTGCCCATCGGCTGGCGAGGGGCGAAAACTCAGCCGGCCAAAGCCACCGCGCTTTGCACACCGCCAACCGCCCCAATCACGAGCGGAACAGCCGGCTGTACTGGGTTTCGTGGCGCAGGGCCATCCAGCTTTGCATTGGGGCGAAGGCGCTCAGCCGGGCGTCGGGCAGGGTCAGCGCCTGTTCGCTGGCGGCGGCCAGCGCCGGCAGCAGGGCGGACATCAGTTGCTGGCCGGCGGTCTGGCCCATGGGCAGTGCCTTCATCAGCACCATCACCTGGTTTTCCAGCCAGCCCCACAGATAGGCTTGCACCACGGTGGCTTCGTCCAGCCCCAGCCGGCAGCCGGCCCAGCCGTAGGCCAGCAAAAAGGCCAGTTCGCCGTCTTGCAGGGCGGCGGGCAGCGGCTGGCTGGCGGTTTCTGGCAGAGCGGCCAGCAGTTGGCGCAGCGAATAGCCCATCTGCACGCTTTCCTGACGCTGTTCGCGGCTGTCGCGGCTGGCCAGCAGGGTCTGGTTCAGCGCCAATAGCGCTGGCGCGTCGTTGGCGGTGCTGGCGCGATGGGCGCGCGCCAGCATCGGCGCGTCGTAGCGGCTGACCGGGCCGGCCAGCAGGCCGCGCAGCCAGTGCTCGGCGCTGGCGCGGTCGTGGATCTGGCCCAGATCAATGGCGGTTTCCAGCCCTTGCGAGTAGCTGTAAGCGCCAATCGGCAGGCCGGGGCTGGCCAGACGCAGGCATTGCAGGGCGGCCAGCGGGGTCATGCGCTGTCGTCCGGGCTGCCGTCGCGGCGAAACTGGTGCAGGCGCGGCGCGTACTGAAACACGCTGTCCTTGCCGTGCGAGTGGTGATGGCCGCCGCCGTAGGCGCCGGATTCCGGCTGGAACGGTGCGTTGAGCGCCTGCACGCTGACGCCCAGTTGATCGAGCATGGCGTGCAGCACGCTGTCTTCGGCCAGGCGCAGCCAGCCCTCGCCCACTTGCACCGGCACATGGCGGTTGCCCAGGTGGTAGGCGGCGCGGGTGAGTTCGCGCGCGTCGGCGGCGGTGACGTGCAGCAGCGGCTCGGGCAGGGCGCGCACGCGCGCCACCCGGCCGTCGTTGGCCAGCAGGCGGTCGCCGTCGGCCAGCGGCGGGCTGCCGGCGGCCAGAAACAGCGCCACGTCCTCGCCGTCGGCGCTGCGGGTGCGCAGCCGGGTTTTGCAGCGCAGCTCGTGGGTCATGGCCAGTTCGGCGTCCCAGTGTTCGCCGGGCTCGGCGTGTCGGGTCAGGGTGAGCATGGGCGGCCTCAGAACAGAAAATACCGCTGCGCCATCGGCAGCACCTCGGCCGGCTCGCACCACAGCAGCTCGCCGTTGGCGCGCACCTGATAGGTTTGCGGATCGACGCTGATGTCCGGCAGCCAGTTGTTGTGGATCAGGTCGGTTTTTTGCACGCTGCGGCAGCCCTGCACCGCCACCAGGCGCTTGGCCAGGCCAAGTTGCTGGCCGATATTGGCGTCCAGCGCGGCTTGCGAGACAAAGGTCACCGAGGTGGCGGTCATCGCCGCGCCAAAAGCGCCGAACATCGGCCGGTAGTGCACCGGCTGCGGGGTGGGGATGCTGGCGTTGGCGTCGCCCATGGCGGCGGCGGCGATCATGCCGCCCTTGAGGATCAGGCTGGGCTTGACGCCAAAAAACGCCGGCTTCCACAGCACCAGGTCAGCCAGCTTGCCGACTTCGACGCTGCCCACCTCGTGCGCCACGCCGTGGGTGAGCGCCGGGTTGATGGTGTATTTGGCGATGTAGCGCTTGGCGCGGAAGTTGTCATTGCCCGGGCCGTCGTCGGGCAGCGCGCCGCGCTGGCGCTTCATTTTGTCGGCGGTTTGCCAGCAGCGCAAAATCACCTCGCCCACCCGGCCCATGGCCTGGCTGTCGGACGAAATCATCGAAAACGCCCCCAGATCGTGCAGGATGTCTTCGGCGGCGATGGTTTCCCGGCGGATGCGGCTTTCGGCAAAAGCCACGTCTTCGGCAATGCTCGGGTCGAGGTGGTGGCACACCATCAGCATGTCCAGATGCTCGTCGATGGTGTTCACCGTGTACGGCCGGGTGGGGTTGGTCGAGCTGGGCAGCACATTGGGCTGGCCGCAGGCCTTGATGATGTCCGGGGCGTGGCCGCCGCCCGCGCCTTCGGTGTGGTAGGTGTGAATCACCCGACCCTTGAAGGCGGCAAAGGTGGCTTCGACAAAGCCGGATTCGTTCAGCGTGTCGGTGTGGATGGCCACCTGCACGTCCATTTCGTCGGCCACCGACAGGCAGTTGTCGATGGCGGCCGGGGTGGTGCCCCAGTCTTCATGCAGCTTCAGGCCGATGGCGCCGGCGCGCACCTGCTCGCGCAGCGGCTCGGGCAGGCTGGCGTTGCCCTTGCCGGTAAAGCCCAGGTTCATCGGGAAGCTGTCCGCCGCCTTGAGCATCTGCGCCAGATGCCACGGCCCCGAGGTGCAGGTGGTGGCGTTGGTGCCGGTGGCCGGGCCGGTGCCGCCGCCAATCATGGTGGTGACGCCGCTCATCAGCGCTTCTTCGATTTGCTGCGGGCAGATGAAGTGAATATGGGTGTCGATGCCGCCCGCAGTGATAATGCAGCCTTCGCCGGCAATAATCTCGGTGGACGCGCCAATCAGCAGCGTCACGCCGGGTTGAATATCCGGGTTGCCGGCCTTGCCGATGCCGGCAATGCGCCCGGCCTTCAGGCCGATGTCGGCCTTGACGATGCCCCAGTGGTCCAGAATCAGCGCATTGGTGATCACCGTGTCCATCACCTCGGCGGCCAGCGCCTGACCCTGGCCCATGCCGTCGCGAATCACCTTGCCGCCGCCGAATTTGACTTCTTCGCCGTACACGGTGAAATCCTGCTCGACTTCGATCCACAGCTCGGTGTCGGCCAGCCGCACCTTGTCGCCCACGGTCGGGCCGAACATCTCGGCGTAGGCTTGTCTGCTCAGTTTCATAGCGCCCCCATCACCTTGCCCTGAAATCCATACACCCGGCGCGCGCCGGCCAGCTCGACCAGCTCGACGGTGCGGGTTTGCCCCGGCTCAAAGCGCACGGCGGCGCCGGATGGAATGTTCAGCCGAAAGCCGCGCGCGGCGGCGCGGTCAAATTGCAGGGCGTCGTTGGTTTCAAAAAAATGGTAGTGCGAGCCCACCTGAATGGGCCGGTCGCCGCTATTGGCCACCACCAGGGTGATGCAGGCGCGGCCGGCGTTCAGTTCGATCTCGCCGTCAGCGGCGCGGATTTCTCCGGGAATCATGGCGTGTGTCCTTTGCGGGTTCAGACGATGGGCTGGTGAACGGTGACCAGCTTGGTGCCGTCGGGAAAGGTGGCTTCCACCTGGATGTCGCTGATCATCTCGGCCACGCCGTCCATCACGTCGGCGCGGGTGAGCAGGGTGGTGCCTTCGTGCATCAGCTCGGCCACCGTGCGGCCATCGCGCGCGCCTTCCATGATCGCCGCCGACAGATAGGCCACGGCTTCCGGGTAGTTCAGCTTCAGGCCGCGCGCCTTGCGCCGCTCGGCCAGCAAGGCGGCGGTGAACAGCAAGAGCTTGTCTTTTTCGCGGGGCGTCAGTTCCATGCGGGTTCCTTCATTGTGATCGGTGCATTGATCGGATTTGCGTTGTTCAATCTGGCTTGGCGCGCCGGGCAGTGGGCAAGGCAACCGCCACGTTATCAGGTGCGCCAGATGCGCGGCGCGTGCGCCGGGCGTTGCAGCCAATGGGGGCGCAGCGCTGTCCACAGTGCGCGTTGCCAGGCCAGCGCCGCTTCGGCCGAGTCGCCCAGCCAGCGCGCCAGCCAGACGCCGGGCAGTTGCGTGCAGGCGGCGTGGCCGTGTTCGGCGCAGCAGGCGCGCGCCAGCGCCATGGCGGGTTCGTCCAGTTCGGGGCCGGCCCACAGCAGGGTGGCGGCCACGCCGTGGCCGGCCAGGCCGGCGGCGGCGTCCAGCAGGGGGTCGTCGCCGTCCAGCCATAGCTGTTCGTGCCAGATTAATTGGCCATCGCGCCACAGTTCGCTGCGCTGCGCCCAGTGGCCGCAAGCAAAACGTTCGCCAGCGGCGGGCCGGCCCAGGCACACCACGTCGCCCCACAGCAGGCGGGCGTCGCCGGCCAGTTCGAGGTGGGCGCTGAGTTCGGCGCGCGCGCCAGAGAACAGGATGGTTTCTTGCGGCAGCCATTCCAGCACCGCGCCGGCGGCCAGGCGGGCGGTGAGGGTTTGTTGCGCCGGGGTGTGTTGGCAGCGATACCATTTGGCGGCGCCGGGGCTGGTGAGCAGGGCGTGGCTGTCGGGGCCGAGGTCGAGGTCCAGGCGCAGGTGGTCGCCGCCGGCGATGCCGCCGGGCGGGTGGACGATGATGTGGTGGCAGACGTCCGGGCCTTCGGGGTGGAAGTGTTTTTGCACCCGCAGCGGGCCGCGGTGCCAGCGCCGGCTGGGCAGGCTGGCGCCGTCGCGGCGCTGGTAGGCCAGTTCCAGTTCGGCTTGCCAGCCGGTGTGCCAGGGGGGCGTGGCGTGGGCGTTCATGGGGGTCTCTGGTAAATAGGGGGATTGTCCCGGATTTGTTGGGCTTGGCAAGCGGGGAGGGCGCATGTGGGGTATTGGGGTGGGTGAATAGTGGGCGGTTGTTTGTATAAGGTGCCGCGCTGTCGCGCGGGGTTGGATTGAGACGGGGTTGCGCCCCGTGCGCGCCCTACTTTCTTTGCTTCGCCAAAGAAAGTAGGCAAAGAAAGGCGACCCCAGGACGCCCGCCCGTCCGCCGCCTGCGGCGTCGGTGGTCCCTTGCGCTTCTCGAAAACCGGGGCCGCCACGGAATGGCGCGTCGGCTGCGCCGCCGCTTAGCCGTGGCGGACGGGGGGCCCCCGGTTTTCTGCGATGCTCAGCGGGCTTTATGGGGCCCAAACCCGGTTAAGCGCAGCGGGCTGCGCGTTTTAACCGGGTTTGGGGCGGATTTAACATCGATTCACCTCTGTCCCCACGATTTCCCTCATCCTTATTTCCACTTACATAGCGGCGCTAAATCGCCAGCAGTTCCCGCACGCCCTCCTTGGCCATATCTTCGCCGCGCCCCTGGCGGATGATTTCGCCGCGTGACATCACCAGGTATTGGTCGGCGAGTTGTTCGGCGAAGTCGTAATACTGTTCCACCAGCAGGATGGCCATGTCGCCGCGTTGGGCGAGTTGGCGGATGACTTCGCCGATTTGTTTGATGATCGACGGTTGGATGCCTTCGGTGGGTTCGTCCAGGATCAGCAGTTTGGGTTGGCTGACCAGGGCGCGGCCGATGGCGAGTTGTTGTTGCTGGCCGCCGGATAAATCTCCGCCACGGCGGTGTTTCATGTCGGCCAGCACCGGGAACATCTGGTAGACAAAGTCGGGGATGTCGCGCCCGGTTTTGCCCGAGAAGCGCGCCAGGCCCATTTTCAGGTTTTCTTCGACGGTGAGGCGGGCGAAGATTTCCCGGCCTTGCGGCACGTAGGCGACGGCTTGGGCCACGCGCTGGTGCGGGGCAGTATTATTCAGGCGTTTGCCTTGCCAGACGATTTCGCCGCTGCGCGCCGGGATTTGCCCCATCAGGCATTTGAGCAGGGTGCTTTTGCCCACGCCGTTGCGGCCCAGCAGGCAGGTGGTTTGGCCGATGGGCGCGGTGAAGCTGATGTCGCGCAGGATGTGGCTGCCGCCATAGTATTGGTTGAGAGCGTCCACTTTCAGCATGGTTATGCGCTTTCTTTCAGCGGGCCGCGTCAGCGGCCCAGGTAGACTTCAATCACCCGCTCGTCGGCTTGCACCTGGGCCAGGCTGCCTTCGGCCAGCACGCTGCCTTCGGCCAGCACGGTGACTTTTTCGGCGATGGCGCCGACAAAGGCCATGTCGTGCTCGACCACCATCAGCGAGTGCTTGCCCTTGAGGGTGAGCAGGAGTTCGGCGGTTTTTTCGGTTTCGGCGTCGGTCATGCCGGCCACGGGTTCGTCCAGCAGCAAGAGCTTGGGCTCTTGCGCCAGCAGCATGCCGATTTCCAGCCATTGCTTTTGCCCGTGCGAGAGCAGGCCGGCTTCGCGCTGGCGTTGCTCGCCCAGGCGGATCAGCCCCAGCAGTTCGTCGATGCGGTCGCGCTGCTGGCCGGTGAGCCGGGCGCGCAGGCTGGCCCAGACTGATTTATCGGTTTTCAGGGCGATTTCCAGGTTTTCCGCCACGGTCATCGCCTCGAACACCGTCGGCTTCTGGAATTTGCGGCCAATGCCAATCTGGGCGATGGTCGGTTCGTTCAGCCGGGTGAGGTCGATGGTCTGGCCAAAAAACGCCGTGCCGGCGTCCGGGCGGGTTTTGCCGGTGATGACGTCCATCATGGTGGTTTTGCCGGCGCCATTGGGGCCGATGATGCAGCGCAGCTCGCCCACGGCGATGTCCAGGGTGAGTTTGTTCAGCGCCCGAAAGCCGTCAAAACTCACCGTGATGTCGTCCAGATACAAAATATCGCCGTGGCGGGTGTCCAGCTGGCTGGCGTCCACCGGGCGGGCCAGGCCGGTGGCCTCGCCTTCCCAGCCAAAGTCTTCGCCAGTGGCGGCGTCGGTGCGCGGGCTCATGTGGAAGCTCCTTTGCGGGTGAGCAGGCCCATCACCCCACGCGGCAGGAACAGCGTGACGGCGATGAACAAAAAGCCCAGAAAAAACAGCCAGTATTCGGGAAACGCCACGGTGAACCAGCTCTTGGCCAGGTTGATCAGCCCGGCGCCCAGCAGCGGGCCAATCAGCGTGCCGCGCCCGCCCACCGCCACCCAGATGGCGATTTCAATCGAGTTGCCCGGCGACATTTCCGAGGGGTTGATAATGCCCACCTGCGGCACGTACAGCGCGCCGGCCACGCCGCAAATCACCGCCGACAACACCCAGATGAACAGCTTGTAGCCCAGCGGGTTGTAGCCGCAGAACATCAGCCGCGATTCGGCGTCGCGCACGGCGGTGAGGATGCGGCCGAATTTGGAGCGGGTGAGCTTCCAGCCGCCGTACAGCGCCAGCACCAGCAGCAGCACGGTGAGCAAAAACAGCACGGCGCGGGTGGCCGGGGCCGCCACCGGAAAGCCCAGAATGCGCTTGAAGTCGGTAAAGCCGTTATTGCCGCCAAAGCCGGTTTCGTTGCGAAAAAACAGCAACATGGCGGCAAAGGTCAGCGCCTGGGTCATGATCGAGAAATACACCCCCTTGATGCGCGAGCGAAACGCCAGCCAGCCAAAGCCCAGCGCCAACAGGCCAGGAACCAGCACCACCAGCAGCATGGACCAGACAAAGCTGTCGGTGCCTTGCCAGTACCACGGCAGGGTTTTCCAGTCGAGAAACACCATGAAGTCCGGCAGGTCGCTTTGGTAATTGCCGTCGCGGCCAATCTGGCGCATCAGATACATGCCCATGCCATAGCCGCCCAGGGCAAAAAACAGCCCATGGCCCAGGCTGAGCAGGCCGGTGTAGCCCCACACCAGATCCATGGCCAGCGCGACAATCGCGTAGCACAGAATCTTGCCGGCCAGGGTCAGCGTGTAGGCCGACACATGCAGGGCGTGGCTCTCTGGCAACAGGTGCATGATGGGCAGGGCGACCAGGCTGGCCAGCGCCAGCCCGCCCAGCAGGCGCGCCTGCGCCGGGCCGAGTGCGCCAATCAGGCGTTGTGAATACGGTTGATGCATGCTCTGGCTCCTAGTCGATCACCCGGCCCTTGAGGGCAAACAGGCCTTGCGGACGTTTCTGGATGAACAGGATGATGAAGGCGAGGATGGCGATTTTGCCCAGCACGGCGCCCACTTGCGGCTCGAGGATTTTATTGACCATGCCCAGGCCCATCGCCCCCACCACGGTGCCGGCCAGTTGGCCGACGCCGCCCAGCACCACCACCATGAAGCTGTCAACGATATAACCCTGGCCCAGGTCGGGGCCGACATTGCCAATCTGGCTTAACGCCACCCCGCCCAGCCCGGCAATGCCCGAGCCCAGGCCAAAGGCCAGCATGTCCACCCGGCCGGTGGGCACGCCCACGCAGTCGGCCATGCGGCGGTTTTGCGTCACCGCGCGGACAAACAGCCCCAGCCGGGTTTTGTTCAGCAGCAGCCAGGTCAGCAGCAGCACCGCCAGCACAAAGCCGATGATGGCGATGCGGTTATACGGCAGGGTCAGCGCGGCGTTGAGCTGCCAGCCGCCAGACAGCCAGTCCGGGTTGGCCACTTCCACGTTTTGCGCGCCAAACAGCACGCGCACGCTTTGCATCAGCATCAGGCTGATGCCCCAGGTGGCCAGCAGGGTTTCCAGCGGGCGGCCATACAGATGGCGAATCACCAGCCGCTCCAGCGCCATGCCAATCAGCGCAGTCACCACAAACGCCACCGGCAGCGCGGCAATCAGGTAGGCGCCAAACTGCTCGGGCCAGTATTGGCGAAACAGCGTTTGCACCACATAAGTGGAATACGCGCCCAGCATCAGCATCTCGCCGTGCGCCATATTGATCACCCCCAGCAGGCCATAGGTGATGGCCAGGCCCAGCGCCGCCAGCAGCAGCACCGAACCCAGGCTGACGCCGCTGAAGGCGTGGCCGAGCAGCTCGAACATGAACAGGCGGCTGTCCATGGCCTTGACGCTGCTGGCGGCGGCGGCGCGCACGCTGGCGTCGGGCTCGTTGGCCGGCTCGGTCAGCGCTTGCAGGCGGGTGCGCACCGCCGGGTCGGCGCTGTCGGCCAGCGCAATCACCGCTTGTTTGCGCTGCGCGGCGTCGGCATGGCTCAGGCGCAGATTGGCGCTGACCTGGCCGATGGCGGCGCGCACCGCCGGGTCGGTTTCTTGTTTCAGTTGCGCATCCAGCAGCGGCAGCAGCGCGCTGGAGCTGGCGTCGGCCAGGGTGCGCAGCGCCGCCAGCCGGGCGCTGGCCTCTGGCGCGCTCAAGGCGCGCGCGGCGTGGGCGATGTCCAGCGCGGCGCGCACCCGGTTATTCAACGGGATGGCTTCCAGCGTGCTTTCGTCCACCTTCACCGCCTGGCCGCTGTCGGCGTCGGCAAAACCGGCGTCGGTTTGCACATAGGCCTTGCCGTCGGCGTTTTGGTACAGCCGGCCTTCGGCCAGCGCCTGCATCAAGGCCGCCTGCGCCGGCTGGCCTTCGGCCGCCCAGCGTTCGATCAATTCGGCGCGCGCGCCGGCATCGGCTTGCACCAGCGCCTGCGCCGGGCTATCCGCCCAGGCCGGCCAGCACATCAGCAGCGCCAGCCACGGCAAAATGGCGTGCAATAAGCGTGAACGCATGCCCAAATCCTTGGAAAAATTCAAAAAAAACGGGGCGGCCAGCGCCCCGCACAAACACAACCGTGCAGCGGGATGCACGGCGGGCCAGCCTCGGCGGGGTGTATGCCGCACCAGCCCATCCCTGTGGCCAGGGATAACCAGCGCGCGCCAGTGGCTTCAGGGGAAACCAGCGCACGCCCGGCTAAGCGTTGCTCACAAAACCCTCCTGGCCTTGTTGCGCCAAGCGGCCAGGATGGCTGCCTTGAGTTTTGTGAACCACTCGAAACCGGAGCCGCCGCAGCATGCGGCGGCAAAGAGCATCGCGGCGCGGCGCAGACCATGCTGCACCGCGACGCCAACACAGCGTTCAACCCTATCTAGTAGCCAGTCACCATGATCTGAACCGACTGGCCGGTGCCTAGACCACAGTACGCGGTGGATGCGCCTGGATTCCCGCATGCGCGGGAATGACTCGGTGTGGCGCGGCGAGGGGTTCTTCGTGGCGCATGAACCCTCGTGTTTCAGCGTGACTGGCGACTAGCGGGGCTGAGCAGCGCTTACTTGCTCTTCACCGGGGTGTCCGGCTTGCCTTCATTGCCGGCGATGAACGGGCTCCACGGTTGCGCGCGCACCGGGGCCGGGGTTTTCCACACCACCGAGAACTGGCCATTCGGCTGCACTTCGCCAATCATCACCGGCTTGTGCAGATGGTGATTCTTTTCGTCCATCTTCAGGCTGAAGCCAGACGGCGCCTTGAAGCTGATGCCGGCCATCGCCTTGCTCACCGCCGCCACATCGGTGCTGCCGGCCTTCTTGACCGCTTCGGCCCACATATTGATGCCCACATAGGTGGCTTCCATCGGGTCGTTGGTCACCAGCTTGTCGGCGCCGGCCATGCCCTTCTTCTTGGCCCAGGCTTTGTAATCGGCAATCCACTTGCTGTTGACCGGGTTCTTCACGCTCATGAAGTAGTTCCAGGCGGCCAGATGGCCCACCAGCGGCTTGGTGTCGATGCCCTTGAGCTCTTCCTCACCCACCGAGAACGCCACCACCGGCACATCGGTGGCCTTCAGGCCCTGGTTGCCCAGCTCTTTGTAGAACGGCACATTGGAATCGCCGTTGATGGTGGAAATCACCGCCGTCTTGCCGCCAGCGGCAAATTTCTTGATGTTAGCGACGATGGTCTGGTAATCGCTGTGGCCAAACGGGGTGTACACCTCTTGGATGTCGCTATCCTTCACGCCCTTGGAATGCAGGAAGGCGCGCAGAATCTTGTTGGTGGTGCGCGGGTAGACATAGTCGGTGCCCAGCAGGAAGAAACGCTTGGCCCCGCCGCCGTCCTTGCTCATCAGGTATTCCACCGCCGGAATCGCCTGCTGGTTCGGCGCGGCGCCGGTGTAGAACACATTGGGCGACAGCTCTTCGCCTTCATACTGCACCGGGTAGAACAGCAGGCCGTTCAGCTCTTCGTACACCGGCAGCACCGACTTGCGCGACACCGACGTCCAACAGCCAAACGTGACCGCCACTTTGTCCTTGGTCAGCAACTGACGGGCCTTCTCGGCAAACAACGGCCAGTTGGACGCCGGATCCACCACCACCGGCTCCAGCTTCTTGCCCAGCACGCCACCCTTGGCGTTGATCTCGTCAATGGCGAACAAGGCCATGTCTTTCAGCGAGGTTTCGGAAATCGCCATGGTGCCGGACAGCGAATGCAGCACACCCACCTTGATGGTGTCAGCGGCAAAAGCAGTCGGGGCCATCGCCAGGGCGACAGAAAGGGCAGTGGCTTTCAGAATGAAACGACGGGTCAGCATGGGGGGCGCTCCTGTGTTGGATGTCACGGTGTCTGGGGTGCTGCAACATGGGAGGCAATGTACGGCGGGAGTGCTGCACTGCGGAATACGTCATCTTGCGTATGGGGGTGGGTGGCACAGGAAAAAACGGTGAGTCAGGCGAGTGTCGTGGTGCAGTGCCACACATATGAAAACGGCGCGCAAACCAAAGTTGCGCGCCGTGATCAGGGATTAAGAACTGCTCAATTAGGGCATCATGCCCACCGCTCAAAAATAGCGTTTATTGCCGCCACTGGTGATGCAATACACCCCGCCACGCGGCCCGGTGCAGGTGGCGCCAGAGCCGCAGTCACAACGGCTGCCATAGCCACTATGGTCAGCCTGGGCCGGGCGATGGGACGCCCGGGCATGCCGGCGCGTGCTGTGGCCATGGGACTTGGCCACGGCATGGTGACGGCTATAGTGATGTCCGCCGCCACCGCCGTGGCGTCCGCCGCGCGCTTCGGCAAGAGTGGGTAAAGCCAGCGCAATGGCCAGCACACAGAGGGTAAATATACGCATGATGAATCTCCG
>ERZ650312.1816-NODE-1816-length-11962-cov-3.992861_pt1 | contig 11962 bp, 12 predicted proteins | sample MGYA00376248_ERZ650312 | MGnify/ENA primary metagenome ERZ650312 (study PRJEB26733, sample SAMN07839316) | wastewater metagenome | biome: urban; feature: wastewater treatment plant; material: waste water | place: USA: North Carolina | collected 2016-07-28 ... | reverse complement strand
GGCGATCGAGTGCCTGCAGCGCGCTGGCGTGCCGGGCGGTGATGCGGTGCGGGCGGCTGCCCTCGTGCACCGGGGCGGCGTAGTCCACGTTGTCCTCCACGCCGCCGCCCACATGAAACGGCCGGTACGTCTGGGGCATTTCCTGGATGCCCCGGCCCAGATTGCCGGTGCGCACGGGCACGTCCACGCGGGCCTGCGTGGCAATGCGCCGCGTCAGGCTGCGGTGTTTGCCACGGAATATCGAGCCGGTTTGGCGCTCCAGCTCCGGCTCGTTGACGTGGATGCGCACGGTTACCGGCATGGGCTACTCCGCAGGCGGGTGCTTGGCGTCCCACTCGGCAATGAGCGTGTCGCGGTCCTTGCCCTCGGTGACGTAGCCGTCGGGGTGCTGGGCCAGGAACTCGGCCCAATCCTCTCGGCTGGCGTTGCGCTTGGGCGGGTTCTCGGCGTCGGGCACCAGCTGGCCGGTACCGCCGCCTTCCACCTCGGTCTCGACCACCTCGCCGGTCTCGTCATCGACCTTGACGATGAATCCGGCGGAGATCAGGGCATCGATGCGCTTGGTGTGCTGGAAGCTGGCGCGTTCGCCCGCCGCCAGGAACGTGCTCGGGCTCAGGCGGCTGCCTTCAACGGTGATCTTGGCCATGATGTCCTCCTCAGTAGCTGGCGTACAACGTGCCGATCCAAGCGACCACGCCGCCCTCTGGACCGTACGGGTTGATGATGTCAGTACCCACCAGGCGCTCACTGTCATCACGCAACAGCACCGTGCGGGTGGCGCACAGCGCCTCCTCCAGCCGCCAGGCGGTGTCCATGCTGACCGCCGCCTCCTGGGCGTAGTCGGCCCACCGGGGCTCTTGGTCGACCACCGCGCACCAGGCCACGCCAACCTCCACCGGCAGCACCTTGAGCAGCCCGCAGTTGCCGTTTTGCACGGTCGGGTTCGGGAACGTCTGGCTGCGGTAGCGGCGCTGCGCACGGACCCAGACAAACGGCTCGTCACAGCCCTGGCTGACGTGGCTGTCCCACGCGGCCAGCGGGGCGCCGTCGCCCGCGAAGAACCGGATGTTGACGGTGCTACCGACCATGGGCGGGCACTGCTGGTCGGCCTTGAAGAACTCGGCCAGCGTGGTGGTCACGGCGCCGATGATCTCCATAGCCGGGTCGGTGCGGCAGGGGCTGGTCATCAGATCACCGTAGGCGCTGCCATCAGCGCGTGGGGATTGATCGCGGCCAGCAGCAGGTCGATCTCGGGGAGGCCGGTCTTGCCGTTGGCGTAGATGACCTGCGGGTCGTAGGCCCGGTAGGTGATTCCCTGGCGGCTGGCGACGGTGACCGTGCGCGGCAGACGGCACCGGCCCTCGTTGTCGAGCGCGGCCAGGAACTCCTTGGCCAGCAAGCCGGTCAGCGCGGCGAAGCTCTCGGGCACCGGAATGCCCCGCAGGTATTTGACCGACCAGGTCCGCGCCTCACCGAGAGGGCGCCCCAGGTCTTGTATGGGCCACGGGGTGCCGACGCGGTACAGGACGTTTTTCTCGAGCAGGTAGCCGGTCGGCGGCACGACCACGCCCGCAATCTTGACCTCAACGATGGACTGCACCGGGCCGGGCAGATGCACCGCACGGGGTCCACTGATCTTGCATGCGCCGATGCAGCCGCAGCTCCAGTTGATCCATCGGTCGCCTTCCCAGCTGAGCAGGTAGCTGGTGACGCCGCCCGGCGCGTAGCCCGGCCACAACGACGCGTCAGAACGGCACGGGCGTACCACATGCTCATAGAGCCCGTACTGCCGCCCGCTGAGCGCCCACATGACGGCCACAGCCAGGTCGGCGGCGGCGCGCTGCTCCAGCACCGCCTGGTCGTAGCCGGGATCGGTCTCCTCCGGCAGGGGCGGGAACTCAGACCGATCTATCGGCCATGTGAAAGCCACGAGGCCAGGGTATCGGGTGATACGGCAACAGCCCCGGCCCTCACTTGGGAGGCCGGGGCTGTTGTCGCTTCGCTGATGACTGCCAGCTTACGGGGTGACCGGCTGCGCAGGCGCCTCCACGGCGGCGGGCTCGTTGGCCGGGCCACCGTAGTAGTAATTCGGCGCGGTGAAGATGGAGGTCGTCGCCAGCGCGACGGGCTCCGAACCGGCGGTCGGCTCCGGCGGCGGCACCAGGGTGCGGAACACGGTCAGGTGCTCCTTCTTGCTGGTGGGCGTCACGAGGCGGGCCGGATCGCCGTTCTCGTCCTCCTGGACGTTGTACGGACCCTTGCCCCAGTACGGCAGCGCGATGGTGCGGCCGGTCAGGGTGAAGGTCGACACCGTAGCGCCGATGGTGATGTCACCGGGCGCCCACTCGGTGCCGCCGAACAAGAAGTAGCCGTAGCTGCGGCCGGAACCGGCACCGGCGAACACGGCGTCGGTGGTGGGGATGTCGGCGCAGTCCTCGTCGGACTTACCGGCCGTCCACAGCTCCAGCGCGATGCCGTAGTCGGTCTCGATCTCCTTCTGGTCGCGGTAGCCCACGGGGAGGTCGTTGGCGTCGAGCACGCTTTCCCAGCCAGTGAACATGGTCAGCAGGCCGGTGTTGACGTTGCACAGCTCCAGGGCCGGGGTGTACCAACGGCGCTCGGGCGGCGTGCGGTCCGAGAAGCATTCCTTGCCCTCGGCGTTGTCCTGCGTCAAGTCCTGGGCCTCGCGCATGACTGCGGTCAAGGTCAGGCTGACGTAACCACTGGTGACGAGGCGGTTGCGGGGACCGGCAATCGGCATACCGCAGCCGTTGATCTTCGTGGCGCGGAGCCGCGTGCCCTTGACGGGCTGAATGCCAGGCATGTCTGGTCGTTCCTCCTTGGTCGGGCGCTGCGCGCCTGGTCGGTCTCCGAGGCTGGCTCAAACACTAGGCGGCGACGGTGCAGCTACTTGGCCGGTGGCAACACGCCGCACGTCGGTTCGGGCAGTGGATGCCGCGCCCGATCCTCTTGGAGCTTGACCTGCTCCTCGTGCACCTTGGCGATTTCGTCGCGCAGCTTGGTCACCCGCTGGAAGTACACGCGGGTCACGTCCTCGTTCCAGGCCAGCCGCCGGGGGTCGTCAATGCTCAGCGCCGCGATGGCCTCCGGCGGGTTCAGCTGCCGGTTCACCAGGGTGCTGGCGGCGTCGGCCAGGTCGGTGAGCAGGTCGCGCTGCTTGACGCTGAGCGCGTCATTCTCGGCGGTGATCTGGCTGCGGGCCTTAAGCGCGGTGTTGAACTCCGTCTGGCACCGGGCCACGTCGCGGGCCAGGCCCCGGTACTTGGCCTCGGTCTGGCCGGTCTGGAGCAGCACATAGCCCAGAGTGGCCAGCAGTACCAGGCCCGCTACCCATGTGCGGCTGATGCCCGGCACCCGACGGCGCTTACCGCCGGGCAAAGGGTGATGCGCGTTGGCGTATCGACACATGACATGGGCATACACCCGCTGAGCTGTGATGCCCACCAGCAGCCCCGTTATGAACGGGAAGCTGTAGATCAGCTCAAGTACAGGCGTCACCGTGGTCCACCGCCCCCACCATCCTTGTCCCCCTTACTTCCGCCAACGTCCTCGGGTTCAAACGGCGGCGTGATCTCGGTGACCTTGTCAGGGTGCTCGGCGGCGGTAACGCGCCCCACGGCGTCGGCCTTGCGCTCAGCGCGCTCGGCAGTCTCGCGGACCTCGGCGTCCTTCTTCTGCTTGTCGCTGCCGATGGCCGCGAAGAATGCACCGGCCGCAGTGCCCAGCAGGCCGACCAGGTAGTTCGGCGGCTCGCCCCGGTAGTCACTGAGCGCCGTGGCGATGATGAGCACGACCAGCAACACGAACGTGAGCATCGTGTTCGATGCCCACGAACGGTGACGGGGGCCGTCCCACGGGTTCGTCACCGTACCGTCGGGCCAACCACTCGCACGTCGGAGTCGACGGTGACCGTCTTAGCCGCTGCTGTGGTGATGCCGAATACCTGGGCAACAGCCGCGCTGATGAGCGCCCAGCGCACATCGTCCACGACGCCGTAATACAGCAGCACCGCGCCCACCGGCGCCACGATGGCATACAGGGCCACGCGCCAGGGCGACGTGGCGTACAGCAGCGCAAACAACAGCGTCACCGTGGCCACGGCCAGCTGGAGCCAGAGCGTTACCGCGTCGGCCGTCAGCAGCCCGAAGGCGAACAGGAACATGACCAGGCCCGATGCCAGCCGGTACCAGCCCTCCCGCCAGCTGGCCGGGATACGGGCCTGGAGCCATGCGCGAACGCTGAGTGCGGTCTGATGACCGGTCATCAGCTACTCCTTGGGTGCGTTGATTGCGGCCAGCACAGCCGCCTTGCTTTCGAGCTTGGTGGTGTCCAGTTCCAGCTTGTCGGCTGCGTAGGCGTCCAGCTGCTTGCGGGTCCAGTCCACCGTGGGCTCCCCGTCAGGGTAAGCGGGGGCCTCGGCCGGGGTAGTTACCTCGGTGGCGGGTGTTTCGCCGCCCTGCACGTCGCTGGGGGCCGAAGCGGGGGCCTCTGGCGCCGCCTCCGACTCGGGCTGCGGACCCCAGCCGCCGGGGTCGCTGCCCAGCGCGGCATCCTGCTCGGCCAGGCTGCCCGATACCACCGCTGCACGGGCCATCGGAGCGGCAAAGCCCGGCGTCGGCGGGTTCTTGGCCTCCTTGACGTGTTCGATGACCTCGGCGTGCGTCGGCGGGTGCTGCATGTCGCCACCGACGCTGTCGGCGCTGCCGGTGTACACCTGGGCGCGGTTGTGCAGCACGGTGGCGTTCGGCACCTTGCCGACGTACTTGTTCGCGCTGGTGTACTGGTCCACCGGGGTGTGCCAATCGGCATTGTCGGTGCCGGGGTTGACGTTCGGGTCGCTGGCCTTGGTGGCAGCCGCCGCCCCGGTGTCACGCCCGGCAGACCACTTGTCGCCCACCTCGTCGCCGTCGAGCAGGCCCGCCGCCTGGGCATTGCCTGCGGGCACGCGGTACTTGCGGCGCGGCCCGTCGCGGGTGATGGTCTCGATGCTGGCAGGGCCACCGATCTCGACCAGTTCGGCCAGGGCGGGGCCACGCAAGCTCTTGTCCACGAAGTCGAGCGTGGCGAAGCCATTGTCGACGGTGGCGATGATTCCGGCAGGCATGTCAGGTGCTCCTATCAGGCAATAACTTGGGCGGCGACCAGGGCTTCGTATCCGATCAGCACGCTACGCTCCGCGACGGCAGCGAAGATGTTGTGCTTCTCGTCAATGGCGGTACGCACGGTGGCCTCGTCTCGCCAGCCGTACGGCTGGCTGGTGCCGATCACGGTGTTGCGCAGCGTGTTGACGTAGCCGCCGCCGATCACCCACCGATGGCCCAGCGGGGACACGAAGCCGGATCCCGACTTGATCATCAGCTGGGACTGCGCCAACGACGCGGCCCACTGCGCGCCGATGTGGATGAACCCGGTGGTGTTGGTGCGGGCGAACGCCGCCTCGATCTGGCCGATGGCCCAGGTGAACGACTGCGGCGCCGGAATGCCGCCGGGCAGTTCCGCAGCGTCGACCAGCATCCGCTGTGCCAGGTCGGTCTCCAGGGCGGTCTGCTCCTCCAGGCGCAGCACCTGGGCGGCGCGGGCTTCCACCTCGGCCCGGCTGGGAGCGGTCAGGTCGCACTCGTCGTAGGCCCAGACGACCAGCGGGTAGAACGGGTCCAGGTCGTCTGGCCGTTCGCCCTCCTTCTTCTGGTTGGCGGGGTCGGGTGCACCGCACCACGGCGCGTTCCAGATGCCGAACGCCTGGTCACCGCCATAGTTGCCCGTCGACCGGAACTGCACGCCGTGGTGCCAGCGGTTGTCGGGGTCGGTCTGCCACGTGCCGATAGCGGCGAACAGCCCGTGCGGGGCCGGGTTAACCGGCGGGACATCGAAATAGACGACATCCAGCACGTCAACGGGGGCGGTCATGTGTCCTCCTAGTGAGACGAGAGAAGGCGGGTAGAGCGGACGGCCTCGGGTTGTCCACTCTGCCCGCCTTCAGTCTTGACGTGCGTGCCTGCCTTACGGGGCGGGCCGGTTGGCCGCGACGTACTCGCGCTGTCCGATCGCGCCCGACACGTCGAGCGGGATACGAACCTGCACCGACTCGCCGCAGCGCTTGCCCACGGCGATGGCGTCCTCCGTGAACATGCGGGTGAAGCGGTTCACCTGGAGCTGTTCCTTGGGGTACATGACGCCCAGCTCGATGACGTTGCTCATCGAACGGAACCACGTGCCCGCCGGGTACAGCACGATGTCGACGGTGGCAGGCCACACCAGCGTTCCCAGGTTGCCCGGCAGGCCCGCGCTGCGGGTCTGCCAGTCACCCACGAACTGGAGCGCGATGTTGCGCGCCGTCAGCCAGCCGAGAATCTGGGCGTCGGACACCGCGAAGGTGTCGGTGCCCTCGCGGAACGCCAGGTCGGCACGCAGCACCTCGAAGAACCAGCTCGGGGCGATGCCCTCAATGGTCGCGGTGCGCGACAGACCGCGCTTGAGCCGGATGTTGGTGGCCACCAGCGCCAGGCTGTTGAGCACCGACGCCACCGACCCCAGCACGCTGGCGGGCGGGATCACCTTGGCGGCACCGGAGCCCGCCACGATGTTCAGGATGGACCGGCGGGACAGCGCCCGCAGGTGCTCCTGCGTGAGCGAGCGCATGAACCACTCGATCAGCTCGGGCCAGCCCTGCTCCTGGAGGATGCCCGCCTCGACGCACCAGCCAACAGCGTTGAGCCGGATTTCGTCAAAGTCCTCGGGGCACGGGATTTCGACGCACTGCTTGATGGCAGTGGGAGCGCCGGTCACCGGGTCGGTGGCCTCCAGCTCGGGCTCGGTGAAGAACCACTCGAAGTCCTCGAAGATGCCGGACAGATCAGGTTCGCGCGGCCAGCGGATACCACCACGGTTGATGGTGATTTCCGGCAGCGAGAGCAGGTCGGTGGCGTCCGGCACGTCGCAGAAGTCGTACAGCTGCTCGGACGGGGCGCACCAGCCACCGGCAGCGGTGAGGCTGGCAGCGGTGACCCGCTCGCCCTTCACCAGGCTGGTGGCCTTGTTGATGGCCGCGACCAGGGCGTGCGGGTCGTCAACGACCTCCACGTCACGGGTCAGGGCCGACACGACCTGGGCGCTGAACGACTGCCCGTCCATGTACTTGTCCGGCCGGTTGCCCCGCACCGACCGGCTGCCCGGCCGGATGGTGTCGAGCTGCTTGGCCAGCTGGGCGAAGCCCACCTTGGCGTTCGGCTGGTAGCCGGGGACGCCCGGCTGCATGACCCAGCCCGGCGTCGGGGTGTCGCCCTCGGGGGTCTCGGGCTCGGCACCGGTGACCGCCGCGCCGAAGGTGACCGGGCGGCTGCCGTTGGTCACCGGGGCGGGCTGGCCGCTGGCCGCGACGGGCACCTGCGGTGCGTCGCCTGCGGGAGCGTCGGCCGGTGCGTCGCCGCCCTCGGGGGCTTCGTCGGCCGGTGCGTCGGTGGCGCTGCCCTCGGGGGCTTCGTCGGCCGGTGCGTCGGCCTGCGCCAGCAGCGCGCCGATCTCGTCGGCGTCGGCAGGTGCGGCGCCGGCCTCGGCCAGCACGGCAGCGGCATGCGCAGCGCCCACGCGGTCCACGTCGGCCAGCAGGGCGCGGAGTCGGGTCGCATCAGCGCCCGTCAGCGTCTCACCGGCAGCGTGGCGGGCACGGATGACGTTGATGTCGGCCTGCGCGCTTTCGAGCAGGGAAGCCAGCTCGGCGGCGGTCTCAGGCAGGGTCTCAAGCACCTGGTGGGCGAACTGACCGACCTTGCGGTCCAGCAGGCTCACGCGGTGGCGGGGAGAGACGAACACTGCGAACTCCTTGTCTCAAGCAGCGCCAATATGGTTCTCGGTGATCGTCCCCCGGTACATAACGCGGGCGGGAACTCTCTGGTGATGAAACGTAGCCGACGGGTGTGCAATCACGTGGCAGCTGGCTGCTTGCGCAGCCGCCGCACGGTGCCACCGCCGTAGAGAACCACCTGGTTGTGGGCCTCCTGGTAGAACGCGTACGGCGGCGTGCCGTCGTCAGGATTCTCAGGATTGACGCCCTCGGGCAAGGTGCCGCCGCCGTTCGGCAGCACCACGTAGTAGCCCAGGGTGTCACCCCGGTTGGCCGATCCTCCGGCCCGGCCTCCGCAGTTGCACATCAGGCACCCGCCTTGGCGTCGGCATCGGCCAGCAGGGCGGCGATCTCGTCGTTGGGCGTCTGCGGCTCGGGCACCGGCCCCAGTTTCTCGTCGGCGGTGGCCAGCAGCGCGGCCAGCTCGGTGTCGGTGTCGCGCTGGGCCAGGGCAGTGGTCACCGCCCGCTGCACGATCTCGGCAATGGCGTCGGCGCCCAGGCTGTTGCCACCGCGCACCGCTGCACTGCGCGGGTTCGGTCCCAGGCTGGCCACCAATGCCAGCGGCTGGCCCATGTCGCCCTCGCGGCCGCGCACGGCGAAGCCGGGCGTGTTGACGGCCAACGCCGCCACCAGCTCCAGGCCCTGGCCGAAGTCGCGCCAATCGCCGGACAGCGGAGCGCTCAGGCCCATTTCGATCTGCTCGGCGCTGGCCCAGGGCGCAGCCACGCCGCTGAACCAAATACCGTGCTGGTCCTCGCCTACGCGTACCAGCGCGAAGCAGGTACCGGCGGTGTCGTAGTGCGCCGCTGCTACCTGGCCGCTCACGTGGTCGGGCGCGTGGCCACTGCCCACGGTGAGCCGCCCCACCGGCAGGCTGGTGCCGTCGTCCAGGCGCACGGCCGGGCTGGTGTGGAACATGCTGTAGCCGGTGCGGCTGCGCGGAGCCACCACGCACTCGCTCTGGATGCTGCGGTGGCAAGCCCCGAAGCAGGCCAGGTGGCCGAAGATGTGCCCGTCGTCGGTCATGGTGGGCAGCGTCGGGCCGGTCAGCTGCGGGTCAGCGAACAGGCTGGCGGCGTAGACGCGCGGCCGGAACTTCTCGGCGGCGCTGGCCACCAGGGCGGCATCCCGGCTCTCGCGCTCCCCGGTGAACTCGATCATCGTGTCGCCGAAGGCCGGGGTGGCAACCATGGTGGTGCCAATCAGCTCGGCTGCCGTAATGGTCTGAATCACCTTGGCGTCGATGGGCATATCCCACCACTGCTCCTCGGTGATTTCGTTGCCGTCCTCGTCGGTCAGCTTCCACTCGGTGCGGGCCAGGTCGACGCTGGGGCGGCTCACCTTGTGGCTGGCCTCGTTGAACGCCTCGTCGGCCTCGGTGGTGTTCAGCCAGTAGCCGGACCCACGGATGGTGTCGCCGTCCACGCGGGCGCTCTCGATGACGCCCACCGTGAAGGCGTCCTCATGGCCGTAGCCGGTCTGCTTGGTCCACATCATCGGCAACGGCGGGGTACGCACGCTGAACTCGATGTCCTTGGCCAGCATGCGGCCATCGCTGGTCTCGATACCGACGAACGCGATGGGCTGGTCGGTGAAGGTGCGGAAGGTCTCGCCCTCGTCGCTGTCGTCGGCCAGGGTTGTGGTGGTTGCCGCTGCCTCGGTTCCGTCGTGCTGGAACTTATTGCTCTTGCCTGCGGGCATGTCGTACTCCTGTTCGCTGGGGGCGGCGCTGGCCGTGCGACCTACGCCGTCCTCGTCGTCTCGGGCGCGGATCGTGCCCTGCTTGGCGCGGCGGTTGATTTCGTCGGCCTGGCTGCCCTGCCGGTTGACTTGCACGCTGTCCCGGCCGTTGAGCCGTTCGGTGTGCCGGTCGACCTCATCAGGCAACTCCTCGTCCGGTGCCAGGATGCCGACCCGGCAGCGGCAGTTCTTGACCTCTGCCGCCGGGCCTGCGGGGTCCGCTGGGAAGTCCAGCAGTGCAGCACCGACCGTGAACTTACCGGCCAGGGGTGCGCGCTGGCCGTCGGCGGCGAAGTGCGTATGCCGCGTCTTGCCGTCGATGGTGGCGATCCACACCTTCTCCAGCTCGTCCTCGGACTGCGCCGCCGCAACCACCACCGCCGCGTTCTGGATGCCCGCCGCCTGGTAGCCCTCGTTGCGGGCCACGTCGCGCAGCTCGGGGCTGCCGGGCGTGAGCACCGCCGCCGCCGCCTCGCGCTGGCGGGTGACGTAGACCTCGATGACCGGTACGCCGTCCTGGGTGCGCATGGGATCGTGGGCGGCGTCGGTGATGCTGACCGCGTCAATGGCCTGGCGCACCTTGTCCTGCACGACGCTGGGCACCGCTGCCACCACAGGGCGCTGGGTGTCCACGTAGTCGTCGCGGGCCTGGCGCAGCTCCGGCACGCTTTCCACGATGTCCACCGCGCGCCGGATGTCGGCCGCAGCTACTTCGCTGGTCGAAGTAATCGCACGGCTCACCGCCGCCGGGATGGCCTGGGGTGCCCGGCCCTGGAGGTTAATCTCCGGAAGGGGTATTTCAAGCCCTTCCATTCCCTCCACCAGCGACAAAGCCCATAGACTTGACATACCTGCTAGGATCAACTCAGTCGAGTGTTGATCCCAGAACCCGGCAGTTTCATCTATCCCACCAGGTTCTGGAGGCAAACTTCCAGCAGCGGTGAGAACGTCGTTTTCGCTGGTGGCCAGTTCCGGCAGAACAGCGGCGCGGGCCTGAACACACCAGGTGTTCAGTACCTCGGCGTACAGGTCGGCAATACCGGCCTCCACCTCGATGGTCCGGTTCAGGGCCTCACCAGGCAGCGGCCACATCAGCCCACCTCCGCGTCGATTACCGGCTGTGTCAACTCACGCCGTACCTGGGCGCGCACAGTGCGGCGCAGCGCCTCGGTGCGCTCGCTGTCGATACCGAGCAGTGCCAGGGCCTCCTCTTCCAGGCCCTCGTCCCATCCGTTGATGAGCCGTGGGATGTCGGCGTCGGCCACTGGTCCCATCACGCGGTGGTAGTCGTGCGGGGCGATGCCCGCCAGGCGGGCCTTCTGGGCGCTGTCGCGCACGTTGACGCGGCGCTTACCTGCCAGGCCCAACGCACGGGTCACCAGCAGACGCTCGGCCAGCACCATGTCGGCCACGCTGCTGGTGCGGGCTGCGGCCTCGGCCTCGTTCTCGGTGTTCGGCTCGCTGCCGGTGGTGTCCTCCTCGGGCGGGGCCTCTTCCCCGCCCGGTGGCAGCGCAGGCTGCGGCGTGGGGAAGTCGATTTCGCCCAGGTCGGTGCCCTCCAGCAGCGGGGCCAGCGTGGTGATGAGCGTGGGGTCCGCGACAATGGCATCGCGCGCCCACGCCTGCGCGCCCTCCAGGGTCTCCAGGTCGTAACCGTCGTCGTCGGCCAGGCCCAGGTAGCGGCGGTAAGCCTCGTGGGTGATCGCGCCCTGCTCCTTGGCAGCGGTGGCCTCGTCGGTCTTGTCGGGGTCGACGGTCAGCCCGCTGGCGTCGTACCAGAGCACGTACTTGTCGGGATCGATGCCTTCGGCCTTGAGCGTGGCCACCAGCACCTCGCGGTAGATGGCCGCGCACAGCACCTCCATGACGGGCTTGATGTGCAGCTGCACGTCCTCGTCACCGATCTGCCAGGCGCTCCAGTGGTTGCTGTTGCTGCCCAGGCCCAGCAGCCGCTCGGGGCTCACGTCCAGGCCCATGGCCAGGCGCGCAATGGCGTCGTTGCGCGTCTTGATTTCCACCTCGGTGATCTCATTGCCGATCTTGAGGTGGAAAATCTTCTGGAGGTGTTCGCCGGGCACGGTGGCCAGCAGCGGGATGAGCGCCGCCTGGCTGTCCTCGTCATCGACCGCCGCCGCTGCTGTCTGGAACAGCAGGTTGGACAGCTCATCGGCGGCGGGCACGCCCGTGACCACCGGTACCGGCGCGCCGGGCTGGTTGTCGGCCGTCGGCGCGTTGGCGCTGGGCAGGCTGAGTTCCTGCGGCAGGAACACCACGCCATTGCCGATGAGCCGAGACTTGCTGGCGTTCTTGATCTTCTTTGTGGTGCGGATGATTTCGCGCAGGCTGTCCAGGCAGGCG
>ERZ650312.1811-NODE-1811-length-11968-cov-18.068916_pt1 | contig 11968 bp, 12 predicted proteins | sample MGYA00376248_ERZ650312 | MGnify/ENA primary metagenome ERZ650312 (study PRJEB26733, sample SAMN07839316) | wastewater metagenome | biome: urban; feature: wastewater treatment plant; material: waste water | place: USA: North Carolina | collected 2016-07-28 ... | reverse complement strand
ATGCATAGCCATACTATTTGATTGTTAATTCCATACATAAAAACCAATAAAAACCAAAAAGCAAAAGTAATTGGTTCTTTTATTTTTATGATAGTTACAAATGTAAATATCATGAATAGTATCCAAGAAAATAATCCGTACTCATACACTAAATACAATGAACCACCACCTGTAAAATTATCATTAACACCATGTATATATTTTGAAAGTATATTAGATGTTGAATCTATTCCATGACCAAACCAAGTATTCATTGATGTTAAATCAATTTGATCAAATAATACAATTATTGGAGCAACTCTTAAAGATGCACTGTGATCTACTCTCATCATAGTTTTTATATCTAAGGTCAATACTGCTTGTGAAAAGTTTAGTGTTCTTTCAAAAGCTGTGACATTTAGATACTCAAGTAAATATATACTTACTAAAGAGATAAATATTAGGAAAATGATATTTTTTAATTGAAGAAATTTAAAAAAAATCAACATTAAAAATAAGAATGCTGTTCCACTATTTGTGGTTAGCATAATCCATAAAAATGCAAGCCAAATATATTTATCTATTTTAAATTCTTGAACAAAACTATATGTTCTTTTTTTTATAATTTCAATTGTGATTATGTATGAAAACATAAGTAAAGCAACAATTCTAGCTGTATGAGATGGTTCAGGAGATAAACTATTTAATTTCCAAGGCTCAGTTGGATCATAATTACTTACATTAAATACAGGTATTCCTGTCAAAACACAAAACTGCTGAATTAGTAATGTAATAAAATAAGCGTATATTATGTATTTAAGTAATTTAGAATAAAACTCAACAGTAAAAGTACTATTATAAAATAGTTGCTTATAACTCAAAAACAATAGACCAAATAAAACAGAGTATAAAACAGTAGATATTCTATACGATTCTGGATTATAAACCATTGGAACTACAATCATGTATAAAAATAGGGCTAATAATAATATATCAATTTTATCTATTTTTAAATATTTCAGTAAAAAAATTGGTGCTATAAACATTACAACAATTAATAGTAAATTTCTATTTCCTTCTCCCAAAAATATTGCAGGAGATATTGAGAGAGATAAAAGTAATATAATAATTATTCTGTTATTTTGCATTTGTGCTTTATCTTCTCAAATAATTTTTTAATTTTTTGTTATGTGATAACTTCATTTTAGTTCCCAGTTATTTTTTTTTCATTTATAAGTTTATATGCTAATAAAGTAATTATAAGCTCAGTTATAAGCAAAGATAAAGATACTGCTACAATTTTTTCTTCTAAAAATTGAAAAAGAATAAAAATCATACTTAAGTTAGTTATTGCACCGATTATATATAATTTAGAAAAGTACTTATCTAACTTGTAAGATAAAAGAATCACATTAAAAAATAGATATGCCATTGGCAGTATAATAATCAATGGTGATAATATATAGAAAATATTAATAGAGTTTTTTGCTTCTTCTCCAAATACAAGTAAAAATGAAAATTCACCTAAAGAAATACTAATAAAAAATACAACGGTAGATATTCCTAGAGAGTATTTAAAAACCTTTTTCAAAAAATTGTTTGCTTCATTTTTTGGTTTTTTAACGATACTTACTACATGAGGATAAATAGTTTGATAAAAAGGAGCAAATAAAGAAGTGATTATTCTTACAACTTTTTCAGCTATTGCATAGTATCCAACTATAGCATCAGTAGTAAATATACCTAGTATAAAAGTGTTTGTAGCACCATAAAGGTTTATTGAAATTTTAGATACAAAGATATTCCATCCTTTTATAAACTGTAGTTTTATTCTTTTGAATTTTTGAAATTCAAATTTCATATTAAAATCTTTAAAAATTATATATAAAGATATTAATCCAACAAAAATAAAACCTAAAGAATTTATTAATGGAACATATATATAATCATTTTTATCAGTTACAAAAATAAATATTGATAGTGTAAATATAAGTTTTGCTATTACAGTCAACACCGTAATATACTTCATCTTTTCCATTCCTTGAAAAAACCAAGTAGGAAATAGTGCTGTTCCAATAACTATTCCAAAAGTAAGGTAGTATAGTTCCCAGTTTTGTGAAAACTTTTCAAATGAAAAAACTACAATTGTTAAAAAAATTAAACCTATTAAAACTAAAACAAACCTAGCAATCATAATCGAACTAAATATTTTAATTAGTTTATTCTTGTTATTTCTATTTGAAGACACTTCCCTTATTCCAGATAGATTAAAGCCATAATCAGCAAGCATAGAAAAATATACTATAAATGCTTGAGCAAACATAATTAAACCAAACTTTTCAATACCTAAAACTCTAACTAAATAGGGAAATGTAATAAGTGGTAAAAGTAAATTCATTCCTTGTAAAATTGATAAGTACATAAAGTTAGCAGATATTTTTTTGCTATCTTGGCTTTGAAATTTAGATTTGATTCTTTTAATCATTTAAATATTATACTTTCCCAAATACCAATCAACAGTCAACACAATCCCGGAATCAAAGTTCTCGTTCGCTTTCCAACCAAGCTCATTTTCTAGTTTTGTTGCATCAATCGCATATCTTCTATCATGTCCTGCTCTATCTTCTACAAATGTAATTAGTTCTTTATAAGAAGTTAGAGTTTTTGATGGAACTTTTTCATCTAAAATAGAACAGATTGCATCTACAATTTGTAAGTTTGTTCTTTCATTTCTTCCACCAATATTATATGTATTTGCAGTTTTTCCTGTATGGTAAACTAAATCTATTCCCTTACAGTGATCTAATACATATAACCAATCTCTAATATTCTTACCATCTCCATAAATTGGAATTGCTTCATTATTTAGTGCTTTTCTTATAATTGTTGGAATTAGTTTTTCATCATGTTGTTTTGGTCCATAGTTATTTGAACAGTTTGTAATAACTGTATTCATTCCATATGTTTCATTATAAGCTCTAATAATCATATCAGACGAAGCTTTAGAAGCTGAGTATGGAGAGTTTGGAGCGTATGGGGTAGTTTCAGTGAATAAATCTTTTGGATCTAAAGAAAGCGTTCCATATACTTCATCTGTTGATATATGATGGAATCTAGGATAAGATTCCCCATCAAGTGGAGAATGACAAGATTTATATTCAAATGGTTTATCCATCCAATATTTATATGCAACATCAATTAAAGTAAAAGTACCTGTTACATTTGTTTGTACAAACACACCTGGGTTTTTAATTGAGTTATCTACATGAGATTCTGCTGCAAAATGAATTACACCATTTATATCATATTCTGAGAATATAAATTCTACTAATTCTCTATTACAGATATCACCTTTTATAAATTTATATCTAGGATTATTTTCACACTCTTTTAGGTTATCTAGAGTTCCTGCGTATGTTAGAAGGTCTAGGTTTATTAGATTATAATCTGGATATTTATTTAGGAAATATGGCACGAAGTTTGAACCTATGAATCCTGCTGTTCCTGTTAGTAGTATTGTCTTATTTTTGTTATTGAACATTTTATTTTCTCTCCAACTGTTTTATATTTGTATTTAAAATTCTCATTTGATTTATCGCAAGCTGATTGAGTTTTTGTAGTCTAACAGATTGGGATAATTTTTCTTCAATAAAATGAGCATTTAATGACTCCATATTAGCCAAACATACAAGTTGATTCACATCTGCATAATCTCTAATATTTCCATCTAATCTTGGATTGCTTTCCCGCCATTCTTTTGCAGTCATCCCAAATAATGCGACATTAAGTATATCAGCCTCACTTGCATAAACAAAATTAATCTGAGCAGGTGTAAGTTCCTTTGGTATGAGGTTTTGTTTTATAGCATCTGTATGAATCTTATAGTTTAGTTTTGTCAGATTTCGTCTTATATCCCAACCTAATTGTTTTTGCTCTTCCTCTTTTAATCTTTGAAATTCTTTGATAAGGTAGATTTTAAATTCTGCACTTATCCACATTCCAAATTCAAAAGCTATGTCTTTATGAGCATAAGTTCCACCATATCTACCAGCTTTTGCTATAAGTCCTATAGCATTCGTTTTTTCACTCCACTCTTTGGCACTAAGTTTATAACTATTGAGACCCACTTTAGATGTAATTATGGCAAATTCGCCATAATTAAAATCTGAATTATGAATCTTTTCCCAAATTCCTAAATACTCTATAGTATTTCTATTTCTTAACCAATCAGATATAAAAAAATCTCCATCTTTGGCTTTAAGCATATCTGTCAAAGAGATATAATCTTGGTCATCTACTTTTAGAATTGTTATTTCATTTTCTAAAACGGTAAGCTTAGCCATTATCTTCTTTCACCCAATCTTCTTAAACAATCATCCAAACCATCTTTCCAATATGGTATCTCTATATTAAAAGTTGATTTTATTTTATTTTTATTTAATAGTGAAAAATGTGGTCGTTTTGCTGGTGTTGGGTATTGGTATGTCTCTATTGGATTTATTTTACAATTTAATTTTGCCATTTTCATTATCTCTTTTGCAAAATCATACCAAGACAATACACCTTCATTTGAATAGTTATAAATTTCAACTTTTTGGTTATCTATTTGAGGAACAATATCAAGAATAATTTTAGCTAAATCTTTAGCATAAGTAGGTGTTCCTATTTGATCAAATATTACACCTAATTCTTCTTTTTCTTTTCCTAATCGAAGCATTGTTTTTACAAAATTATTTCCATAGTAACTATAAATCCAAGAAGTTCTAATAATTATAGAATTTTTCGGATTTATATCTCTCATTTCATTTTCACCATCAAGTTTTGTTTTACCATATATTGATTGTGGGTTTGTTTGAAACTCTTCACAGTAAGGTTTAAAATTTTTACCATCAAACACATAATCTGTAGATATATGAATTAGTTTAATATTTAACTCTTGAGAAACTAAAGCTAGTTTTTTTACAGCTTTTCTATTTATTAAATCTGCATTTATTTCATCAGATTGAGCTTTATCCACTGCTGTATATGCTGCGCAGTTTATAATCACATTTATATTATTTGTTTTACAAAACTCTTTTATACTATCTTTTGAAGTAATATCTATATTATTTCTATCTGTGAAAAAAAAGTTATAAGAGTAATCTGAGGAAATAGCTTTTATTTCATTTCCAACCTGCCCACTTGAACCAGTCACTAAAACATTATAGATATTTGAATTAAGCATAATAATCTACTCCAAATTCAAATATCTCTTTATCATCTTTTATATCAAAAAGTTTTGGTTGTTTTGTATCTTTAGCTGACAGATTCAATTCATCATGATTTAAAATCCAATCTATATTTAGATTTTCATCATCAAAGGCTATTCCTCTATCACATTGTGGGCTATAATAGTTATCTACTTTATATGCAAAAACAGTATCATCTTCTAAAACTACAAATCCATGAGCAAATCCTCTTGGAACTAATAGTTGTTTTTTATTTTCAGCACTTAAAAGAACTGCTACATACTTTCCAAATGTTGGAGAGTTACGTCTAATATCAACTGCTACATCTAGCACTCTTCCTTGAATTACTCTTACAAGCTTTGTTTGAGCATGTGGGGGAAGTTGATAATGAAGACCTCTTAAAACTCCTTTTGAAGATTTACTTTCATTATCTTGGCAAAAATTTATTTTATATCCTAAAAATTCTTCAAGTTTATCTTGCCTAAAAGTTTCAACAAAGTATCCTCTACTATCACCGTGAACAGTTGGCTCAATAACTACTACATCTGGAATTTCAGTTCTTGTAAATGTCATAATTATTTCATCCTTCTTGGTTGATTTGCTCTAGTTATTAGATATTGACCATATTGGTTTTTCTTTAAAGGCTCTGCTAATTCAAGAAGTTTTTCTTTTGAAATATATCCCATTTCATAAGCTATCTCTTCAAGACAGGCTACTTTTAGACTTTGTCTATGTTCTATAGTTTGGATAAAAGTACTTGCTTCAAGCAGTGATTCATGTGTTCCTGTATCAAGCCAAGCGTATCCTCTTCCCATAAGTTCAACTTTTAATCTATTTTCATTTAGATAATCTTGATTTAAAGTTGTGATTTCAAGTTCACCACGATCACTTGGTTTTACTTCTTTTGCTTTTTTTACTACATCATTTGGATAAAAATACAATCCTACAACGGCATAATTTGATTTTGGGTTATTTGGTTTTTCTTCTAAAGAGATTACATTTCCAGATTCATCAAACTCTGCAACTCCATATCTCTCAGGGTCACTTACATAATATCCAAAAACAGTTGCTTTATTTTCATCTTTTATATTTTTTACACTTTTTGCTAAAAGTTCTGTTAATCCATGACCATAAAAAATATTATCACCAAGGACTAAACATGCATCATCACCATCCAAAAACTCTTCACCTAAAATAAATGCTTGTGCTAGTCCATCTGGGCTTGGTTGAATTATATATTCAAATCTCATACCCAAATCTTTTCCATCACCTAAAAGATTAATAAAACTAGGTTGGTCTTGAGGAGTTGTAATAATTAATACTTCTTTTATACCTGCTAGCATTAAAACAGACAAAGGATAATATATCATAGGTTTATCATAAATTGGAACTAATTGTTTTGAAACACCCTTTGTTATCGGGTACAATCTTGTCCCACTCCCTCCTGCTAGGATTATTCCTTTCATTGCATTACTCCTTTTCTTTATTAAATGTTGCATTAATTGCATTTTTACTTTTTAAAATTGTTGCTACCATATATAGACCTTTTTCTGTGAAAACCCAAGGATTTGAACCACCATATTGTTTTTTTGATGGTGTCGCATTTTGCGACACCATCAATTCAAGTTCTTCATCTTTATCTAATAACACAAATCTACTTTTGAGTTTTATTAGTTTGTTTTCAAGAGTATTAAATTTTGATAAGTGCATCATATTTTATTTATTTCCTAAGATATTAGCTATTCTTTTTAATAATTCAAAATTATCATCTTCCAGTTTTGAAAATGCAAACCATTTATTTCCTAAATCTTTTAAAGATGCACCGATATGATAGATGATTTTTTCATCTATTATCAAAAACCTATCATGTGATTTTGAATATTCAAAAACTTTTAGATTTTTGTATTGTTTGTTGAATTTTTCTATTATTACTTTTAACTCTTTTGTTAAAGATTTTGTGATTATATTTATATTTAAATCTTTATTTGAACTTAGATGTAAAAGAGTATTTCCATCTATATAATTGTCTATTAAAGTAATGCTTTTTTTAGCATTTTTCAAAATATCAGATATAAATATATACGCATCAAAAAATTGACCTTCATAGAAAATACCTTGCTTTAAATCTAAAGTATCATTTTTGATTTTTGATTTTATAATTTGCATGTCATTTTCAAGATTTGCTAGTCTATACTCTGTAATTTTATGTGTATTTACTGCATAACCTTTTGATATATATTCTTTGAGGATAGATGTTGCCCATTGTCTAAATTTAGTAGCAGTAATTGAATTTACTCTGTACCCTATAGAAATAATCATATCTAAATTGTAGTGTTCAACTTCTCTTTCAACTTTTCTATTTCCCTCTTGTTGAACTATTCGAATTTTTCGAATAGTTGGAATTTTTTCTAATTCTTTTTGTTTGAAAATATTTTTAATATGATAATTGATTGTATGTATCTCTACATTAAACAGTTCACCTAATTGTTTTTGATTTAACCAAAGTGTTTCTTCTTCAATGGAAACATTCACTTCTAATTCACCAGTATTGTAAACTACTATATTTTTCATACAATAGCCTTTGTGAAAATATATCCATCAAAAAATACACCTTGTTTATTTGTATTTTTTTGTTTTTCTAAGGTCGCAATTTGCGACCTTAAGATTTCATACTTTTCTTGCGTTAACTGAAATCTAAAATTTTCAGGAAATTTTTTAATAATAGTTAAGTTATCTTTCACCATTATTTTTTAATCATTCCCAAAAATATCACGAGTATAAACCTTGTCTTCCACATCACTTAGTTTATCACTTTGTCTATTTGCTACTATTACATCTGATATATTTTTGAACTCTTCTAAATCTTTTATCACTCTTGAGTTGAAAAATAGTTCTTCTTCTAGGTTTGGTTCATAGATTACTACTTCTATACCTTTTGCTTTGATTCTTTTCATGATTCCTTGAATTGCACTTGCTCTGAAGTTATCGCTTCCACTTTTCATGATAAGTCTATATACACCTACTATTTTTTTTGTTTTTATATTATCTGTCATAGTGAAGTGTAGTTTTTCTATGATTGATTGAGCTATAAAGTCTTTTCTTGTAGAGTTTGATTTTACTATCGCTTCTATTAGGTTACTTGGAACTTCTGCATAGTTTGCTAGAAGTTGTTTTGTATCTTTTGGAAGACAATATCCACCATATCCAAAACTAGGATTATTATAGTGGCTTCCTATTCGTGGATCTAGTCCTACTCCATCTATGATTTGTTTTGTATCAAGATTATGAGCAGCAGCATAAGAATCAAGTTCATTAAAGTATGCAACTCTCATAGCAAGATATGTATTTGAAAATAGTTTTATAGCTTCTGCTTCTGTTGAGTCTGTAAATAAAACAGGAATATCTTTTTTGATAGCACCAGCAGAAAGTAAGTTTGCAAAAGTTTGTGCTCGACTAGATTGTTCACCTACTATGATTCTACTTGGATATAGATTATCAAATAGTGCTTTTCCTTCTCTTAAAAACTCAGGAGAAAAGATGATATTATCTGTGTTAAATCTCTCTTTTAACTCTTTAGTATATCCTACAGGAACAGTTGATTTGATAATCATAGTTGCATTTGGATTTATACTTAACACATCTTTGATTACAGCTTCTACAGATTTTGTATTAAAGTAGTTTGTCACAGGGTCATAGTCAGTTGGAGTTGCTATGATGATAAAATCAGCATCTTTATAAGCTTCTTCTTTATTTAGAGTAGCTTTGAAGTTTAAATCATCTCTTAAAAGATACTCTTCTATCTCTTTATCTTCAATAGGTGATTTTTTATTATTTATCATCTCTACTTTTTCAGGAATAATATCTAAAGCTATTACTTCATTGTGTTGTGATAGTAAGATACCATTTGATAGTCCTACATATCCAGTACCTGCTATGGCTATTTTCATTTATTTCTCCATTGATTAATCATAATATTATAACTTACTTATGCTTATATTTATATGATAAATAAGTTATTTTATAACTTATAAAATTCCTTAGCTTCTTTGATTTCTTTTTTTAGTTCTTTTTTCTCTTCTTTTAGTTTTTGATATCTTTTTCTAAGCCTTGCATTTTTTGCTCTTCTTTTTGCTCTTGGGTCAAAAAGATTAAAAAATATAGAAAAAAGTAAGAAAAATATGAGTAAATTCAAAGCATCATCTTGATGATGTAGCTGTAAAAACGTACAAGAAAATACAAGTTGAATTGAAATCAACATTCTAACAGTAAATGCCTCATCTTGTTTGATATTATTAAGTATATGATGAAGATGGTTTTTATCAGCTGTAAAAGGCGACATTCCCCTTTGAATTCTTCTTCTAAATACTACTAAAGTATCAAGTATAGGAACAGCTGCTAAAAACAGTATGGAAACAGGATTTACATACTGTAAAGCTTTTACACTAAGAATAGCTATTATAAATCCAAGAAGTAATGACCCACTATCTCCCATAAAAACTTTTGCAGGATGCCAATTTAAAATCAAAAAAGCTAAAATCACAGATATAAGCAAGGCACTCCAAACCATAAGAGTATTGTCATTGTTTATAAATCCAATCACAAATATAGCAGATAAAATAATTGCAGAAATAGAACCAGCCAAACCATCTAATCCATCACTTAAATTTACAGCATTTGTAAAAGCAACAATCGCAAAAAGAGTAAATGGTAAAGCAAAATAACCAAGATTTACAGATACATTAAAAAATGTTCCAATATTTGTTATTTGATAACCATCAAAATAGACTATAACAGAAGCAATTATTATAAACAGTAGTTTTTGTTTAGAACTAAGTGTATAAATATCATCTAATATACCACATATATATATTATCAATATTGCTAAAAGAGTATATTTGATATCAGAAAATATAGAAATATCATAAAATAATATTCCCATAAAGTAAATAAACCCAAATACCAACCCAGCACCTCGTGGTGTTATTTTTTTGTGAGAACTTCTTTCATTTGGTACATCAATTAGTGAAAGTCTAGGAGCTATTGAGATAAATTTATTTATAAATAAATAAGCCAAAGCAAATAAAACCAAGCAGTAAATAAGAAGAGTTAACATTAAATATAAGTCCCATAAAGTTATTTTTCATAATAATACAACAACTTTACTTACTTAACTTTCGCACCTAAACCCAAGCAGTTTTGCAGTCACATCTCTTAATAGATCGATTATGGCTGTGAAATCCTCATTTCTATTGACAACTTCTTCTATTTTTGCAATCTCATCTAAAATTGCAATAAATGCTTGCATAGCTATTGCTAGAGTATGCAGTTCACATTCTAAATCTTTAAATAATCCTCCGATTGTTTTTGGTTCATTACTGATACGATTTATATAGCTGACTATATTGTATGTAAAAAATGATAGTGTGATTCTAGCTATTAGAGCTTCATATATTCGATTCTCTTCCTTACCAAAGCCAAAGTGTTCTCTAAGTTCTTTATAGCCTTGTTCAATATCCCAGCGTCGTTTATAAATATCAATAATCTCTTCATCACTTAAGTTTAGATTAGTAGACACGATTGGTATAAGATTCTCTTTTCTTACAAGCATAGCTTGTTCGCTCTTAGTTGTTTTTATAAAAACTATTTTGAGTTTACCAGTTTTTTTATGTTCAACTATGGTTGAAAAGTATTCAAACTTTATTTTTTTCCCATATTGACTCATCTTGATGGATTTAAGTTTTTTAAATTTGTTATAAATTCCATCAAGAGTCTTTTTCTCTCCTATAAAGTTCCATATTTTATCGTTATTCACCATTCTTGAAATTACTTGCAATCCAAGTTCATTCATTTTTTCAATAAATACAGGCTTTGAGTACCAGCTATCCACAAGTAAATAATCTGCATATATACCACTAGCTACTGCTCTTTTAATCATCTCTATAGCAATTTGAGACTTCCCTTTCAGTGCCTCTAATCTTCGTTTATGTGCATTAGTACGATGGTCGATGATATTTGTAAACTCCTCTATCTTCACCATTGCATAACTATTCATAGCAATTGCAAAGTCCAACATAAAATTTGAAAAGCCATCACTATAATTTAGTGATACAACATTTACACCTCTTATTTTTCTCTTTACTTTATTGCTCCAAAGGTTATCACAACTTCCCTCTATATTTTTACCAACCTTATCTTCGACTGTATCATCAAGTATAAGGACTCTAATCAACTTTGAATCTTGTACTTTGTGAAGTAGTGATAATATTTTTAAAGATGATAGTGAAAGTAGTTTTCTGTAGTTATAAGAAGCATTAGAAAGTAAACGATAATAGACATCTTTTTTGAAGCTGTCTTTACTCTGATTCATAAAAGTTGATATTTTTTTATTCATTACTAGCATATATACAAAATGTAGTAAAACCATATGAACAGCAACTCCCTCTTTTTTAGAAAAATTGCTTTTTATCAAAATTGTTTTCATATTTAACAATCTTAATGTTTCATAGATTGGGTTTTTTAATTTATCGTTTATAATACCTATTATTTTGGATTCTATTTGCATTCTTATCCTTTAATATAATAGACATTATAACTGAAAGTGTCTTTTTAAGGGATTTGTTGTGAATATATAATATAAAAACAACAGAAAACCTAAACAAATCACATTGATGTCAACAAGGATGAAACTATTATACATAGGAGTTGTTTCTTACGAGTTTTAGATATATTTTTTATGAATTTAACGTGCGAAAGTTGAGTAA
>ERZ650312.1806-NODE-1806-length-11973-cov-5.639117_pt1 | contig 11973 bp, 7 predicted proteins | sample MGYA00376248_ERZ650312 | MGnify/ENA primary metagenome ERZ650312 (study PRJEB26733, sample SAMN07839316) | wastewater metagenome | biome: urban; feature: wastewater treatment plant; material: waste water | place: USA: North Carolina | collected 2016-07-28 ... | reverse complement strand
GCCAATACGGTAAATTAATAGTATCCCATTGATAACGCTGCAATCTTTCCCACAAGCCTTTTTGCTGATTCACATTATTAAGTAACTGCCGAGCCTGTTCAATCTGTTGGTATAGCTGTTTAAGCTGTTGTTCTAACTGACTATATTCATGCTTAAGCAAGCTCAGACGAGAGGTATTGGAAAAGCCCAGACACCATGCTTTACGATCATCAACACGTTGTTGGTCTTTTTTCTCAAAGCGTCCTCGTTCTAAATGAATTAAGCCCTGTTGAGTCATGGAAAATGGCATATGATCCAGTATTTGGGTATCACTCACGCAATTTAAATCAAAACGCTGTAAATGCTGTTTTAACCAGTCACGATAGGCGTGTTCTCGCCAAAGCAACTTCCCAAGAAAACCATTGTCCTTAAAATGGACATGCTCCACTTGTTTTAGATTAACCACCTGTAAACGCACATGGGTTTTATTATTACGCGCATTGACCCATTTGGTCACCATCGAATAACGATCCTGTGGCACAAGTAATGTGGTTTTGAGTCCACCTAATGCTCGCTCAATCGCGCCTTGCCATGCTTTTTCGTGCTCTTTAACATCAATCAATTCCCCAATAAACATCAGTTCATGTTCATCAAAAGATAAATGCTGTTTTAATTCATCACGTAAACGCAATAAATGCACATCATGAATATTACTATCGGGTCTGGCTTCAATTTCCTGAATATCTTCCTGAATATCTTTGAGCTGTTGTTGGGTTTGTGCGTATTTTCCACTGATTTCGGCAAATTCATCCTGACGGTGCTTGGTATCCTGTTCAGTATTGACCAATTTTTCAGTCGCAATGCCCTGATTTTCCAGCAAAGCATGCTCGGTTAAATCATCCGCAAGTTGTAACTGTCGGGCATCGTCCTGATAACGAGATGCTTCTATAACCAGACTTTTGAGTTTATCTGTAATAAAACCCAGTTCTTTGTGCAGATTTTCAATCTGATGACCACCCAACTGTAAATATTCCTCATGACGACGTTCCTGCCGTGTCTCTGCATCCTGTTCCAGTTGTTCAATCTGCTGAAATTGTTGTTTGAGTTGTAGCAATTCCTGTTCAAGCTGCTGTAACTTTTCAGTCCATAATGCGGCAAATAATTCACCAAAATAAGCAGCAATCGATTGTTTTTCCAAATGAAGCTGCGCTAAACGCTGCGTCAATTCGGCAATTTGTTCAGCACATTGTGGCAAACGCTCTAAATGCTCCACCTGTTCACGCGTATCCACCAGATGCTTATAATTGGCTTCTAAATCAGCAAATTCATTCACCGCCGTTTGTGCAGTTTCTCGTAAATTACTCGGCTCTAACACCAATTCCCGAATCAGCTTGGTTAAATCATCAATTTTCTTTAAACCCAATGCTCGGGAAAGTAATGCAGGTGCATTCTGATTGTCCATAAATAAATATTTACGGTACATATCCTGATAGCTTTTAAAATCACTTTCAAAATAATGAATACGCTGATCTGTCTTGGGATTAAAATGCTGTTTCAGTTGGCGTGTATTACCATCGGCAAAAATCTCTAATACTTCAGTCAGTAACACATTGCGACTGGCTATCATATATAAACGATTGACATCACTGAGTGAATTTTTGCCTTGTCCAAGCCAAAACAAGCCAATCAGGGTAATCTGAGAACCATCCTCTGCAATATACAAGGCTCGTAGTGCCGTGGTTACAGCTTTTTCTCGTTTACTTTTGACTTTGGTAGTGGAACCATCATGTTCAGAGCCGTAACTGCCGCGCATATAGGTCACTAAAGAACGATCTGAACGGTCACCCTGTGCGGCTGCTACGTTAAAACTGGCTTTGCTGGCAGGTTGTAACAATGCCATCAGTCCATCAATAAAGGTAGATTTACCAGCACCATTGTCGCCTGTAATCAATGTCCCTTCAGGATCAATTCGGGCTGTATGTAAATTATGGAATGAGCCCCAGTTAAACACGGAAATCTCAGCCAGACGAATTTGTCCCTGAGCAAATAAAGTATCCAAAGTCATTTCTTGCATTATACCTTTCCTTTATTCTGCTCGCATTGATGCATAGCTGCTTTATCTGCCAGTTGCTCATATTCGGTCAATAAACTTTGTAGAAATTCAGCATTGACCACATAACGGATAATCGGTGTAATTTCATAACGCCCATCCTCACCTCGTATTACACTGAGAATTTTCTTTTCACTGAATTTATCTAGTGTGCCACTTAGTTTTTTACGGTCTTTACTGTCATGATTGGTAATCGGAATAAAAGGGATCAAACTTGCCTGAATTCGTTCCAGATCAATAATAATTTTTTGCTCACCTGCGGTTTCCCGCTCCTGATAATATTTCCGTAAAATGAGTAATACCAAAGTGTCATATAAGGTTAAGGTACGCTTTCGAATCAGCGTAGGGAAATCATCTGATAATGCTGTATCGTCATTTTCATCATTGATGTTTTCAGTATTAATAATATACGCCACGCCCTGTTTGGCATCTAAAACCAGTTGAATATATACTTCGGCAAGATGCTGGCGAATCACTGTTTCATAACGACATAACACATCAAACAGTTTTAGATTTTCAGCTGCCAGAATCGTTCCCTGTCGCATCAAATAGACCAAAACCCGTCTGGCTTCATGCGGCATACTAGATAGTTCATCACTTAGCTGTAAATCGTTCTCCACCTCTTGATCTGCTTCAACTTCTATCAGTTCATCTTCGACTTCGACTTCGGCGATGCGCTGCGGTTGAATATCATGATTTTCGTCTGATGTTGGGCGACGCACCCTATCAAAAAAACTGCTCTCTTGTGGTTGCATGTCTCTACACTCTTATAATGCCAATTCATCTAAATTTTCAGGGAATAATTCTGCACTTAAATAATAGGTCGGGATACGGGCTTGTAGATTCACGCCATGTTGATCCTGAAATTGAATCTGCTCATTTTGTTCTGTTAATTGCGGCGCTTTAATGGCTTTGGCAATTCGTAAGTATGCCACCAATTCCTCCAGACCTGCCTGTAATGGATGTTCTTGGGTTAAATGTGCAATACTCATAACCCCTTTTTTCAGCAATGTATGGCGTGCTTTCTCAGCAACCTCTCGTACCTGTACACTGTCCAGATAGTGCAGCATTTGATTACTCGGTTCTTTACGATTTTGTTGTTGCTGTACGCCACGTGTATCCATGTGTTCATTCGGACTTTTCAAAGCAAAATTTTCAGGTGAGCTGATCTGAACCGAACCGACTGCCAAATACACCTGCATTTCGGTTTTTAAATCACACTGCTGTTCCAGTGTTAAATTCACTGCCTGTTTTTCCAGTTGCGATAGCAAACGCTCGATCATACGATTTTCCAGTGCAGCTCCACTTTCAATATATGCCCGCAATCCCTCTTCAGTACGGCGACGCACCTGAAATACCCGACCACTTTCCCGCGCCAGTTCACGCATGAGCTGTCCTAGATATTTCTTTTGTGCTTCACTAAGTTGCTGTGCTACAGGGTGATTGAGAATACTGCGTAGTTGTTCCCGAAACTCAGTGGAACGATCCTGATCCTGCAATAATTGACAAAAACCATCAAAAGCACTGCCAGCATCGCTCTTGGCAAGTAATTGCTCTTTTTGCATCAATGCCAGTAACACTTCACCTCGTGAAGCGTTGCCCTCAATCATATCAATTCTTAACTCTTTATCTAACTGACGAATTTCATCTTCGACTCGCCTAAAATCACCTGTTAAAATAGAAGCCAGTTGATAAATTTCCCGAATCCGTTCTCGTTGCTCCGTTTCATTGAGCTGCGTCACCACCCCTGCATGCAAGTCATCAATTTCTTGTTGAATCTGGGCTTTCTTTTGTTCTAATAAGTTGACACGATCATCAATACTGTCGCTAATCGCCACCACGAAATCCCGTACTGCATCCTGTACAATTCTCAAATGTGAGGCAGTAGTACTGCTATGACGCTCGTCCAGATTGCGACAAAAACGCAATACTGTTTCACTGGCATCAGTCTTGCTGAGCATGTCGTCCATTTCACGCAACCAGCCTGCCTTAATCCAGCTATTTAAATAATAGGCTGCATTATTTTCGGTTTGCCACAATCCCTGTTCGCGACTATATTTAATAAATTCATCCAGTAAGCTTCGGGCACGACCATAGGGAACTTCGGTTTCTTCGACAAATAAATCGGCAATAAATGCTAAAATGTGTGGCGCATTTTCTGCTCTTAATAATTTCCAGACTGGACTTTCATGATATAAACGGCGGTAAGTTGCCTGTATCCCCTGAATATTCATATTTTCTCATACATCATGAATATAAAAACTTATCATATCAATAATTCAGTCAACTCTATAGTTGACTGAATAAACTCAACGACTCAAGATGTCGTAGTTATAAAAAATACATTTTTAAGCATCACTTTTATCTTTAACCATTCTTTTGCAAATTGTCATGTACAATTTTATGCTACCTTATTCCCATACAAAAATAGGGATTTTCTATTTCATGACCGTGCGTTTTTTTCATACGTCTGACTGGCATTTGGGGCAATTCTTTTATAATCATTCCCGCCATTATGAACATGAACAATTTCTGACATGGTTACTTGAACAAATCAAACAGAAACAACCGCATGCCTTGCTGATTGCAGGCGATATTTTTGATGTGATCAATCCAAGTTCTCAGGCACAAAAACAACTGTATCAATTCCTCGCCGATGCGCATGAACGCGCACCGCACATGCAAACACTGATGATCGCAGGCAATCACGATTCAGGCTATCGAATTGAACAGGTTGAGCCATTATTAGCGAAATATAATGCCAAAACGGTTGGGGTGATTCGCCCGAATAAAGAAAATAATTTAGATTTAGATCGTTTAATTTTGCCAATCTACGATGAACAAAAACAGATTGTGGCATGGTGTATTGCCCTGCCTTTCTTACGCTCTGCGGAGATTACAGGCTTTAATGAACATACCACTAATAGTCAAAATGCCATTGCCTATTTACATCAACAACTCATTGCCGAGGCAAAACGGCGCAAAACAGATGATCAGGCCCTAATTCTGATGTCACATGCCCATATGCAAGGGGGGGAAACTTCGGATTCAGAACGGCCAATTATTATTGGCAATGAAGAGGCACTTTCGACCAGCCTGTTTGATGACAGCATTGATTATGTGGCGCTGGGACATCTACATAAACCGCAGAAAGTTGGGCAAGATCATATTCGGTATAGCGGTTCTCCAATTCCCCTCTCCTTTAGTGAAATCAACTATAAGCACCAAGTGGTCGAAGTCACCGTTGATTCGACCCAACTAGAAAATAAGCTGACTTTTGAAGCATTGGCAATTCCGCGAAGTATTCAACTGCATAAAATTAAAGATGAACTTACAGCGGTTATGCAGCAGCTTAAAAATCTACCGAGTGGCCCTATCGAAAATCTCGAGCATCGTGAATATGTCGATATTGAATATCATACGGCGATTCCCCCACAGCCGAATTTGCGCCAACAATTCGAAGATGCCTTGCCAAAGGATCGCTACCGACTGGTGAGGATTTCTAGACAATATTTATCAACTGAAACCAATACTAAAAATAAGCAGACGATTAGCCTAGAGCCACCCACACCAGAAAAATTATTCCAGCAGATCTGGGAGAAAAAGGGCTATCACGCCGATGATGAAGTCACCAAAGATTTCTTAAGTCTAGTCAATGAAGCACAAAAAAAACTTGAAGATGATCAAAGTTCTTAAGGACATGCCATGAAAATTTTATCGATTCGACTAAAAAATCTGGCATCTCTTGCAGGTGAGCATTTTATTGATTTTGAATGTGATCCTTTGGCTAATGCAGGCTTGATCGCGATTATCGGGAAAACGGGGGCAGGCAAATCCACCATTTTAGATGCCATGTGTCTGGCCCTGTTTAATAAAATTCCTCGCCTTAAAGAAAGTGACGGCAAGCTTCTGGACGTAGATGGTTCTGAACTGCTGACCAACTCTCCCCTGACCGTTTTACGTCGCGGTACAGGACACGGCTTTGCTGAACTGTGTTTTGTGGCACAAGACCAAAAACATTATCAGGCGCGTTGGGAAATTAAGCGTGCCCGTGAAAATGCCAGTGGGAAATTGCAAAGTGTGCAGCGCTCGCTCAAATGTCTGACCGATGGCGTGGTGGTTGCAGATAAAAGTAAAGCCGTCGAAAGCCATATCCAGCAAATTACCCAACTCAGTTTTGAACAATTCACTCGTGCCGTTTTACTGGCACAATCGGAAGTGACCGCATTTTTAAAGGCGCGTGATACTGAACGAGGCGAATTGCTGGAATACCTGACCAACTCAAGTATCTTTGCCAAAATTGGACAACTGGCGTTTGAAAAAACCCGTGAAATGACCAACCAGCGCAAACAACTGGAAAATGTTTTAGGTCATATTGAGATTCGCACCGATGAAGACGTTGCTGCCATACAAGCGCAATTTCAACAGACACAACAACAGGTCCAGCAGCTTGAAACCGAGCGGACTCAACTCAAGCAACAACAGCAATGGTTTGAACAACAACAAAAGCTAGAAAGTGAAATCACCATCAAACAGCGGCAGCATGAAACGCAACTCAATGCCCATACTGCCCTCGCAACAGATCGCCAGTTGCTTGAACAATTGGACATCTTTTCTGACATTCGCCCTGTTGTTTTTCAACAGCAGAAAATCCAAAAAACACTGCAACAACTTGAGCCGCAGCTTCAACAAAAACAGCAACATTTTAGTCGTTTAACCACAGAATTTGAGCAGGAAAAAGTCTGCTATATGCAAGCGGAAACGGCGCTGCAACAATTTCAAAATTTTGAGCTGCAACATCAAGATGAGTTGAGTCAGCTACGTAAATACGTTCAGGAACGTGACTATATTGCCGAAGATTATAAAAAAACCAAAAGCAGACTGACGCACATCGAAACCCAGCAACAACCTTTGCTACAACAGCAGCAACAGCTTGAGCAGAACCTCCAGAATATAGGCACACAACAGACCTGCTGCCTTGAGCAATTACAGCAAAGTGCCCACTTCTCAACTTTGGATAAGGGCCTGCATGCCCATGTGCAACAATTAGAGCAGTTTATTCAGCATTATCAAAAAGTTGAAAATACGCTGGGAAATATTCAACAGGCCCAAAGCAAACTTGAGCAAGATAAAAGCCAACTTGAGCAATTAATTTCGCAATTTGGTACAACACAGCAGATTGATCACACCCTTGAGCAGAAACAGACACAGAAAGAGCAAGTGTTGATTCAGCTGAATCAAATGGATGTGATTCAACAAAAACTACAACATCATTTTCAATTAAAAAATGAAGTCTCAGAGCTGAAACAAACGCTAAATACCATACAAGTCCAGTATCAACAGCTCAAGCAAAATACTCAAAAAGCAGAAAGTGAATTTCAGGCAGCAAAAACCGAGCGGGAAAAATTACAGCACATCTTGCAACAGCAACGCTTACTCCATGCCGAGAATATTGAACATTTACGTGCTGAACTGAAACAAGGTGAAGCTTGTCTGGTCTGTGGCAGTACTGAACACCCCTATCGTGAGGATGAAAGTCCTGTTTCGAAAGCCTTATATGCATTACAGCAACAGCAGGAACAACAGGCATTACAGCAAGAGCAACAATGCTTCCAGCTTTGGCAGACTACACAGCAACAATTCACCCAGCTTCAATCTGAGCAAAAACAGCGCCAAACCACCTTGCAACAAACTCAGGAAAAATTAAATACTCAACAGCAAGAGTTACAGCAATATTTGACTCAAACGCATATTCAACTCGATTTTAATTTAGCGCAACCTGAACTTGAAGTTTACCTGCAAGGCTTAAATATCGAATCTGCACAGGCAAAACAACAGATTGATCAGGAATTACAACAGCTCAATCACGCCAGTAAACAGCAGTTTAATTTAAACCAGTCTATCCAGAACACGGCCTATCAACTGGAAACAGTACAGCAGTTACAACAACAGATTCAGCATATTGTGGATTGCCTGGATTCACATGAGAAAACACTTTGGCTGGAACAACCATTAGTACAATCAAAACAGATTGTGCAGCGTTTAAAGCAACGCCTACAACAGCTTGATCATGCGGACGGACTAGGTAAACAGCAACAGCACAGCACACAACAACTCAATTTATTAATATCAAATCTCAATGCTTTGAGCACGCAACATACTGAGCTAAATCAGCAATTGCAGGACATTGCGAAAAAGGGTCAACAAAATAGTGAGGATGCCAATCAACTCATTCTGGCCATGGCAGGTTCAACAGAACTCAAAGCCAATGAATGGTTGCATCAACATGATCAACAACGCCAGCAACTGCAGCATCAATATCAGCAGCTAAAACAGAATTTCGAACAGGCACGACAAAGCTTTGAGCAACACAAAAATGAACTAGAGCAACTCAAAGCACAGCACCAGCACAACCAACAAACATTCACGCAATGCACAACAGAAATCGGTGCATGGTTGACGCAGCACAGAGATTTTGAAGAGCAGCAACTCAGTCAATTGCTAGCCATTTCTTCAACGCAGGAACAGCAAATCCGCTTAACGCTACAAGATGCGGATCGTGTCTTGAGTGAAGCCGCCTATGCGCTTAAAACCGCGCAACAGCTATTCAATGAACACCAGCAACAGCAACCTGAGATTCAACATGAACAACTGACCGAACTGATTCAGCTAAATCAGGACAAACTGCAACAGCAGCTTGAACAACGAGATCAATATAAAGTTCAGCTTGAATTGCATCAGCAAAACCTTGCCAAACAAAAACAGTTTGCAGACCAGATCCAGCAAATTCAGCAACAGGAACACCGCTGGAATAAGATTTCCAGTTTGATTGGCGATGCTAAAGGTAAGGATTTCCGTGATTTAGCCCAGCAATATAATCTGGATATTTTGCTGGAATATGCCAATCAGCAATTGGCGATGCTGTCACAGCGTTATACGCTCAAACGTCTGGACAATTCACTCAGTCTTGCCATTATTGACCATGATATGGATGGTGAAACCCGTTCGGTGGCCTCGCTTTCTGGCGGGGAATCATTCCTGACTGCCCTTGCAATTTCACTGGCAATTGCCAATATGGCTTCAGGTTCCATGAAAATCGAATCACTGTTTATTGATGAAGGTTTTGGCACACTGGATGCTTCATCCTTGCATATGGTGATGAATGCGCTTGATCAGCTACAGAGTCAGGGCCGCAAAGTGATTTTAATTTCACATATTCAGGAAATGCATGAACGGATTCCTGTACAGATTCAGGTACAGCCAATAGGTTCGGGTTCAAGTCGGATTGAGGTGGTGGGTTAATATGCAGTAACCCAACGCTTCATTTAAAAACTGGCAAACCCAACTTGGCATTTTGTTTGCTTAGCTTAAGTTGTTACGATTGGTTCATTACCTTAGAATTTCACCATGTCAAATCGTGTTTGGCTATATGCCTTTTTACAAGGCGCTACCTGATTTCCATGCCATTTTTGAAGTTTATCTGGGTCAACAATGGATACTGTTTGATGCAACGAATATGGGAGCGATTGATGAGTTTGTAAGGGTTGGTACAGGTTTGGATGCTAAAGATGTGCCCTTTGCCTCTTTATTTGGAACAGCCGAACTGATCAAAATCAAACCCCAAATTACCAAGCTCTAATGATGATAGTCCCGTGCACCAAACAGCGCTGTCCCGACTCTGACCATGGTTGAACCTGCCGCAATGGCAGCGTCCAGATCACCTGACATTCCCATACTCAAGGTATCCCAATCTTGAGGCCGTGCATGTAGTGATTTTACTTGCTCAAACAAGGTTTTTGCATCGGCAAATGCGACACTATTTTCTGGCGCTGGAATCACCATTAGCCCACGTAAACGTATGTTTGGAAGTTGGCTAATCTGTTTAACGAGTTCAGCAACCTCATCAGGCTGGCAGCCATCCTTGCTGTCTTGCCCATCAATATTCACCTGAATACAGATATTTAAAGGCTTTCGACTGTCCATACGCTGACTGGATAATCGCTCAGCAATAATCAGGCGATCTACGCCATGCACCCAATCAAACTTTTCCGCCAAATGTTTGGTTTTATTGCGCTGTACATGACCAATAAAATGCCATTCAATCTCTAAATCCTGTAGTTCATCAATTTTTGTCAACGCTTCCTGCAAATAGTTTTCCCCAAAGCTACGCTGTCCAGCCTGATACATTTCCCTCAGACTTTGGCTGGGATGGGTCTTTGAAACAGCCAGCAATTGCACGGATGCAGGATCACGCTGAACACGCCCACACGCCTGTTGAATCTGATCTAATACGGATTGACGGGATTGTTGCGATTGATTCATTGACACAGTTCTCACTTGTAAAATCTTTTTTTACATTGATAGGACTCAGGGTGTTGGTAAGCCTGAATGAAAGCCGTATATTATTCTACAAAATAATGAGACATTTTGGTTTGTTTCGGGGAAATTATGGATATTACAGAACTACTCGCCTTTTCAGTCAAAAACGGTGCTTCGGATTTACACCTTTCATCAGGTATGCCTCCTATGATTCGTGTGGATGGTGAAGTTCGCCGAATCAACTTGCCAGCACTTGAGCATAAAGATGTACACCGTCTGGTGTATGACATCATGAACGATAAACAACGTCGTGACTATGAAGAAAAGCTGGAAACAGACTTTTCATTTGAAGTTCCCAACATTGCCCGTTTCCGTGTGAACGCGTTTAACCAGAACCGCGGTGCGGGTGCGGTGTTCCGTACCATTCCATCAAAGGTTTTAAGTATGGAAGATCTGGGGCTGGGTTCAATCTTCAAGGAAATCTGTGATTATCCACGCGGGATTGTACTGGTGACAGGACCGACAGGTTCTGGTAAGTCAACCACACTTGCGGCGATGATCGACTATATCAACGAAAACCGCTATGACCACATTTTAACGGTCGAAGACCCAATCGAATTTGTACACCAGTCTAAAAAATGCCTGATCAACCAGCGTGAAGTGCACCGTGATACACATGGCTTCAATGAAGCACTGCGTTCAGCACTGCGTGAAGACCCTGACATTATCCTGGTTGGTGAAATGCGTGACCTGGAAACCATTCGTCTGGCATTGACTGCTGCGGAAACGGGTCACTTGGTGTTTGGTACACTACATACCACCTCTGCGGCAAAAACCATTGACCGTGTGATTGACGTATTCCCTGCTGAAGAAAAAGACATGGTACGTGCCATGCTTTCAGAATCACTGCAAGCGGTGATTTCCCAAACACTCTTGAAAAAGAATGGTGGCGGTCGTGTTGCAGCGCACGAGATCATGATTGGTATTCCAGCGATTCGTAACCTTGTCCGTGAGAACAAGGTTGCCCAAATGTACTCTGCGATTCAAACAGGTGCAAACTACGGTATGACCACACTGGATCAGAGTCTGAAAACACTTGTATCCAAGGGAATCATCAATACTCAAACTGCTCGTACCGCAGCCAAACAGCCTGAATCATTCTTATAAGAATAAAATGGATTAGAGAAATAATATGGATTTTAATGATTTACTTAATCTGATGATTCAACAAAATGCATCGGACTTGTTTGTCACCGCAGATGTTGAACCGTCAATGAAAATTAACGGACAAATTGTGCCTGTTGCCAAAACCAAGCTATCGGGTGAAATTGTCGGTCAACTGATCAACTCAGTGATGACTGACAAGCAACGTAAAGAATTTGCCGATACACGTGAATGTAACTTTGCCATCACCAACCGTGAGAAAACAGCGCGTTTCCGTGTAAGCGCCTTTCAACAGCGTGATATGCCTGGAATGGTATTACGTCGTATCGAAACGGTTATTCCAACGATGGAAGAATTAAAACTACCTGCAATCCTCAAAGATTTAGCGATGACCAAACGTG
>ERZ650312.1802-NODE-1802-length-11979-cov-5.283126_pt1 | contig 11979 bp, 14 predicted proteins | sample MGYA00376248_ERZ650312 | MGnify/ENA primary metagenome ERZ650312 (study PRJEB26733, sample SAMN07839316) | wastewater metagenome | biome: urban; feature: wastewater treatment plant; material: waste water | place: USA: North Carolina | collected 2016-07-28 ... | reverse complement strand
TATTGCGTGAAATCCCGACCATTTTCGCAAATTCTGGTTGTGTTAAATCGTGTGTATGGCGTAGTGATTTTATATTGTCTCCAATCAAAGATAAAGACCTCCTCATATTTACTACCATTATAGCATAAAAAGAGCAAACGCACCAAAATTGGTGCATTTTATTGTTATAACTAAAGCGACCTCGGAATAATCAGCACAAGAGCCGTAATCAGCACAGACCACATCATGGCCGATGGGAAGACCGTCAGGGTCAGAACCAGGCCTAAGAGTTTGAGGACGATGTCCAAGACCATGATGCGATTGTGACCTCTGGCCAGGGTTTTTGCGACAGAATCTTCCGCTACTGCGGCCAGTTCTTGGTACATCCACACGTTTGTCAGAGAGACCAAGAGCACCACAATGCCGTAGAGGGCTTGTGCGACTGAGTTGTTAAAATTCGTCGCTACGATGCTGGTGGTATAGGGGAAGAAAGAGGAGAAAAAGAGCAGGAGCAGGGAAATCCAGACCAGCTTATTATTGATTCTTGTAATATTGTCCCAGGCCCGATGCATATTGACCCACATGGTTCCAATCCAGAAAAAGGTGATGGTGTAGGCAAAGAGATTCATCCGTAAATCCCAGACGGCTCCCCAAGTCAAACTGGTCGGTTTTTCAAGTTCCAAGATTAATATCGTAATAATAATGGCAATCACGGCATCCGTGAAAGCTACTAACCGTTCTTTTGACATGTGATTACCTCCATTTTCTCCTCCTATTATAGCATGGAAAGGTGGGCTGGAGGTTGCTTTCCAATGGCTTCAACACCACTGTTCTTATATATGAATTTCGTGGTGGACTAATCCTTACCAACTATCAGGGGGCTCTTGCTTAGGGTCTGCAATTTGGCTTTAATCGTTGAAATGACCTCTAAAAAGGCTTGATCTTCTTTTCCACTTGGGTCATCTAGGCCCCAGTCCTCTCTGTGGCGGCAGGGAAGGTAGGGGCAGTCTACATTGCAGCCCATGGTGATGACGATGTCAATGGCTGGCAATTCTTCCACCAGTTTGGAATACTGGTCTTTTTCCATGTCGATGCCAAACTGTTCCTTCATGATACGGACGGCATCTTGGTTGATTTGTGGTTTGGTCTCGGTTCCGGCGGAATAGGCCTCAAAGAGATGGGCATAATGGGCTTTGGCAAGGGCTTCCGCCATCTGGCTGCGGCAGGAATTGTGGACACAGACAAAGGCAACCTTAGGCTTCTGGGACATAGATTTTCTCCTTCATCATGGTTTTGATATCTTCCACCGTCAATAGCTTGCCAGAGGATAGCAGTTCTTCGTTTAAGACCAGGGCTGGGGTGGATAGGACTCCGTAACTGGAGATGACCACAAAGTCTCTTACATGCTCAATGCTGGCATCTAGTTTGAGAGCCTGGCAGGCCGCCTCTACATTGGCTTCCAGTTGGTTGCACTTTTTGCAGCCTGAACCCAGAACCTTGAAAATAACAGGATTATTTGCCTGATGGTTGTTGTCAATCGTCATGATCTATTCCTCCTAAAAAATAATAAGTTGTTGCAAAAAGTTAAAGAGATAGCCTACTAAGATAATCCCAACTGTGCAGATGGCTACAAAGAGGGCTAGAAGGGGTGGTTTGATGGCCCTTTTCAGCATGATCAAGGAAGGCAGGCTCAGGGTGGTCACAGCCATCATAAAGGACAGGACCGTTCCCAGCTGGGCCCCCTTGCTCAACAGGGCTTCTGCGACTGGTATGGAGCCAAAGATATCAGCATACATGGGGATGCCGATGAGGGTGGCCAAGATGACCCCAAAGGGATTCTGGCTACCCAAAAGTTGGGTTACCAGACTTTCTGGAATCCAATTGTGAATGAGGGCTCCGATGCCCACTCCCACCAGGACATAGGGGAAGACCTTCCGAAAGGTTTCGCTCATCTGTTCTTTGGCAAAATGGAGCCTGTCTTGATTGGACATGCCTTCACTGTCAGTTAGGGGAACATGGGCCTGCTTGACGAAATCTTCCAGGTAGCGCTCCATCCCCAGTTGTTCAATCACAAGCCCGCCCAGCACTGCGATGACTAGACCCAACAGCACATAGGCCACTGCGATTTTGCCGCCAAAAATACTCATCAATAGGACCAGGCTTCCCAAGTCCACCATGGGAGAGGAAATCAGGAAGGAAAAGGTGACGCCAATCGGCAAGCCTGCACTGGTGAAGCCCATGAAAAGGGGGATGGAAGAGCAGGAGCAAAAGGGGGTGACGGTTCCCAATAGGGCCGAGATGATGTGGGCAGGCAGGCCCCTAAAGCGCCCCAAAATCCTCCGACTCCGCTCCGGCGGAAAGTAGCTTTGGATGTAGGAAATCAAGAAGATAATCACACAGAGTAGGATGCAAATCTTGATGACATCATAGAGGAAGAACTGCAAACTGCCTCCCCATCTGGAAGTCACATCTACCCCCAATCGCGTCAGACCCTCCCCAACCAGCTCATTGAGCCACTTCATTCCCAGAACGTGTTCTTGAAAAAATGTCCACATAAGTTCCCTCCTTTCTCATCATATATCAAAAAATTTTGATATATCCCCTAAAATAGAAAGTCATATCTAGGATGACTTTTTTTGGCAATGACACTGCTGCTCTGGTGCCTGAAAATGAATAACCTTTTTAAGACTGGCCAGGGCCTTGCCTCTGCCTGATTGGCTGAGCCGGTAGTGCTTCCACTTTCCCTCTTGCCTGCTGGTAACCAGGCCTGATTGGCAGAGGATTTTCATATGATAGGAGAGGGCTGATTGGGCGATGCCAAGCTCTTCTGTCAGTACACAGGCACAGCGCTCCCCATCCTTCAAAATGTCTAGAATTTGCAGGCGTTTTTCATCAGACAGGGCCTTAAAGAGCATCGCCTCTCCTTGAAAATTTTTCACCATCTTCACCTCATATCAAAAAAAATTGATGTATTTCTATTCTTATTTTACTCCTCTTTCTTGACGGCTGTCAAGCATTTTTCCTAATAGAAAAAACAGAAAAAGAACAGATGAAGAACAGATAGAGGATAGAAGCATTCCTTATAATAGACATATAGAAGTTGCACTGAAATGTTACTTGAGAATCAACTGGAAGGACTTAAATATCTATGAAAAACATGAACACCTCTTTTGGACGCAGACTGCTCATCGTGGCCACTCTTGCCCTGGTCTTTATGGGCTTTCGGGATTATGTGATCCAATTTTCAGAGGGCGACATGCCCGCAGCCCTATATCCCTCTTTTTTGACGGCTTCGGCTACGGTCTTACTCTACGCTGTGCCGATAGCATTTTTTATCCAATATTTAGCAAAACGATTGGCTGTTTCTGGCAAGGTCCTGCTGCTTAGCTATATCCTTGCCTTTACCCTGCCCTTGTACCTAGGCGGTCAAGGAAATTCCTTGATTTCCTACGCCTTGTTTTCTTTGAAGGTGCCAGATGAGATTTTGAATGCCTGGGGGGCAGCCCTGACTGCGCCTTTTGCAGAGGAAGTGGCAAAGGGGGCCGTGGTTCTCTTGGTTTATTGGCTGTGTAGAGGGATTTCCCTAAAAGAGGCCTTTATCGTTGGGATAATTTCTGGATTTGGCTTTCAGGTCTTGGAGGATTGGGCCTATATTTTCCAAAGCACCTTTGGTGAGACCAATACGGGCTTTGCCATTGCCTTTGAGCGGGTGGCCAATGCTCTGGGCGGCCACATGGCCTTTAGCATCCTCTTTGGAGTGGGTTTGATTGCCCTCATCAAGAAAGCCCCTGCCCTTTCTGGGCTGAAGGCTGTCTGCCTCCTTCTAGCTCCTGTTCTCATTCATTTTATCTGGAATTCTCCGCTTGAGGGAGACTGGGTTTTCCCACTGCTTGGAAGTATCAACCTCAATCTGGCCTATTACGCCTTTACATTGGTCAAGAACCTAGATGAAGAAGACAGGCTAGCGGTGACAGGATAAGGATGACTGTTCCAATATCAGAAAAAGGACCGGCTGGTCCTTTTTTATCTTACTCCTCAAACTTCTGTCTGATGGGCTTCATGTTCCTGGAGGCTCTGGTCAAATTCAATGGTTAGATGGGTAATCCCGTGACTCTTGGCCAGCCTGCGCAGGTCTTCCTTGCTGGTCAAACTTTGAGCCATGTCCCGAGGGCAAATGTGGAGCATAGCAAACTTTTCTCGTCCATCTGTCGTCCAGACATTGAGCTGGGTGATGGCTTGGACATTGTCCAGGGCCAGGATGTCTGTTTCAAAGGCTGGCAGGTCCACATCTTCTGGCACATGTTCCAGAAAAATCTTCATGTTTTTCCAGAAGGTTGGCAGGGCCTGACTCAGGATATAGCCGGCAATGCATAAAGACAGCAGGGGATCTAGGAAATACCAGTCTGTAAAGTGAAGGACGATAGAAACCAGGATGACCGCCAACCAGCCCAGAATATCCTCTAAAAAGTGGAGGCTGAGTATGGCTTCATTGTGGCTGTGACCATGGCGGGCCAGGCGGCTGGCCATGAGGTTGATGGCTATGGCAACCAGGCCCAGGACCAACATGCCCTGGTAATTGACCTCCTCTGGGGCCCATAATTTGGGCACATTTTCCAGAAGAATCAAGAGGGAACCAAAAATGAGGATGGAGGCTGTCAAAATAGCCCCAAGCAGGCTAAAGCGCTTGTAACCCAGGCTGTACTTTTTGTCCCCTTTTTTCTTGGAAAGTTTTTCCAGATAGGCGGACAGACCGATGGCTAGGGCATCTCCCAAATCATGGACTGCATCTGCCATCACCGCACTGGAGCGGAATAAGAAGCCAAAGATGGCCTCCAATAGAGCAAAGGAAAAATTGAGCCAAAAGGCGATGAGCATTCTCTTCTCTGATTTCATTTTTTCCTCCAAAATATGTTATAGTATAGTGAGTACGATATAGAACATCTTGTTCGATATTATTATCTTCTATTTTGGGAAAGGATACAAGAAGCAGTTTCAGAGAAATGTTTGTTTTCGAACACTTTTTAAAAACTGTACGGAAAAAGACATGGATAGACGTATTCAAAAATCTCGCCAGGCCATCTACCGAGCCTTTATTACCCTGTTAAATCAAAAGAGCTATGAAAAAATCACCGTTCAGGAACTGATTGATGAGGCCAATGTTGGTCGCTCCACCTTCTATGCCCATTTTGAAACCAAGGAAGCCCTTTTGGAGGAGGTTTGCCAGGATCTTTTTGAGCATACCTTTGTCGGTTACCAGAAAGAGATGACCCTTTATGAGCTGCTGGCCCATCTTTTTCTGCATTTTAAGCGAAATCAGGATAAGATTGCGACCCTGCTCCTATCTAACAACAGCTATTTCATCAGGCGCTTGAAGGACCAATTAGAAATCTATCTCTTCCCCATGGTGGAGGCCCATATCTTGAGTCAAAAGGTCCATCTGCCCAAGGACTTTTTAAAAAAACATGTGACCGCCAGCTTTGTGGAAACCGTGACCTGGTGGCTGCAAGATGGCAAAGGGCTGGATGAGATGACCATGGCCCAATATTATCTGGACCTATTGAAATGAACAGTTTGGAAGCTAGGATTGGGCCAGCTTTTGAATCTTTTCATTGATGCGGTCCACGGAAGCACCAAACCTAATCTGCCATTCCTCCTTCAAAATTTGAAGGACTTTTTTGTAGGCCTGGATGGCCTCCTTCTTTTGCCCCAAAAGGATATGGCACTGGGCAATGGATTCGTAATAGTCGGTATAACGGGGCTTTTCCTGGGCGTCAAAGGCCTTTTCCCAGATGGGGATGGCCAGCGCGTAGGCCCCATTTTGAGAGAGGGCATTGGCCACTGAAAAGAGGACACGCCAATCCTTTGCATGATTCTGGACCAGCGCTAGATAGCGGTCCTTGACGGACTCAAATCCGCCCCTTTTTTCATCGATAAGGATGGCATAATAGTCGTTTAGGACATCTGGATTTTTCTCCCGTGATTCTGCCAGGGTCCTTTCTGCCTCTGACAGGCGGCCATCTTCTAGCAGATTATCCAGAAGGTAAAAATAGAGGCGCTTGTTTTCAGGAGCGATTTTCAAGGTTTTTTGATAATATTCAATCAAGTCCTGGTGGTTGCGGGCATCCCAATCATATATGGCCCCACCCCAACTTTGGTTGATGAGGTTGATGTCAAACTTCGAGTTGGGCATAAGTTCCAAGGCTTTCTTGCCATAGTGGACAGCTTTCTTACGAACCTGATCGCCGTAGCTAAAATAGAGAAAGCCCAGCAGGGAGTAGGCCTCATAAGGGGACAAATCTTCTTCTGTTTCCTTGAGCAAAAAGTCCTCAAATTGCTGGAATTCTGCTTGACTGAGTGCATGGCCATATTCGAGCCTCTTTTCAATCTTGGCATACATTTTCTCCCTTGTATAGCCAAACAAATCATCAATGGGAACACCAAATAGGCTGGCGATTTCAGGCAAGAGGGTGATGTCTGGTTGGGAAAAATTAGTCTCCCACTTTGAAACGGCCTGGCTGGAAATCCCCAATTTTTGGGCCAGTTGGGTCTGGGATAGGCCCGCATCCAGCCGAAAGGCCTTGATTTTTTCTCCAATGGTTTTCATCTTATGACCTCCAAAAAGTAATTGGAAGAGCTCTTCTAACCTTATTATAGTCCAATCCTTTCAAATATCAATTGGAAAATAGTTGATTTTTTTACCAAATTAGTTGATATGATCCCATTTCAATGGCCCACTGGGAACCTAGTAACGGATATTAATAGTTCATACTATGGTTGAAATCATTGACCTAGCTAATAGCTACTCAAATCATTCCCCTCCCTTTCCAGTTGAAAGCTGATATTTTCAAGGGAAAGTGGTAGGATAGAGGTAGAAAATACAAGGAGGTGCTCATCATGGATGAACTCAAAAAAGTGTTATTGGCAGGCATCGGCCTGACTGCTATGACCTATGATAAGGCCGAAAAATTTGTCAAAGAATTGATGGACAAGGGCCGCTTGACCCTGGACGAGGGCAAGGAACTCCAATCTGAACTGAAACGCAAAAGTCAGGCAGAAGCAGAAGGTTTATTGGGGCAAATCAAGGAAAAATCCCAGAGCCTCCAATATGCGACCAAGGAGGATTTGCAGCGTTTGGAAGGGAAACTGGACGCTCTCTTGGAAGAGTTGAAGCAGTCCAAGTCTGACGAGTAAGGGCGGAAAATCCTATGTCTCACAAGCGTTTAGGGGAGATTCTAACTGTTTTTGGCAGAGTGGGATTGACCCATTTGAAGGAAAAAAAGGCTCCCCTAGATGACCAGACCACTCCAGTCAAACTGCGCCTGGCCTTTGAACTCTTGGGGCCCAGTTTTGTGAAAATCGGGCAAATCCTGTCTACCAGGAGTGACTTGTTGCCGGAGAACTATGTCCGAGAGCTGGAAAAATTGCAGGATGATGTCCCTCCTATGCCCAAGGATGTGGCCCTGTCGGCTATTGAAAAGGAGCTGGGCCAGCCCTTTTCTGCGGTCTTTTCCAAACTGGACGAGGAACCTCTGGCATCCGCATCGGTCGCCCAGACACACCGGGCCAGGCTCTTGGATGGACAGGAAGTCATCGTCAAAATCCAGCGGCCCAATCTAGCGGCTCAGACTCGGGAAGACCTGGCCCTCTTGGTCAAATTGGCCAGAAGGATACCTGCTTCCTGGATTCCCATGGTGGACTTGCCCAAGGTCCTGTCCCAGTTACAGGCATCCATCGAGGCGGAGATTGATTTCCGCAACGAGGCCCAGCATCTCAGGGATTTTGCCCGAGAAAATGCCGACATCGCCTGCATCGGCGTCCCAAAGGTTTTTGAGGACTTTACCACCAGTCAGATGCTGGTAGAATCCTACATCCCAGGCATCCGTATCAACCACTACCAGGAACTGCTGGCTGCTGGCTATGATTTGGAAGATATGGGGCAAAAACTCATGCTCAGCTTTATCAAGCAGGTCTTTAAGGACGGTTATTTCCACGGAGACCCCCATCCCGGCAATCTCATCATCCATGAAGGGAAGATTTTCTTCATCGACTTCGGCATCATGGGCCACTTGGAAGAAGGGATTCGCATCACCCTCAACGACATCCTCACCAGCTTTACCTCCCAAGATGTAGATGGGATGACCAGGGCTGTCCTGGCCATGACGACCTCGGAAAAACAGGTCAACATGACCCAGCTCGGGCGGGATATTGAGCGGATGATGACCCGATATGGCAGCATCAACCTGGGACTCCTCTCCCTCTCAGACCTGGTGGAGGACCTTCTGCAGATTTTCCAAAAACATGACTTGCAGGCTGACCCCGGTATCACTATTTTGGGAAAAGCTGCGCTGCAAATCGAGGGCGTCTTCCGGGAGCTGGCTCCAGATGTGGATTTGATGACCCTGGCCAAGAAGTATTTCATGGAAAATATGAAGACTGACATCCTGAGCCAGGTCCTCAACCGTGATACCATCCTCATCGAGTTGCTTTACCTTTTGCGCAATGGCAAGAGTATCCCAAGGCGGCTCAACCAACTCATGGAGCAAATCCTCAACGGCCGGATTCTCATCAATCATGATTTGATTGATTATCCTGCCCGTTCTCGCCAGCTTCAAGGACTGGCCAATCGCCTGGTCCTCAGCATCCTCTTTCTCGCCCTCATCCTGGGCAGTAGTTTACTGAGTTTTCAGGAAAGGCAGCAAGGTCTGGCTACTCTCCTGCTCACAGGTGCAGGCATCCTCTTTATCTGGCTACTGACCCTGATACTTCAATCAGAGAGAAGGGGGAAATGAGAATATGTACAAACCAGACCCTCGCAGGGTCTGGTTTTTTAGAATAGAAGATGAAGAACGACACTTGTCAACCAAGCCAGTAGCCCGGAAGCAAGCGTAAAAACCAAGACTAGCAAAACTTTTTGGTAGGGATATTTGCCCCTTTCTTCAGCCCTTTGGATAGTATCCAATGTTTCACCATTTGTGATAGCTACGATTTGCCGATAGGTCTGCACATCATAGGTCTTTTTAAATTTTTCAATTCTAAGAGCAAAACGCATGGTGATTATCCATTCTAGAAGAAAAACTGGTACTCCCCACCAACCCAAATAATAAAAAAGAGGATAGGCAGAAATGGAGGTCAAAACCATTCCCCAAAGCATCCATTTGGTGTCTTTATCGACCTGTTCTAAGTCTTTCTTTTGCACAATCATTTTCATTGTCTCTAAGTCTCCTTCTACTAAAGTATCAAGAGTCACTTGAAAAATATGGCTCAGCAAGAGTAAACTATGGATATCAGGATAGGTTTTATCATTTTCCCAATTTGAGATACTCTGTCTGGTCACATAGATTTTTTCTGCAAGTTCCTCTTGTGACAAATTCATTTTCTTACGATAATGAACTAGTTGTTTTCCAAGTTCCATTATGGTCTCCTTTCAGTCTTAGGATACGATGAAACCCCAATTTTAGCTATCAAAAGTCTTTTACATTGGGAAAAATCTTTAGTATTGAGATTTGTAAAAGTTATTTTCCACACATCAGTTTACAAGAAATTGACAAAACTGTAAAGTTATCTAAGTTGAGCAATATAACAGAGAAAAATCCTTGCTTTTTCAACAAGGATTTTTCTCTGCTTCTATATTTTACTTAAAGTGCTTCTTCCCCTCTTTCATTGGTCCGAATACGGATGACATTTTCAATAGGGCTGACAAAGATTTTGCCATCACCGACCTCGCCTGTTAGGGTGGTCGCCTGAATCAGTTCAATCATGGTTTCAACATCTTCATCTTTGACCACCATTTCAACCTTGACCTTGGCGAGTAGGCTCGGCACAACTTTTTGTCCCCGCACCAATTCGGCAAAGCCTTGCTGTTTACCAAAGCCCAGGACCTGACAAACTGTCATGCCATGGTTGTGCTCGGTCCGAGATAAGGCTCGTTTGACATCTTCTAGTTTTTCTGTCCGAATAATTGCTTCAATTTTCTTCATGATAAGCTCCAATCTTATGTATCTAAACCAAGGAAGGTCGGATAGGCAGTTTCCTCATGTTCACTATCATCCAGCCCACGTACCTCTTGTCTCTCACTGACTCGTAAGGGTTGGAATTTTTTAATAATGAACAAGATGAGCCATGTCACCCCACCTGACCAAATCAGGGTCAAGAAAATGGCTGCAATAGTTACGATGAATAGGTGACTAGAACCAAAGAACAAGCCGACATTACCAGCTTCTGGTGTCAAATCAGGTCTGGTCAGGAGAGCGGTCATCAGACCACCAAAGATTCCCCCGACACCATGACAACCAAAGGCATCTAGGGCATCATCATAATCAAATCTTTTCTTTAAAACCGAAATAGCAAAGTAACAAACTGGACTAACCAAGGCTCCTACAATAAGGGCTGAACCGACAGAGATATAGCCTGCTCCTGGAGTAATCGCGACGAGCCCCGCTACCAAACCAGTAGAAGCTCCAACCAGAGAGGGTTTGCTATTGACCGCTTTTTCAATGAAGAGCCAGGATAGCATCCCAGCTGCCGCTGATACGACGGTCGTCAGCAGAGCATGGACTGCACTAGAGTTAGCACTCAGGGCCGAACCCGCATTAAAACCAACCCAACCGAAGGATAAAATGGCTGTTCCTAAGAGGACAAAGGGAACATTGTGAGGCCGATAAGCAATTCGATCATAATCATAGCGTTTCCCAACCATAAGAGCTAGGACAAGACCTGCCACTCCAGAAGAAATATGAACCACATTACCACCTGCAAAATCAAGAGCTCCCATTTGCGCTAACAAGCCACCTCCCCAGACCATGTGAGCTAGGGGATAGTAGACGAGGAGTAACCAGAGGGGAATCCAAATCACAAGCGGATTGAACCGCATACGCCCTACAATGGACCCTGTAGCGATCGCAACTGTGATAATGGAAAACATCATTTGGTAGACTGCAAAAAGCATATCTGGAATTTCATATCCCTTGGTTGAGCTTGTCTCACTGACCCCTTTTAGGAAGGAAGCACCAAAATCCCCAATGAGGAGATGACTCCCTGAGAATGAAAGGGAATACCCTACTATTATCCACATGAGGATGGCAATGCCAATGGGCACAATGGACATCATCATGGTAGAAATAACATTTTTTCGACGACCCAGACCCCCATAGAAAAAAGCCAAACCGGGTGTCATGAAAAAGACCATAGCTGTTGAAATCAACATAAAAGCGACTGAACCTGTCTCCATAAACGAATCTCCTTTTTCTTTATGTTAGATAATATAACACAAAATAGATTAGAAAACAAGAATTTTCTGACATTTTAATAAAGCTTTTTATCCTTATATCGCAAAAAAGACTGGTTGCCCAGTCTTTTAATCTTTTGAAATGTATCTAAACTTCTGGTTTTTCTGGACTGTCACGCTCCTGAATGGGGAGGTTGGTCACATCTGACAAAACCAGTGGTACAACTTCGGTACTGGCTTCTGTAAACTGTAACCCAAACCAACGAATAGGAGTTGCAGTTACACGCTTAATCATAGCCTTCGTTTGAAGGATAAATCGTTCAAAGGGTTTGATGGCAATAGGATTTACAACCCGCTCTTCCAGAACAATAAAACGAAAATCACCTACAACCCGACCAGGACTGATGGTATAATCCTGATGTTGCTTGGGCAGGCGACCCGAATCCATCAAGTCCTGCACAATGGTCCGTAAATAACGGGGCACATCCTGACGCATCCGGAAACCGAGGAAGAGCTCAACCTGAACCAGGTAATCCGTCCCCAGCATATCCACAGTGTAGTCATTGGTATAGGGTTCATCGGTGACATTGACCTTGACAAACCAGTAAACCTTGGCCTTCTTAGGCCGCTTGTCTAAGATAGAGTAGAGGATGGAGCGATCAATCATTTGGCCCTTCATCCGATTGGTCAGATAGACCACATTCGTTTGGAACAAGGGATAGCGGTCATCCTGACGAAGCCGTCCCAGCTGTTCCTTATATTCAGATCGGAAGAGC
>ERZ650312.1800-NODE-1800-length-11983-cov-7.332160_pt1 | contig 11983 bp, 14 predicted proteins | sample MGYA00376248_ERZ650312 | MGnify/ENA primary metagenome ERZ650312 (study PRJEB26733, sample SAMN07839316) | wastewater metagenome | biome: urban; feature: wastewater treatment plant; material: waste water | place: USA: North Carolina | collected 2016-07-28 ... | reverse complement strand
TTGCTGACAATGTTGCTGATGAAGCACGTAAAGCAGGTTTTCGCCCAATTGGTGTCGAAGGTGAACGCGATGCTGAATGGATCCTCATTGACCTTGGTTTCGTTGTGGTACACGTAATGTTGCCAACAGCCCGTAAATTCTATGACCTTGAAAGTTTATGGCGCGCGCCTGAATCTGTCGCTTAATTTTAGATTTTTTAAAAAACCCATAACATGATTATGGGTTTTTTATTTTCTCAACACTAATTTCGCTTGCTCTTCTGCCAAACCAATCGTTGCAATCACACCGCTATTAAATTTTAAAAAATCAGTTTCTATTCCATCGCTAAAAATCACACCCTGACTTGGCATTAATGATTCAATTATCAAGCTATGCGCATCATTCACTTTGCCAATACTGAGTTGAGTTTGTGTGCGTAAACTTTTGAATGGCTCTCTAACCGCAAATAATAATTCATTATCTTCAAGTTCAGGTTGTCTAAGCTCAGGTACATTTTCAAACATATTGACCACGCCGTATGCCATATTAAATACCGAACTTAACCATCCTGTTGCACCTGCTTTAGTCGACACCAATAAACCACTCGAAGAATGCTCTTCTATTTCCCCGTTATAATTAATTTTATAACGTGCAGAAACGTGAGAAGCCGCACCAATAAACAAATCATTAAACGCTAATAAACGTTGCCCATCATTTAGTTTTGCTTCTGCAAATCGCATCATTTGATAATGATATTGACCTGAAATTACACGCTCAATTGCTGTGATGAAATTATGTTGATCAAAAGGCAATAACACACCGTCATAACGTTTTGGATCAGGGTTCACCGCAACAATTGGCACGCCTCTCGAATACTTGGCAGTGTTGGCAACCAAACCATCTTGCCCAACCACAATAATGACGTTTTTTTCATTAAATAAATAATTAGGCAAAAATGAACGATCGACCACTTTATTTTTAATCACACTTGAAAGGCGTTGCTGCACTTGGGCAAGCGCAGCGCAGAATATCTCATGCTCTATGATATATTCCTGAAAATCTCCACCAGATCGCTCAATATAAAACTTGGCTTGGGCTTTGGTATTAAAACGCTCAATCAAAGCTTCCAAGCGGGTTTTATTTTTGACAATAATGGCATATTCAATGCTCATCGACGTGAACTCTTGTCCTGTAAAATAGAGTCCAACAGCTCAGGGCTAATATTCACATTGCCAATTTTTTCTGCATTTTCAGCCAATTGTCTAAAGGCTAAGGCAATGTTAAATTTCGGATCAGCATTATTATTTAATGCCGTTAAGACTCTCCAGTCCATATCTCGATAAGGTTTGAGGGTTGTTTCAAGCACATAGCCTTGTGTTTCAGCTTCTTTTCGATCGTTTTCTGTTTTTTGTTCAATCAACAACTTCCGCTGCTCTTCGACAGCAATATCTGCTGCTAGTTCCATTTCTCTCAATTTACGGTCATTTTCAGATTTTTGAACATTGGACTCCATTTTCTTTTCAGCAATTTGCTTTTGCTTTTCTTCAACGGCAATTTCAGTATTTAACTCTGACTCTTTAATTTTGCGTTCTTGCTCCACTGCAAAATTTCGTCTTTCGTATATTGCCTCATCCGCTTCTTGCTGTAATCGCTCTCTTGTCTCTGTTTCTAAAGCGCGTGCCATTTCTGGCGTTGCTTGTATCGCAAGAATACTTGCGCCTAAAATTTCGATTCCCAATAAATTAATGGCAGGAGATTTTTTCAATCCTTCCAAAATATTCACTTCAATTTTCTTTGCCGAACGAATGGCTTCTTTTAAGGAAATACTATGAATAAATGAAGCCGTCGCTGTCTGCGCTTCATTGATAATCCGTTGATTCAACTTTTCAATGTCATTATTTTTATAGTGCCCTTTATCGGTTACCGTGAAGTCTAAATTATCAGCCAAAACTTTTGGGTCGCTTACTTTGTAGCTAATTTGCCCTTGAATAGTCACTTGTTGATAATCGCTTGTGGTTTCATTAAAAATAAACGGTAAATCATTACTTCCCATTGGAATTGCAACAATTGAGCTGTTTGGAGAGAAATAAAAGAAGGATAATCCACGCCCCTCCCGAAAAACTTCACCATTTTTGTAGTGCATTACATAAGTCATTGAATCAAATTTGATATGTTGTAATCCGAACATAATTTTTATAGATAAGTGACTGTAATTTTTTATTATATCTAAGCCACGATGACCTGCTCTAGTTTAGAATTGTAACCACTAGACCCACGTCAAAAGCTAGCTAATTATTTAATATTCTACTTCTTTAGATCAAAATCCATCTGAATTAATCATTTCACTTATTTCCTATATGATTGTGAAAGTTAACCATCATATTAAAAATTGACATGACAAATTGTCAAAATTCGATCACTATATCTCTCATCTTAAAAACACACTCGCGAATAAAACCTCTGGAATATTACACATGAAAATACTGATTACTGGCGCAAATACAGGTATTGGTTTTGCCACAGCGGAAGAGTTGGTAAAGCAGGGACAGCATGTCATTCTTGCCTGCCGTAATCCGCAAAAAGCGCAAATTGCACAAGATAAATTGCGTGCATTGGGTCAGGGGCAGGTTGATTTGGTTTCCCTCGATTTAAACAGCCTTGAATCAACCCGTAACACAGCCGATGAAATTGCAGACCGCTACGGTAGTCTTGATGTCCTGATTAACAACGCAGGACTATTTGCCAAGACCAAGCAGCTGACGCAAGATGGTTTTGAACAACAGTTTGGTGTGAATTATCTGGGCCATTTTCTACTGACACATAAGCTGATTCCTGTCTTGGAACAGGCACCAAAAGCTCGCATCATCCACCTTGCTTCAATTGCACATTGGGCAGGTTCAATCAAACCGAATAAGTTCCGTGCTGAGGGTTTTTATAATCCCCTGTTCTATTATGGTCAATCTAAGTTAGCGAATCTTTTATTCAGTAATGCTTTAGCTGAACGTATGGCGAATAGCACCATTACCAACAACTCATTGCATCCAGGGGGTGTTGCCTCCGACATCTATCGTGAACTACCAAAGCCTATTTATGAGGTTATGAAAATCGGTTTAGTACCCACCTCGGTTCCTGCAAAGTTGATTACGCAAATGGCGACTGGAGATGATTGGGCAAAGCGTAATGGAGAATATGTCAGTGCACACATGCCAGACTGGAAATCACCACATGCTAAAAACCAGCAACTTGCCCGTGATCTTTATACACAATCCATGAATCTTGTAGAAAAATACCTTTAATAAATATGCGCTAACAAAAAAGCCACCTAACGGTGGCTTCTTCAATCCTGATGAGGTCAGATTAGTGACCACCACCATTGATTGCTTTTGTCATATCTTCAACAACTTTCTTGGCATCACCGAAGATCATCATTGTTTTTTCATTGTAGAACAAGTCATTGTCTAAGCCAGCATAACCTGTTGCCATAGAACGTTTGATCACCATGATTGTACGAGCTTTGTGAGCTTCAAGAATCGGCATACCATAGATTGGTGAACTTGGATCATCTTTCGCTGCAGGGTTAACTACGTCGTTCGCACCGATTACAAGTACTACATCTGTTGCTGGGAAGTCTGAGTTGATCTCATCCATCTCTAAGATGTCTTCATACGCAACATCAGCTTCAGCAAGTAATACGTTCATGTGACCAGGCATACGACCAGCAACTGGGTGAATCGCAAAACGTACTGTTACGCCTTGTTCTTTTAAGATTTCACATAATTCTTTAACTGCATTCTGTGCACGACCTTGCGCCATACCATAACCAGGTACAATCACAACGCTGTCAGCATTTGACATCAAGAAACCTGCGTCATCTGCTGAACCAGAACGATAGTTACGTTGAACTTGTTCGCCTTTGTCCGCTGTAGCAACTGCTGCACCACCCATTGCACCACCAAACAATACGTTGATGATTGAACGGTTCATCGCCTTACACATGATGTAAGAAAGAATCGCACCAGAAGAACCTACAAGTGAACCCGCAACGATTAACATATTGTTTTCTAGTGTGAAACCAATACCAGCTGCAGCCCAACCAGAGAATGAGTTAAGAAGCGATACCACAACTGGCATATCACCGCCACCAACTGGCGCAATCCAAACCCAACCAAATGCAAGTGCAAGTGCTGTCATCGCCCAGAAAGCAGTCATGTTATTCGTCAAGAAGAACATAATGCCTGCCGCAAGCATTGCAGCAAAGATAAGCGCTTGAACAGGTTTAACCCATGCACCAGAAATCGTTTTTGCCCATTTCTTAGCAGCTAATTTACCGTAAGCAAATACTGATGCTGTAAATGTAATCGCACCAACGAAGCAACCTACAAACAATTCAAATAAATGAACTTTGCTCATATGAGCATGCTGTACGCCAGCAGCAGTCAAAGCAGCTTCATTTTCAGCAAACAATGCTGTTAATTGGTTGTTGTGTAAAATCGCTGCAATCGCAATTAATACCGCAGCCAAACCAACTAATGAGTGCATTAAAGCCACTGTTTCAGGCATTTGTGTCATCGGAACAGTTCGCGCACGAGCGATACCAACCACACCACCAAGTACCATCGCACCAACGATCATCCAAACAACTGGATGTTCTGCAACAAAGAATGTTGTCACTACAGCAATCGCCATAGCGATCATGCCGTAACGGTTACCTGCGATTGCAGTTTTAGGACCTGACAAACCACGCAAAGTTAAGATAAAAAGGACGGCACCAATCAGGTAGAACCAATCCGCATAGTCTCGAATAAATTCCATCTATTAGCCCTCTTTTTTCTTTTGCTTCGGCTTGAACATTTCAAGCATACGAGCAGTTACAGCGAAGCCACCAAAAATGTTGATACTTGCCAAGAACACAGCAATTGCACCCAAGATGCTCACAACGTTTACGCTTTGGAAAGCTACATTTGCTTCAACACCAATCACAGGCATACCCACGGTTTGGATCATTGCCCCAACGATAATGATTGAAGACAATGCGTTCGTTACCGCCATAAGTGGTGTATGTAACGCAGGTGTTACTCCCCAAACTACGTAGTAACCTACGAAGATGGCAAGGACGAAAATTGTAATCGTTTCAACCATGAGAACTCTCCTTAACCGCGCTTGAGCAGTACTTGACCGCCATGAGTCACGAGTAACGCTTTTTGGATTTCATCTTCTTGATTGATCGCAAAGTTTTTGTCTTTGTCGAATAATGTTTCAAGGAAGTTGAAAACGTTACGTGCATACAATGCAGATGCTTCAGTTGCAACTGTGCCTGGAATGTTTGGAATACCCAAAATTTTCACGCCATTTTCAGTAACAACAGTTTCGCCTTCTTTAGAACCTTCAACGTTACCACCCGTTTCAACTGCCATATCTAAAATGACAGAACCCGGTTTCATCTTGGCAACAGTTTCAGCCTTGATCAGGCGCGGAGCATTACGACCCGGAATCAATGCAGTCGTGATTACGATGTCAGCATTTGATACAGCTTTATCTACAATCGCAGCTTGATCTTTGATGTATTGCTCACCCGGCTGCCAACCATATCCACTTTTCGCAGCTTCAGCAGCACGTTGTTTTTCTTCATCGGACATTGGTACGTCTAACCATTTACCGCCTAAAGACTCAACTTGTTCTTTAGCAGTTGGACGTAAGTCAGTTGCTTCCACAACTGCACCTAAACGTTTTGCAGTCGCAATCGCTTGAAGACCAGCAACACCAACACCCATGATCACAACACGCGCAGGTTTTACGGTACCCGCAGCAGTCATTAACATTGGGAACATACGTTGATATTCAGCCGCAGCTAACAATACAGATTTATAACCAGCCAGGTTTGCCTGAGAAGAAAGTACATCCATGTTTTGTGCGCGTGAAAGCGTACGAGGAAGTAACTCTAAAGCAAAAGCAGACACTTGCTGAGTAGCAAACTGGTCTAATTCTGGATTGCGGTAAGGGTCAAACATAGCTATTACAGTTGTATTTGCCGCAAGTTTTTGAATTTCGTCACCCTTAGGGGCACGTACCTTCAAAATAATTTGGCTACCTGTATATGCATCGTCTGTAATGGTTGCGCCAACTTGTTCATAAGCACTGTCAATATAGGCTGCTTTAACACCAGCGCCACGTTGAATGACAATGCTATGACCTGCGTTAATCAACTTCTTAACTGTTTCTGGTGTTGCCGCTACACGACTTTCACCTGCAACAGTTTCGGTTGGGATTCCGATCTGCATGAGCGTTCCTCAAGCTAGTTTTTCTTAAGTAAACATCGCGGATAGCAATGTTTCCCCCAGGAGTATTCTTTGTAGAATTTTGGATTCTAATGGAACTTTTTTAAAATTCCACCCACTATTTATTTAATAAATACCTATATTTTGAACTGATGATTCAGATTAATGTTTACAACTTATATAATCAGCATGTTTGCCCACTTATAAGTAAAAACACTTTATCTTTATATACTATATAAGTAAATCTGATTATTTAGACAAACTCACCAGCTCACTATCTTTTTCAGTCATCAACTACTGATAAAAAAGTAAGGTACAAATAACAAATCAAGGCTTTGTTGGATTAATGACTCATAATCAATACAAATTACTTATCTGGTTTAGATATTGAACGTATTGTGATTTATAAATCATCCGAATCTGCATCATAATCATGCAATTAATCGGTGGGATTGGCTTCTTAGAACATTTATAGCGTTTTTAGAGCGACTTCGATCAAATTTTTACAGATAAAATCATCGATTAGTAAAGACTAAGCAAATCATTCAAAATGATCCAAAGATACGAATAGAGATCAATGAAGATAATTATCAAAAATAAATGTAAAAATTTTAAATGGCATTTTTTCAAGTGATATTTGTATGATTTTGTCTAGTAAAACCTCAAAAAATGCACAAAATTAGTGCAATAAAATCATCTTTTAAAATTCTGACTTATTTTTTTGATTCATTAAAAATAAAATTTCTTGAAAATGTGCACCCATAGCCTCCTCAGCAAGACAATCTTCAGGATTTCGCAAAAGATATTGCTCCAAAGACAAACAACCACAACCGATACATTGATCCAATTGTTGGCCTAACTGCAACAACATCATGATTTGCTGATCCAATTGCCCTTGCCACTCTTGTGACATAATTTGCCAATCTTTTTCGTAGCCACTTGTTGCTTTGGTAAGATACTCAGCGTTTGTTTTATTTGTTTTAAACTGATCCCAACCTGTTGAGCTGCTTTTATAATTGCAATTCGCCTAAGCATCGCACGCTGATACCTACGCTGATTCCCCTCCGTTCTAGTACTCCAAATCAGATCTTTTTCTTCATAAAAACGAATTGTTGGAACACTTACGCCGCTACGTTTTGCAAGTTCTCCGATGCTAAGCCATGTTTCTGGGGAATATTGTTTCAAAATTTCCTTGATCTCTAGTTAACTTGAACTTTGATACTAGCAGATATCATATTTTATAAAGATGTACCGTAATGAATAAAATAAATACTCAAGCCTTTCAAATAATTAATCCTGAAGCGCTCTATCATCCTAAAAGCAATGGATATAGTCATATTGCTGTTGTGAAACCGAATATGCGAATTATTCATCTCGCGGGGCAAGGTGGAGAAAATAAAAATGGTGAACTTTCACCTTTTTTTGACCAACAGGTACAACAAGTCTTTTATAATATTCAACAGGCTTTAGCCTCAATTCAAGCAACACTTTCAGATATTGCCGTGTTACGTGTTCTGATTGTTGATCATGACACTCAGAAACATCAGCTGGTGATTAAAACAATAGTGGATCTTTGGAAAACTTATGAATTCCCTGTTTGTACACTTATTCCAGTCACAGGCTTAGCATTACCAGAAATGCAAATTGAAATCGAAGCGACTGCGTATACTGCCTAAGAACCAGAGAAGAGAATATTATGTCAAACACCCAAAATATGAGTCAAAATAAAGCCTTACTCTGGTTTATGGCAGCAGCATGTGGTTTATGCGCAGGTGCAAACTATTATAGCCAACCCTTAATTCACTCCATTCAGCAATTTTTTGCAGTGACAGAGGGGCAAGCTGCTCTGACTGTAACTTTTGCTCAAGTTTCTTATGCGCTCGGTTTGCTCTTTATTGTTCCAATGGGCGATGTCGTTAATAAGACCAAATTTATTCCGCTCTTAATGGCATTATGTGCGGTAGGCCTATTTATTTGTGCTTTCTCTGTGAATCTACCAATGCTTTGGATTGGTACAATTCTAGTTGGACTATTTTCTGTCGCTGCTCAAGTGTTAATTCCACTCGCAACCATGACTGTTGAACCAGAAAAAACAGGTGAAGTTGTTGGCTTTCTCATGAGTGGTTTATTGGTTGGTATTTTACTTTCCACAAGTCTTGCAGGGCTGTTTTCAAATTTGTTTCATTGGAAAGTCATTTATGTCGTGAGTGGTATTTTAATGTTGATTTTGGCTTATGCACTCAAAAGTCGACTTCCATATGTTATGCGAATCAAAATGGATTACAGACAAATTTTTGTCTCTATGGCTGAATTATTAAAACAAGAAAAACGTTTGCTATTACGTGCATTGACAGGTGCTTTTGCATTTGCGGCAGTCAGTATTTTGTACTCAACGATTGCTTTATTGCTCACAGCAGCACATCATCTTCCTGACCTTGTGATTGGAATGGTTAGCCTTGTCGGTATTTTCGGCGCATTATCAACTCAATATATAGGTCGTTACGCTGACCAAGGTTATACCAAACAATTAACTTGGATCGGTTGTGGCTTGTTCATCCTCAGTTGGATTTGTTTCTATTTTGGACAAACTTTTCTATTCTGCTACATTCTTGGATTTGCCGTTATCCAATTGGCTTTAGCGCTTGTCCATACCAGTAATCAAAGTATTATTTTCCGTTTAAGACCTGATGCAAAATCTCGAATTAATGCCATATATATGACGGCATATTTTACAGGCGGTGCTTGTGGCTCTGCACTTGGGATTTTTTCATGGAATCATGGTGGTTGGACAATGACGTGCATCGCTGGAATAAGTCTTGTTTTTGCCTGTATGCTTTTTAGTTTATTGGATAATTACTTAATTTATAAAAATGAAAATACTGCAAATGATTGCTAGGCTTAAAACTAAAATCACTTATCAATCAGTGCATCCTAACAATATCTTTGAACATCAAAAATTCACCCCAAAACAATCAGCTTAATGCTCATTATTTTGGGGTTACCATTTTATTAGCCAATATCACAGCTAACTACTTTTGAGAATCAATGACTTTTAATGATTCATAATAAAAAAGTATTCACGGTAATATTTTAATTCAGCAATCGAATCACGAATATCGTCCATCGCCAAATGTGAGGCATTTTTCTTTAAACCACTCATAATTTCAGGTCTCCAGCGTTTCGCTAACTCTTTCACAGAAGACACATCTAAATTACGGTAATGGAAAAATTGTTCCAACTCTGGCATTAAACGATGCAAGAAACGGCGATCTTGGCAAATCGAATTACCACACATCGGTGAAGATTTTGGATTGACCCATTTCTTTAAGAACTCAAGTGTTTGCTGCTCTACATCTTGTGCATTCAACTTGCTGCGACGTACACGCTCGATTAAACCAGATTGACCATGTTGCTTGGTATTCCACTCATCCATTGCATTCAAAATGAGATCTGATTGATGGACAGCTAAAACAGGCCCTTCAGCTAAAATATTAAGGTTGTCATCTGTAATAATTGTTGCAATTTCAATAATCTTGTCGTTATCCGTATCAAGACCTGTCATTTCAAGGTCAATCCAAATTAATCGTGTATCTGGGGTGCTGCTCATAAATAGCGATTCTAAAGGGCTTAAAAACATCAATAGTAGCAAATTAATTACATCTTGGCTGTAATTCTATAGTGGCTTCATGCTATTTTTGCGGTCTTCAAAGTGTGGATTTTTTGGGACATGAATGGCTTTAATTCGTAAGCGTCGTTTAACTGAACAACAACAGCGTCGTATTGAGAAACAACACAAATCACGTCAAGACGACATTGATACATCGCAAGATTTAGATGGACTGGTTGTTCAGCATTATGGTCGTCAACTCGAAGTGCAAGCCTTATCGGTTCCAGAACAACATCCTGAAAAACCACAAATTGCCGAAGGCGAACCAGAGCCATTCTGGAAACCAATCGAGTTAGATAGTATCTGGCGCTGTCATACTCGTACTAATTTAGAACTATTGGTTACAGGTGATCGAGTCAAGTGGCAAGCAGATCCGAATACGGGCTTAGGTATTATTACTGCGATTTATCCAAGACAATCATTGCTCACTCGACCAGATCGTTATCATAAAGTTAAACCTGTTGCGGCAAATATTAGCCTGATTGTGATTGTATTTGCGCCGTTACCAGAACCTGCTCCAACATTGATTGACCGTTATCTAGTGGCCTGTGCCGATGCCAACATTCCTGCGTTATTGGTACTCAACAAATCAGATTTACTGACTGACAATGATCCTATTCTCACGATGCTCAGTGAGTATGAAACTTTGGGTTATGAAACCCTGATTTGTCATTCTCGTGGTGATCTATCTGAGTTGTCTACACGTTTGGATAATGAGACGGTGGCTTTCGTTGGGCAGTCTGGTGTCGGTAAAAGCTCGCTCATCAATACCATCGTTCCAGATGCTGCACAGAAAACCAATGTGATTTCCGAAAATTCAGCACTTGGTCAGCACACCACCACCTCAACGCGTTTGATTAAATTTGGAACAAACGGTGCGTTAATTGATTCTCCTGGAATTCGAGAATTTGGGCTATGGCATCTCAGTTTAGAAAAGGTACGTACAGGTTTTCCAGACATCGAAGCCCATTTAGGGCTGTGTCAGTTCCGTAACTGCACCCATACCCATGAGAAAAATTGTGCTTTAAAACAAGCGGTTGATGCTGGCGAAATTTTGCCACGTCGTTTAGACAGTTACCTACGTCTTATTGACGAAATTCAAGAAGCGCAGCAAAAAAGTTAGTTTTCTTCAAGTTTTGCCCTTGAACTAACATTTTTGATCACCATAGAGATAAGTTATACTCAGGGTCAATTTTGATTTTAACTTTAGGTGACTTGTGGAACGCTGGTTAGAGTTTATGGGGAATCACCCCTTCTTGTTTGGTGCGCTCGGCGTGTTAATTGTGTTGTTCTTTATTTTAGAAGGACAACGCAATGGTCGTAAAATTTCACCACAATCACTCGGTATTTTGGTCAAGGCAAAAAATGCCATGCTGATCGATCTACGGGATGCTAAGGATTTCCGTGATGGCCACATCAGTGGCAGCCGCAACATTCCATACAGCCAAATCACAAGTCATGTTGATGAATTAAAAGCAAGTGACCGTCCATTGGTGTTTATTTGCAACCTAGGGCAAGTTGCAGGCTCCGCATTGCAGAAAGTCGGCCATGCCGACAGCTACCGTCTAGATGGTGGTGTCAGCAATTGGAAAGCCCAGGGCTTACCCTTAGTTAAAAGCAAAACCAAAGCTTAAGGAGAAATAAAATGACCGATACAAACGTCACCATTTATTCAACGCTTTCTTGCCCATATTGTGTGAGAGCAAAACAGCTCCTTGAGCGTAAGGGTGTTGCCTATAAGGAAATTAACCTTTCCAATGAGGCGCCTGAAGTTCGTATTGAGTTAATGCAACGTACCAATCACCGTACCGTGCCTCAAATTTTTATCAAAGACCAGTTTATCGGTGGTTTTGACCAACTTTATGCCTTAGAGCGTGAAGGGAAACTCGACCAATTATTAGCTTAACAACAATAGATTTTTATTAAGCTTATAAAACCCCTTTTGCTTTTCCCCCTTTTTAAGGGGGAATTAAAGGGGGTTAATAAAAATCTATCAACACACTCCACGATTTAAGGAAAAACAATGAGCGAAGAACAAGTTCAACCACAACTCGCGTTAGAA
>ERZ650312.1795-NODE-1795-length-12004-cov-13.177086_pt1 | contig 12004 bp, 11 predicted proteins | sample MGYA00376248_ERZ650312 | MGnify/ENA primary metagenome ERZ650312 (study PRJEB26733, sample SAMN07839316) | wastewater metagenome | biome: urban; feature: wastewater treatment plant; material: waste water | place: USA: North Carolina | collected 2016-07-28 ... | reverse complement strand
GCGGCCTGGTGGACGAGCAGGCGCTGCTCGAAGCCCTCGGCAACGGCCGTCTGGGGGGCGCCGGTTTCGATGTGGCGAGTGTCGAGCCGCCGCCTCCGGATCACCCCCTGATGCAGGCCCTGCGTTACCCCAATTTCATCCTGACTCCCCACGTGGCCTGGGCCAGCGAAGAGTCGATGCAGCGCCTCGCGGATCAGCTCATCGACAACATCAACGCCTTCTCCCTTGGCAGGCGCCAGCACCGGCTGGTGTAAGAGGCCGCTCGCCGCCCCTCACGGGCCGGCAGCGGGATCAAAAAAGGGGCCAAAGGCCCCTTTTTGTCGGTCAGCTTGCCGCGGCATCAGTCGTCATGCCATCTGTGCTTGCGGTGCTTTTTGTGTTTCTTGTGGTGCTTGTGATAGCGCCTGTCATCGTAATAGCGATCGCCGCGGCTCTCGTGACCATCCCCGGTCCTGGCTCCGATGGCGGAGCCACCGGCACCACCGATACCGGCGCCGATCAGCTGGCCCGTGCTGCCACCGACGCTCTTGCCGATGGCAGCCCCGCCCAGGGCACCGACGGCGCCGCCGAGCGCAGCTTCGTTCTTGTTGCCCCTATTGGCCGTGGCCGCACCACCGGCCGCGCCCCCCAGGGCGGCCCCCACCAGGGCGCCGGTGTCGCCACCCAGCTCCTTGCCGATCATGGTGCCCGCCACCCCGCCGGCTCCGCCGCCGAGAATGGTGTTGAGGGTCTCGGATGCCTGCACCTGTCCTGTGCCCAACAGCAACGCCCCCAGCAGCGCCAGTGCGCTCATGCCAAACGGTTTCATTTTCATGGGGTACTCCTGTCAAACCTGATGATTGATTATTTTTCCCTGCACTATACAAAGCCCCCTGACCTGCGCCACTGCCGCAAGGGGCACCTCACGGCCAGCCCTCCCTGTCTCCGGTTCGCGACACGATGCAAGAAAGCAGGCTAACCACCTGAAACCACATCAAAAAAAAAGGTCACACGAGAAATCATCCCCGTCATGACCCTTTTCTAGGCCCAAAGGCCCTTTTTTGCAGCGATCACCGTCAGACAGATACTGTCACAACCTCCCCGTCAACGGGCGACGACGCCGCCAGATGCCAGCAATCCCGCCCCTGGTGCTTGCTCTCGTACAGGCAGGCATCCGCCCGCTCGAGCAGCGTCAGGGCATCATCCGGATAGCGCGCGCCGCCGGCGCTCAGGGTGATGGCGTCGGCGAACTCCCGCCATTTCAGGGCCTTCACCCGACCGAGCAGGTGGGTCAGGCGACATTCCACCTCCGCCTGCTCCCAGGGCAGCAAGGCCGCAAATTCATCGCCCCCGATGCGGTAGACCTGCTCATCCCCCAGGGTTCTCGCCATGATGGTGGCTACCCGAAACAGCACCGCATCCCCCACACCGTGTCCCCAGCTGTCGTTGACGCGCTTGAAGTTGTCCACATCGAACAGCACCAGCCAGTAGGGCCTCCCCGCCTGCTCCAGCCCGGCCCGCTGCTGATCGAAGGCTCGCCGGTTCAGGATGCCGGTGAGAGGGTCGTGGAGCAGGGCATCCTGCCCTTGCAGCAGGCTGTTTCGCACCTGTTCTATCTCCCCCAGGCTGCCGTGCACGAACCAGGTTCGCTGACGCCGCTGGATCTCCTTTCGCGCCTCATCCCGGATGAGGCCGCTGAGCGAGCCCTGCACCAGCGCCTGCTCCTGGCGAAAGATCCGCACCAGAAACCACAGGCTGCACAGCCAGATGCAGAGCAATGCCAGGGCGGGCAGCACCACCATCAGCAGGGTGTCTTGCAGGTTTTCATGAAAATGGGAGGGGGGGAGATAGACGTTGAGATCCCACTCCATCCCCTCCAGAGCGTGTTGCAGGTGGCGACCTGCCCAGAACCCGTCCAGGCCGGCCGCCTGCGTCTCCCGCTCGAGATGGGGCGGCAACAGCGACAAATTGTGCCCCACCACCAGCTTGCCGCCCTTGCGCTCGGTGATGTAGAGGGCCACCGGATCCTCACCCACCGCCCGGTGCAACGCCCCCTGCAAGGCGCTGAACGACATGTCCACCATCAGCAGTCCAAGCAGCTGCCCCTCATGATCCTTGACCCGCTTGATGAGGGTCAGTACCTGCCGGACCGAATCGAACTCCGGGTAGGGACCGAACCAGACGAGATCATCGCCCTCGCCGGACAGGGTCTGGTACCAGGGCCGCGCCTGTGCCCGGTAGCCCTCCGGTTGCTGCCAGTCGGGATAGCTGTCGAGCCGATGGGTGCGCGCGTTGTAGAAATAGAGGAAGTGGGCGTCGTACTTGAACTGATGGGCAATGGCCCAGATGGGATTGATGGCCGATGCCCCGGCAGCGATGGCCTGCTTGTCCAGGGACGCCTCCAGTACGCCAAGCTGGCGGCGGTTGTCCTGCGCCATGTCCTGGAGCAGGGTGGCGTCGAGGGCGGCCAGCATGTGACCGTAACCCGCCACCGTCTTGTCGATGCTGCTCAGGTAGCTGGCTGCCGCCAGCAACAGGGTGGCGATCAGCACCAGCCCTCCCAGGAGAAACGACAGCGGAGTCAGTATGTAATAGCGTTCCTTGATCAGCGCCGCCGTCATGTCAATCTCTATAAAATGTCATATTGGATGAATTTTATAGATTAAAAATCTGCAAAAGATATTGATTGAAGTCATTAACATCCACTGCTAATGATAAAAAAGATATCAAGGTGTCTCACGGCCATATTCACATCCGTCATGTGAATATCCATAAAAAGTAGAAACAGTCATTACTCCTCGTTGACGGTTTATTGCCCGCAAGGTGCTATAGTCGATGACTCGAGAAATCGGAGCCAGATGACCTTTGTCGGCAACGCTGGCGGTGATGATTCATCAACCAAGGAGATGTTATGAGCAGTCCGTTTATCGAACAGATCAAAGCACGTCGTACCATCTATGCCCTGGGCAACCGGGTGACCCACTCCGAGGCCCAGCTGACCGCCCTCATCAAGGATGCCGTCAAGCACAGCCCCTCTTCGTTCAACTCCCAGAGTTCCCGCGCCGTCATCCTGTTCGGCGAGCAGCACCACAAGCTGTGGGACATCGTCAAGGCGGAGCTCAAGAAGATAGTGCCGCCGGAGGCCTATCCCCAGAGTGAAGCCAAGATCAACGGCAGCTTCCGCGCCGGGGCTGGCACCGTGCTCTTCTTCGAAGACACCGCCGTCATCGAGGATCTTCAGCAGAAATTCGCTCTCTATGCCGACAACTTCCCCATCTGGTCCGAACATGCCACCGGGATCGCCCAGTTCGCGGTCTGGACCACCCTGGCCCAGGAGGGCATCGGCGCCTCCCTGCAACACTACAACCCGCTCATCGACGATGCGGTGCGCAAGGAGTGGGACCTGCCCGCCAGCTGGCTGCTTCGTGCCCAGATGCCTTTTGGCAGCATAGAGCAACCTGCCGGCGACAAGACCTTCATCGACGACGACGTGCGTTTCCGGGTCTTCAAGTAAGCCTTCACGCCCCCTCCACCAGGGGGCGTTTTCTTCTCTCCCCCTCGTTCACCCTTGTCACGTGCCAGCCATACTCTGAACAAACCCCCTCTTGTCAGGAGGTCCCCATGGGGGACATCGCACGCCAACGTACCTCATGCACATTGACGCCCTTGTCCGCTCTGTTGTGTGTCGCCGCCCTGGTACTGCTGTTCTCGCTGATCGGCATCTTCACCCGCCCCCCCAACCTGCTGGCGGCCTTCTGGCCTGCCAATGCGGTCCTGCTCGGCTGCATGGTGCGCTATCCACGCCTGGCCACCCCGGCGGGCTGGGCCGGCGGCATACTGGGCTTTTTTCTCGCCGCCCTCTTCACCGGCGAGCCCCTGTTCAAAACCATCCTGCTGACCTGCGGCAACCTGGCCGGCATCGGCGTCGGGTATCTGCTGATGCATCGGCTCGCGCCTGCCGACAAGCTCCTCAGGCGCCCCACCTCCCTCGTGCTCCTGCTGCGAAACACCCTGGCCGCCTCCCTCGCCGCCGGCGTGGTCGGCGCCATCATCAATCCCATCCTGTCTCTGGGCCCCCCGCTCTACGGGCTGGGCTTCTGGTTTGCCAGCGAGCTGGTGAACTACATGACCATACTGCCGGTGCTCCTGACACTGCCTCCCCATGACAGCGTGCCCCCCTGGCGCACCCTCCTCTACCGCACCGAGTTCTCCTGGACCAGATTGATGCCGCTGCTGAGCCTGGTGGCCTCCCTGCTGCTCACCCTGCTCGTCGAGGGGCCGGGATCCATCGCCTTCCCGGTACCGGCGCTGCTCTGGTGCGCCGTCACCTACTCCGTCTTCGCCACCAGCCTGCTGACCCTGAGTTACAGCACCCTGATCCTGATCGCCCTCTCAAACGGCCACCTCGTCATCAATCACGATGTCCAGACCCAGTACTGGATGTTCTCCGTCCGGATAGGGGTCATGTTGATCGCTCTCACCCCCCTGACCGCCGCCAGCATCATGGCGGCCCGCAACAGCCTGCTGCGGGAGATGAAACACCTGGCCCACCACGATCACCTGACCGGTGCGCTGAACCGGGCCGGCTTCTGGTCGGCCGCCAATGAACTGCTCCAGCACCTCACGGTGCAGCGCTACCCTGTGGCGATCTGCATGCTGGACATCGATCATTTCAAACGCATCAATGATCGTCACGGTCACGAAGAGGGTGACAACCAGTTGAGCAGCTTCGCGGCCCGGGTGCGCGACCAGCTTCGACCGGGGGATCTCTTCTGTCGCCTGGGGGGAGAGGAGTTCGTGGCCATCTGGCCCGGCCTCAGCGAGGAGCAGGCCATGGCGGTAGCCGAGCGGCTGCGAAAAATCGTCGCGCAGCCAGGGGAAGAAAAGGGAGCCGAGCCCGCCGTCTGCATCACGGTCAGCATCGGTATCGCCTCCCAGAGAGAGGGCCCCTTCAATCTGGACGAGCTGCTCTCTCGCGCCGATCAGGCGCTCTATCTGGCCAAGCACAATGGCCGCAACCGGGTGGAACGCTATTCGGCTGAGCAGGCTTCCCCCAGCATCGGGCAATCTTGCGGCGCCTGAATGGCGTGCCCCTTGTCGTCATCATCCTGCCTCTGCCGGCAGCGGGGCGGACAGATGAAGATGGAGCCCGTCCGGTGCCACCTCGATCTCGATCCCGCGCCAGTCCCGCAGCCAGCCCTTGAGCCTGTCGTCATACCGCCTTGTTCCCCCCATCTGCACCACCTGGCAACCCGCCTGCAGGGCGCTGGCGATGCCCGCTGGTGCATCCTCGAACACCAGGCAATCGGCCGGAGCCAGTCCCAACCGGCTGGCAGCCAGCAAATAAGGCTCGGGATCCGGCTTGCCCCGTACCACATCCCCGGCGCACACCAGGAGACGGGGCAGCGGCAATCCGGCGTGCAGCAGCCGGTGCTCTGCCACCCTCCGGCTTGCGGAAGTCACCAGCGCCCAGCGCGTCGACGGCAGCTGTTCGAGCCGTCGCCGGGCACCGTCCAGGGGCATCGGCGCCGCAGCGTATTCCATCTCCAGATCGTCGAGCAGGGCCACCTCCACTGCCATGTCCAGCTGGGGAGCCAGGGCCCCTATCACCTCCCGTGAGCGCACGCCGTGACACATGGCGAGCACGGGAGCGGGATCCAGCCCATGGTGCTGACACCAGCGCCGCCACACGACTTCCACGTCGCCGGTGGAGTGGACCAGGGTCCCGTCCATGTCCAGCAGCAGGGCCGCGGCCCTCACGCGCACCGCGCTCACAGGGCTCTCCCCGCCAGCGCATCGGCGAAGACCTGCCGCTGGGCAGCGGCCTCGTAACAGGCGAGCGCCTGCTCCGCATTGCTGGCCCACACCGGCAAGGGGGCGACGACGAACCCCTGCTGCAACAGACTGGTCAGCAGCTCCCCGGTCTCCGGTGCGGCCAGCGGCTGAGCCATCACCAGGCTCCCCTTGATCAAAAACAGATAGCGTTCGCTCGACATGACATGACTCCTTGTGGCTGAACAGCGGGCAAGCAGGCCCGTTTCGAGACCATTAGAACAAGGAGATTAGATAATTTATAATCAATAAATCGCCACATTGGATAACCAAATGGAATGAGATTCGACCTGAGACAATTGCAGGCCTTCGTCATGCTGGCCGAGAGTGCCAACTACCGGGAAGCGGCCAGCCGGCTTTTTGTGACGCAACCGGCCCTGACCAAGCAGATCCAGGGGCTGGAGCAGGCCCTCGGCAGCACCCTGTTCAACCGGGGCCGCCACGGGGCCGAGCTGACCGCCATCGGCCTCCAGTTGCTGCCCCAAGCCAGGGCTCTGGTGGATCACGGCAAGGGATTCGAGCAGCATGCCCTGGCGCTGGCAAGCGGTGCCGCCGGGCGCCTCAACATCGGGTTCGGGCTCTCCAGCTTCGCACTGGCCCCCTCCCTGGTGGCCCGTTTCAAACAGCAGGCCCCCGACGTGCTGGTCCACCTGCGGGACACCACCTCCGCCATCCAGCAGGAGCACTTGCTGGCGGGTCGGCTGCAACTGGGCTTCATGCGACGGCCTGATGCGCCGCAGCTGAGGGAACACAGGTTGCTGACGGACAGACTGGTGCTGGCCGTCCCCACCCGGGTGGCAGGGCCGGACTTCGACCTGGAGCGGGCGCTGATCCGCGATCCCTTGCTGCAGATGGTGGGCCATCGCTGCCCGGGTCTCAGCCAGCAGATCGCCCGCTTTCTCGGCGCCAACCGGCTGACCGGTCTCATCCAGGAGGCGGAAGACATCCAGACCCTGGTGGCCCTGGTGGCCGCCGGTATCGGCAACGCCATCCTGCCGCGCAGCGTAGGGTTCATCGCGGGCAAGGAGGTGACCCTCTACCCTCTCTCCGGCCCCTGGTCGGAATGGGAAATCAGCCTGGTGTGGAACCCGGAATTTGCCGATCCCATCCGGGATCGCTTTCTGGCCCTGGTCAGGGCGGCATATCCGCAGAGCCACAGCCTCTGAGAGGAGCGCAGCCCAAACCGGAATCCTGAAGTACATAACGGCTGGCTAATGGCCACACCACTGCCGCTCGCAGGGGATGCCGTCTCCTTCCCCATCCATCTTGGTATTGGGGCAATTTTGCAAAAACCAGGTCGCCTCCTCGCAGGAAGTCATCTGGGAGCAATGCTGACGGCCATCGCACTGACGAACAAAAGTCGGAACCTGAACCGTACTGTTCGAAGTACTGTCCTCCTGGCTAAAAGAGGGAAAGGATGGAAGTGAGGCAAACTCGGCCGAGAAGCGGGAATAGAGGGAGAACAACCCCGCCAGCACCAATAGGGGGATTAACTTGCCACCCCAGCTCCCCTTGCGACGAGGAGCATGATACTCCCGGGTTCTATATGTGGTGGCGTGTGGTGCCCGAGGGCTCAAATCCTCCCTGCTCCCACGATCCGGCATGGATGGCATAGGTCCGCCAGCCAGCGAGAGCGGGCGGTCGGGAAAGAACACTTGTACGGCACAAGGCTTGCCATCCTTGCTGCTCCCGATCAGATAGGAAACCTTTTCCCCCACCTCCGGCGGCCTGCCATCGAATTGCAGGGTGGTGATGTGAACAAAAAGATCGGCACCGCCCTGCTCCTGCTTGATGAACCCGAAACCGCGTTGTGAATTCCAGCTCGCGATCCTGCCCTGATAACGCATGTCCTCATCCTTGTGGCCAGTACGGTTCCACTCATTTTGCCCGAAATTGGTTCGGTTTCAACAGAGCATTGGCATGAAAAATGAGTGGATTAGATACGAGTGGTCAGAGCAGCTCCGCGACCTTGATGATCTCGGCAATGCGACCGAGCATGCGCAGGGAAGCCTGGTGTTCTGCGGCATCCGCCGCCGCGCAGGCATCCTCCAGGATGGTGATGGCGTAGTCCCGATCGTGGCCATCCCGCACCGCCCCCTGAATGGCCCAGCTGGTGCTCACGCCGCACACATAGAGATGCTCGATGCGATTGGCCCGTAGCGCTGGCTCCAGCGCCGTGCCGTAGAAGGGGCTGACCCTGGGTTTGGTCAGCACCAGATCCCCGGGTTGCACATCGAGCTCCGGGTGAAAGTCGGTGCCGCTGTCCGCCAGGGAGAGGGCCCCGAACTGCCGGGCACGGCCAAACATGGGGGAACCCCTGGGTTGCAGCAGATAGCCCTCGTCAAACCCCACCTTGATGAGCACCACCAGCCAGCCGTGAGCGCGGGCATGAGCCAGCGCCTGATTGGCGTGCACAATGGCGTTCTGCTCGATCACCTGGGCCGCCGAGGCGGCGATGCGCCCGTCCGGGTGGGCGATGTCGTTGATGAAATCGATCACCAGCAATGCCTTGTTCATGGTGTGCTCCCCCCTTGCCTGAGGCCGTTTTGCCCCTGCGCCGCCTGGATCACTCCTCGCGGCCATATAAAAAACCGGCTGGCACCATCACACGGATTGATATGCCACCCGATTGGCACCTGGCAGTGCCACGCACTGCCTCATACCAGCCCAAGCGCATAGCGTAGCGCCATCTCCTTGAGGGGGCCCGCCTTGTCCGCCAGATTCAGCGCCAGGTTGCGGGCAAGCCTGAGGGGGCCTATCTCGTTGCTGAAGACCCCGTAGAAGAGATCCATCCCCGACTGCATCAGCAGGTTGTCAGGGCGGCGTCGCCCCTCGTAACGCCCGGCCAGCGCCAGCTCATGCCACTGTGCCCCCGCCTTGCCGAGCAACCCGGCCCAGCAGGCCACGTCCTTGAAACCGAGGTTGACCCCCTGCCCCGCCAGCGGGTTGATGGTGTGGGCCGCATCCCCGAGCAGCACCACTCGCCCGGCGTGATAGTCGTTGGCGTGGCGGCGCACCAGGGGGAAGCTCCCCTTGGCCGTCACGGTGAAACCGCCAAGGCGGCTCGGGAAGTGGCGGCGCACCTCGACGGCCAGGGCCTCGTTGCTCATGGCGGCCAGCGCCCGGATGCGGGCCGGGCTGTCATACCAGACCAGGGAGCCATGGCGGCCCGGCAGCGGCAGGAAGGCGCGCGGGCCGCTCGGGGTGAACTGCTGCCAGGTGATGTCTTCCTGGGCAAAATCGGTGTCGATGTTGATCAGCATGCAGTGCTGGCGGTACTCGAAACGCGACACCCCGATGCCGGCCAGTCGCCGGGTGTGGGATTCGGCACCATCGCAGGCCAGCACCCAGCGCGCCTGCAGCTCGGTGCCGTCATCCAGGGTCAGCACGGCGTCATCCGCACTCTGGCGCAGACTCGTCACCGCCGCCGGGGTATGGGTCTGGATGGTCGGGAAATCCTCCATCCTTTTCAGGAGCGCGAGCTGGATCAGCCGGTTTTCGATGATGTAGCCGAGCTGGGGCAGCCCGAGATCCACCGCGTCGAAGCGGGTAGCGAAGCCGTCCAGCTCCCAGGTCTCCAGCCGGCGATAGGGGCACAGCCGCATCTGCTGCAGATATTGCCAGGCACCGGCCCGGGTCAGCAGCGCCACCGAGGCCTGACTGATGGCGGAAACCCGCAGATCCAGCGGCTGCTCGGGGGCATAGGGCTCGGGCAACCGGGTCTCGATGACCCGCACCGAGAGCCCCTCTGCCGCCAGCAGGCAGGCGGTGGCGGCGCCCACCATGCCGGCGCCGACGATGGCGATATCACACTGTTCCATAACTTGATTCCTGCAAGGAGTCCCCGCGATAAGGGGCAAGGGCCGAACCGAATGGGGCATGATAACGCAAGGAGGCGGCAGAAACAGTGAGAGGGATGCGCAATTGCCGACGACAAGCCGGCCCTGATGGCGGCGGGCGGCCCCAGACTGGTCAGCACCGGGATTGCGGAGTAAAATGGCCGGTCCTTTGACCCTGCCGATTTCAAAACCAGTCACGAGAAGCAATGAGCAAGAAACTTCATATCAAGACCTGGGGCTGCCAGATGAACGAGTACGACTCGTCCAAGATGGCGGACCTGCTGGATGCCAGCAATGGCTACACGCTTACCGAGGAGCCGGAAGAGGCAGATGTGCTGCTGCTCAACACCTGTTCCATCCGCGAGAAGGCCCAGGAGAAGGTGTTCCACCAGCTCGGTCGCTGGAAGAAGCTCAAGGCGAAAAAACCGGGGCTGGTGATCGGGGTGGGCGGCTGCGTCGCCTCCCAGGAAGGGGAGAACCTGCGCAGCCGGGCGCCCTATGTGGACATCGTCTTCGGACCCCAGACCCTGCACCGCCTGCCGACCATGATCAAGCAGGTGCAGGAGGGGCGCGGTGCCCAGGTGGACATCGCCTTCCCCGAAATCGAGAAGTTCGACAACCTGCCCGAACCCCGTGCCGAGGGGGCGACCGCCTTCGTTTCCATCATGGAAGGCTGCTCCAAGTACTGCTCCTTCTGCGTGGTGCCCTACACCCGTGGCGAGGAGGTGAGCCGACCGCTGGATGACGTGCTCTATGAAATCGCCCAGCTCGCCCAGCAAGGGGTGCGCGAAGTGAACCTGCTCGGCCAGAACGTCAACGCCTACCGGGGGCCGACCTTCGACGGGGAGGTCTGCACCTTCGCCGAGCTGCTGCGCCTGGTGGCTGCCATCGACGGCATCGACCGCATTCGCTACACCACCAGCCACCCGGTCGAGTTCACCGACGACATCATCGAGGTCTATCGTGATACCCCCGAGGTGGTCAGCTTCCTGCACTTGCCCATCCAGAGCGGCTCGGATCGCATCCTGACCATGATGAAGCGCCCGCACACCGTGCTGGAGTACAAGTCCAAGATCCGCCGCCTGCGCGCCGTGCGTCCCGACATCACCATGAGCTCCGACTTCATCGTCGGCTTCCCGAACGAGACGGACGAAGACTTCGAGGCCACCATGAAACTCATCGAGGAGATCAACTTCGACATGAGCTTCAGCTTCATCTACAGCCCGCGCCCCGGCACCCCGGCCGCGGACCTGCCGGACGACGTCGACATGGAAGTGAAGAAGGCCCGCCTGACCCGACTGCAAAACCGCATCAATCACCAGTCCATGCTCATCGGCCGCGCCATGCTGGGCTCGGTGCAGCGCATCCTGGTGGAGGGGCCCTCCAAGATGGATCCCATGCAGCTCAGTGGCCGCACCGAGAACAACCGGGTGGTCAACTTCGAGGGGCCGCACCGCCTCATCGGCGGCTTCGCCGACGTGGAAATCACCGACGTACGCCCCTACTCCCTGCGCGGCCGCTTCATCCGCGGCGAGGACGAAATGAACCTGCGCATCGCCACAGCCCCGAGCGAGATCCTCGCCCGTCGTCCTGACAACGTGCCCGATGATCTGGGCGTTGCGGCCTTCAGACCCCATTGATGACTCTCTCCCCCGCCCCCTGGCGGGGGAACAACCGATAAGAGGACACCTTGAGCCGACACATCTCCACCCTGAATCTGCATCTGGAACCCGCCGACAACCAGCGCCTCGCCAGCCTGTGCGGACCCTTTGACGACAACCTCAAGCAGCTGGAGCGCCGTCTCGGCATCGAGATAAGCTACCGGGACAACCACTTCCAAGTGATCGGCAAGCAGGCCCAGGTGGAGGCGGCTGCCGTCATCCTCAAGCACCTCTATGTGGAAACCCAGCCCCTCAAGGGGAGCAAGGTGAGCGACATCACCCCCGAGATGGTGCACCTGGCGGTGCAGGAGTCCCGCGTGCTGGAGCAGGACGACGAACCCGCCCCTTCCCTGCCGTATGGCAAGGAGGTCACGGTCAAGACCAAGCGCGGTCTCATCAAGCCCCGCAGCCCGAACCAGGCCCAGTACATCGCCAATATCGTGCGCCACGACATCAGCTTCGGCATCGGGCCCGCCGGGACCGGCAAGACCTATCTCGCCGTGGCCGCCGCCGTGGATGCCCTGGAGCGCCAGGAGATCCGCCGCATCCTGCTGACCCGCCCGGCGGTGGAAGCCGGTGAGAAGCTCGGCTTCCTGCCCGGCGATCTTTCCCAGAAGGTGGACCCCTACCTGCGCCCCCTCTACGACGCCCTGTTCGAGATGCTGGGCTTCGAGCGGGTGGAGAAGCTGATGG
>ERZ650312.1793-NODE-1793-length-12017-cov-4.426016_pt1 | contig 12017 bp, 11 predicted proteins | sample MGYA00376248_ERZ650312 | MGnify/ENA primary metagenome ERZ650312 (study PRJEB26733, sample SAMN07839316) | wastewater metagenome | biome: urban; feature: wastewater treatment plant; material: waste water | place: USA: North Carolina | collected 2016-07-28 ... | reverse complement strand
ACTGCTTGGGTTTTGAGAAAACCCTAAACTTGGCTCAGCAATCGCAAATAAACTCTCGAATTCACGAGTGTTACTTGTGTTGCTGATAATCAGGCGACTATCAGTCTTACTCCACAAGCACCCACACGAATTGCTTGATTCAGTTGTTAAAGAGCGTTTCGATTAAGTCTTTCGTCTCAACCGAGGCCGCGCATTCTACAGCAGCCTTTCAATCTGTCAAGCTGTTTTTGAAGAATTTTTCGTTTCTTCTCAACCGCTTGCGCTTCCGACATCGCTTCCGATCTCATCTGCGGGAGGCGCATTCTACAGCGTTCAAAACCGCTGTCAACCACCTCCTTCTCGCGCTTTCGACTCCGGAGAATCGAAGCACCGACAGAGCCAAACCACCACCCTGTCAGCCCGGCGCATTCTAGTCGAATTCGCCGCCGATGCAATCTTTTATTTCGTTCAACTCTTTGATTTTCAAGGAGTTTTCCGAGAGGACTGCACCGGAAGAGGCGCGCATTATAAGGACCCTGAACGGGCCGTCAAGCCCATTCCAAGAACTTTTACTCAGCCTTGAGACTGATGCGCGCGAAAGCCTTCTTGCCCGCCTGGCAGACATGCGCGGAACCCAGCTTGAAGATGAAGGTGCGGTCGACCACCTCACCACCCACCTTCACGCTACCCGCACTGAGCAGATCACGGGCCGCCGCAGCGTTCTTCACCAGACCCGCCTTATTAAGGACAGACGAGATCGGCATATCCTCGGCAGAGAGCAGCTCCACTTCCGGCAGATCGTCAGGCAGCTCACCATCCTTGAGGCGATTGCCCGCCGAGCGATGCGCATTGGCGGCAGCCTCTTCACCATGGAAGCGCGCAACGATCTCCTCGGCCAGCTTGATCTTGATATCGCGAGGGTTGGCGCCGGCGGCCACATCCTGCTTGAACTGCTCGATCTCCTCCATGGAGCGGAAGCTCAGCAGCTCGAAGTAACGCCACATCAGCGCATCAGGCATGGAGACCAGCTTGTTGTACATGACGCCTGGCGCTTCCTGGATGCCCACGTAGTTGCCCAAGGACTTGGACATCTTCTTCACACCATCCAGCCCCTCGAGCAGCGGCATGGTGACGATGCATTGCGACGGCTGACCATAGGCGCGCTGCAGTTCGCGCCCCATCAGCAGATTGAACTTCTGGTCAGTACCACCCAGCTCGACGTCAGCACGCAGCGCCACCGAGTCATAACCCTGCACCAAGGGATAGAGGAACTCATGAATGGCGATCGGCTGGTTGCCTTCATAGCGCTTCTGGAAATCATCGCGCTCGAGCATGCGCGCCACGGTGTACTGAGAGGCCAGGCGAATGAAGTCGGCCGGCGTCAGCTGATCCATCCAGGTGGAGTTGAACGCCACCTCGGTCTTGGCCGGATCGAGAATCTTGAATACCTGCGCCTTGTAGGTCTCGGCGTTATCCAGCACCTGCTCACGGGTCAGAGGAGGGCGAGTCGCGCTCTTGCCACTGGGATCACCGATCATCCCGGTGAAGTCGCCGATCAGAAAGACCACCTGATGCCCCAGCTCCTGGAACTGGCGCAGCTTATTAATAAGCACGGTATGCCCCAGGTGCAGGTCGGGCGCCGTCGGATCGAAACCAGCCTTGATACGCAGCGGCTCGCCGCGCTTCAGCTTCTCTACCAGTTCAGACTCAACCAGAACCTCTTCCGCACCGCGCTTGATCAGCGCCAGCTGCTCTTCAACCGACTTCATGACAGAACTCACGCTACCCACAGACCAAAAGGGAACCAACCATACAAGATCACTGACCAATTACAAGCTTTGCCCCCAGGGCCGGCCACTCGGCCGATAGGTCAGCCACAGGGTTGCCTATAGGGAATTTTGATTATATTTTAGACAGTTAATGCATTCTTCCAAGAAACACCCTTAGCCATGACGCATTCTGTACCCAAAGCCCCGCCCTACCCGAGGAGCCATCTGCTGGCAGCCAGCGGTGTAGCGGCGCTGCTGAGCCTGGCCCTGCTGGTGTTCCCCTCCCGCGAAGTCGAGGCGAAGAAGACCTACCTGAGCCTGGAGCTGGAGAACGGCTCCGAGCAGATCGTCCAGGAAAAGGACGATCTCCGACCCGGCCAGGCCGCCGGGGATGGAGGCGCATCGCCTTTTGCCGATGCAGGCCTCAGCGACAACAAGAACAGCGCCCAAGCAGACGCGGATAAAAACAACCAAGCCAGTCTTCCCACCGATCCGCTACAGAAAAGCGTCACTGTTGCCAGTGGCGACACACTGTCGACCGTGTTCTCGCGGGTCGGTCTGGATGCCAATGCGCTACACGAAGCCATTGGCAGCAGCAAGGAAGCCAAACGCTTCGGTCGTCTGCATGTTGGCCAGGTACTGGAGTTCAAGCTGACTGCCGACGGCAAGCTGGAACGCCTGGGCAGCAAGCTGAGCGACCTCGAAAGCATCTCCCTGACGCGCAGCGACAACGGTTTCTCCTTCAAGCGCGAGCTGGTCAAGCCGGACGTACGCACCACCTACGCCCACGGCGTGATCAACAGCTCACTGTTCCTCTCTGCCAAACGTGCCGGTCTGTCGCACAGCCTGACCATGGATCTGGCCAACGTGTTCGGCTACGACATCGACTTCGCCCAGGACATCCGTGAGGGTGACGAGTTCGAGCTCATCTATGAGGAGCACGTGGTCGGCAACAAGCAGGTTGGCAGCGGCAACATCCTTTCAGCGCGCTTCACCAACCGCGGCAAGACCTATACCGCCGTTCGCTACACCAGCAAACAGGGCGTGACCAGCTACTACAACGCCGACGGCATGAGCATGCGCAAGGCGTTCATCCGCACCCCGGTAGACTTCGCGCGTATCAGCTCGAAGTTCTCCATGGGCCGTCGCCACCCGATTCTGAACAAGATCCGCGCCCACAAGGGCGTCGATTACGCCGCGCCGCGTGGCACGCCGATCAAGGCCGCCGGCGATGGGCGCATCATGTTGGCCGGACGACGTGGCGGCTACGGCAACACCGTGATCATCCAGCACGGCAACAGCTACCGCACGCTCTACGGACACATGCAGGGCTTTGCCAAGGGCATCCGCAACGGCGTGAGCGTGAAACAGGGCCAGATCATCGGCTATATCGGCACCACTGGTCTTTCTACCGGACCGCACCTGCACTACGAGTTCCAGGTCAACGGCCGCCATGTCGATCCGCTCAGCCAGAAGCTGCCGATGGCCGACCCCATCGCTCGCAACGAGAAGCAGCGCTTCCTGCAGCAGAGCAAGCCGCTGATGGCCCGCATGGATCAGGAAAAGGCCACCCTGCTGGCCGCCAACAAGCAGCCCTGATATGCCGCACTACCTGGGGGTGATGTCCGGTACCAGTCTCGACGGACTGGACATCGCTCTGGTCCGCCAGGAAGACCGCCCCACCCTACTCGCTCACCACTACCTGCCCATGCCGGCCGCGCTGCGTGCCGAGCTGCTGGCCTTGTGCGCGTCCGGGCCAGACGAACTGGCGCGTGCCGCAACAGCCGAGCAGCAATGGGTCGAGCTGGCCGCAGAAGGCATCCACGAACTGCTGAAACGCGAGCAGCTGAGCCCGGATGACATTCGCGCTATCGGCAGCCACGGCCAGACCGTGCGGCACGAGCCGGCACGTGGCTTCACGGTGCAAATCGGCAATCCTGCCCTGCTGGCCGAGCTGACCGGTATCGATGTGGTCGCCGACTTCCGCCGCCGTGACGTAGCGGCTGGGGGCCAGGGCGCCCCCCTGGTCCCCGCCTTCCACGAGGCGCTGTTCGATACTCAGGACAGCCCCTGCGCCGTGCTCAATGTCGGCGGCTTCAGCAATCTGAGTCTGATCGAACCGGGCCAGGAGGTGCGCGGCTTTGACTGTGGTCCGGGCAACGTCCTGCTGGACGCCTGGATCGGCAAGGTACGCGGCGAGACCTTCGACCGCGACGGTGCCTGGGCCGCCAGCGGCCTGCTGAACGAAGCCCTGCTGCTGCGCCTGATGAGCGATCCCTACTTCGCCGGGCGCGGCCCGAAGAGCACCGGCCGCGAGCTGTTCAACCTGCCCTGGCTGGAAAGCCATCTGGGCGAAATCCCGGCGCTGCCTGCAGCCGACGTACAACGCACCCTCCTGGAGCTGACCGCACGCAGCATCGTCGACTCGTTGCAGCGGGCGCAGAGCTACACCACCGAACTGCTGGTCTGCGGTGGTGGCGCCCATAACCTGACGCTCATGCAGCGCCTGCAGGCACTGCTGCCGAGCTGCCGGGTCGCCAGCACCGCAACCCGGGGCGTACCACCGGACTGGGTCGAAGCCATGGCCTTCGCCTGGCTGGCACACTGCTGCCTGGAGCGCATCCCCGCCAACCGCCCCAGCGTGACCGGCGCCAGGGGGCTGCGCGTACTGGGCGCTATCTATCCCGCCTGACGGGACCCGAGCAGAAACGAAAAAGCCGCGCATCAGCGCGGCTTTTTCATGACCAGCAGACTCAGATCGAGAAGGACGATCCGCAGCCGCAGGTGGTCGTAGCATTGGGGTTGTTGATGACGAAGCGGGAACCTTCCAGGCCTTCCTGGTAGTCCACCTCGGCACCCGCCAGGTACTGGAAGCTCATCGGATCGACCACCAGGCTGACACCCTCGCGCTCGACAATGGTGTCGTCGTCCGCAACGTCTTCATCGAAGGTGAAGCCGTACTGAAAGCCCGAGCAACCGCCGCCGGTGACGAACACCCGCAGCTTAAGGCGCTCATTGCCCTCTTCGTCGATCAGGCTCTTCACCTTGTTCGCCGCGCCCTGGGTGAAGATCAGGGGGGTTGGAGTGAAGGTCTCGACGCTCATCTTGCTGCTCTCCCGGCGCCAGGCGCCAACTTACATACCACACGGGTGGCGATTATCCGCTTACCCGAGCAAATCGGTCAATTATTCCGCGCCAAGGTTGGCGCGGAGCCTGCCCGCGCAGGCCCCGCATGGATCAGGGCAGCAGTGCGGCGTGAGCCAGGCCCAGGCGCTCGTCCAGACCGAAGAGGATGTTCATGTTCTGCAGCGCCTGGCCGGACGCGCCCTTGACCAGGTTGTCGATGGCCGACAGCACCACCACCAGTTCGCCGCCCTGCGGACGGTGCACGGCGATGCGGCACACGTTGGCGCCACGCACACTGCGGGTTTCCGGATGGCTACCGGCCGGCATCACATCAACGAAGGGCTCGTTGGCGTAGCGCTGCTCGAACAGCGCCTGCAGGTCCACGCCACGATCCGCGACAGTGGCGTACAGGGTCGCGTGGATGCCGCGGATCATCGGCGCCAGGTGCGGCACGAAGGTCAGGCCGACCGGACCATTGGCAGCGCGGCGCAGGCCCTGGCTGATCTCCGGCAGGTGGCGGTGCCCCTTGACCGAGTAGGCCATCATGCTTTCGCTGGCCTCGCACAGCAGCGAGCCGACCTTGGCCCCACGGCCCGCGCCGCTGACGCCGGAGGCGCAGTTGGCGATCAGGCGGCTCGGGTCGGCCAGGCCGGCTTCGAGCAGCGGGATCAGGCCGAGCTGGGTCGCCGTCGGGTAGCAACCTGGTACGGCGATCAGGCGGGCGCCCTTGATCGCCTCGCGATTGACTTCCGGCAGGCCGTAGACCGCTTCCGGCAACAGATCCGGCGCGCCATGCGGCTGGCCGTACCACTGGGCCCACTCCTGCGCATCCTGCAGGCGGAAGTCGGCCGACAGGTCGATGACCTTGGTGCCGGCCGCCAGCAGCTCACCGGCCAGGGCATGGGCCACGCCGTGCGGGGTGGCGAAGAACACCACGTCGCAGGCGCCCAGGGTCGCCACGTCCGGCACGCTGAACGCCAGATCGTCGTAGTGACCACGCAGGTTGGGGTACATGTCGGCGACCTTGACCCCGGCCTCGGAGCGCGAGGTGATCACCGCCACCTCGGCCTGCGGGTGCTGAGCCAGCAGGCGCAGCAGCTCCACTCCGGTGTAACCCGTGCCGCCGACGATTCCGACCTTGACCATTGCATACCCCCGCTGCGAGACCATTGAGAAAGGCTGCGATGATAAGGCCCGTGGCCGCGCCGGCCAACCTCGAACGGCGAGAGGATGACGGGCAGGCGCGGCTTTCTCTACTATCGCAGGCAACTCTTCAGCTGGATGCCGTCAATGCTCTATCTCTGGATCAAGGCCCTGCACATCATCGCCATCGTCTGCTGGTTCGCCGGCCTGTTCTATCTGCCGCGCCTGTTCGTCTATCACGCCATGGCCGAGGACCAGACCAGCCGCGAGCGCTTCTGCGTGATGGAGCGCAAGCTGTACCGCGGCATCATGAACCCGTCGATGATCGCCACCCTGGTCTTCGGCGCCTGGCTGCTCTACCTCAATCCGGCCTGGCTGAAGATGGGCTGGCTGCACGCCAAGCTGCTGCTGGTGGCCCTGCTGGTCGGCTACCACCATGTCTGCGGTGCCCAGCTCAAACGCTTCGCGCGCGGCGAGAACGCCCGCGGCCATGTGTTCTACCGCTGGTTCAACGAGGTGCCGGTGCTGTTCCTGCTGGGCATCGTGATCCTCGTGGTGGTCAAACCCTTCTGATAACAAGAGGAAAGCCTCATGTCCCTGCCCGCCCTGCTCGACCAGCGCCTGCGCCTGCCCGTGGTGGCCGCGCCGATGTTCCTGGTGTCCAACCCGCAACTGGTGCTGGCCTGCTGCCACAGCGGCGTACTGGGCAGCTTCCCCGCCCTCAACCAGCGCGAGAGCAGCGGCTTCAAGGCCTGGCTGGAAGAGATCGAGGCTGGACTCAAGGCCGACTCCGCGCCCTATGCGGTCAATCTCATCGTGCATGGCAGCAATCCGCGCCTGCAGGCCGACCTGGCCATCTGCGTCGAACACAAGGTGCCGGTGGTGATCACCAGCCTGGGCGCGGTCAAGGAAGTGGTAGACGCGGTGCACAGCTACGGCGGCCTGGTGTTCCACGACGTGACCACCCGCCGTCATGCCGAGAAGGCCGCCGAGGCCGGGGTGGACGGCCTGATCGCGGTAGCTGCCGGCGCTGGCGGGCATGCCGGCACCTGGAGCCCGTTTGCCCTGATCGCCGAGATCCGCCAGTTCTTCGACAAGACGCTGTTGCTCTCCGGCTGCCTCAACCATGGCCATGAAGTGCTGGCCGCGCAGCTGCTCGGCGCCGACCTGGCCTATATGGGCACGCGCTTCATCGCCACCCGCGAGAGCAACGCCGACGCCGACTACAAGCAGATGATCCTCGACGCCCGCGCCGCCGATATCGTGCATACCCCGGCGGTGTCCGGCGTGCCGGCCAGCTTCATGCGCCAGAGCCTGGAGAAGGCCGGCTATGACCTGGCACGCCTGCAGGACAAGGGTGACGTCAACTACGGCGAGAAGCTCAAACCGATCAGCGACGAGGCCAAGGCCTGGAAGACCGTGTGGTCGGCCGGCCAGGGCGTCGGCGGCATCGCCGATGTACCCTCGGTGGCCGAACTGGTGGCACGCCTGGATGCCGAATACCGCGCCGCCCAGGGACGCTCCTCGCAGCTCAGCCAGCATTGGCCGCGCTGAGCAGGAATTTGCGCAGCCGTCGCTTGTCCGCCCTCGGCAAAGCCCCTAGGCTCTAGGCATTTTAATAACGCAGACAGGGATGCACGCATGACAGAAGCTCGCTACAAGATCGTCTTCGACGGCCAACTGATGCCGGAAATGACGCTCGAAACGGTCAAGGACAACCTGGCTCGCCTGTTCAAGAGCGACCCGAGCAAGATCGACGCACTGTTCAGCGGCTCGCCGGTGGCGCTCAAGCGCGACCTGGCCGAGACCGAGGCGGACAAGTACCTGGCCGCTCTGCAGCAGGCCGGCGCCCAGGCCCGCAAGGAGCAGGAAGCGGTCGCGCTGAGCCTGGTTGAAACCACTCCGGAGCCGGCAACGGCACCCGCGCACGCCATGACTTGCCCCAAGTGTGGCCATCAGCAGGACAAGGCGGCCGAGTGCGCAGCCTGCGGCATCATCATTGACAAGTACCTGGCACGCCAGGCGCAGCAGGCAGAGAGTGCTCCGGCTTCGGCCACGCTCGGCGCACCATCGCCCTACAGCCCGCCGCGCTCTGAAGTCGGCGACAGCCTGCCGGAATACGGTGCGCTGAAGGTCTTCACCACGGATGGACGGATCGGCCGCGTGCGCTATCTGGGCTGGTCCATGGGCATGATGCTCCTGGCCATGCTGGCCTACGCCATCTCGGCCGGCCTGATGCTGGTCTCGCCCATCCTGGGCGGCATCCTGATGATCCCGCTGGTAATTGCTGCCGTGGTGGTGACGGTGATGATCGGCGTGCAGCGCCTGCACGATATCGGCTGGTCCGGCTGGCTGTGGCTGGTCAACTTCGTTCCGGTGGTCGGCAGCGTATTCGCCATCCTGATGCTGGTAGTACCCGGCACCCAGGGCGCCAACCGCTACGGCGCGCCGCCGCCGCCGAACAGCCGCGGCGTTATCGCCCTGGCCTGGTGCGCGCTGCTGGTGCCCATCATTGGTGTTGTCGCGGCTATCTCGATTCCGGCCTATCAGGACTATGTCGATGCGGCCCAGGGCATGGAGCAGGTGGCGCCCGCAGACGCCGCCGAGCCCTACGTGAGCCCGGACTTCGAGGAGTAAGCCTTGAGCGGTTACGCCCTGATCACCGGCGCCTCCAGCGGCCTCGGCCTGGCCCTGGCCGAGGCGCTGGCCCGGCGCGGGCGCAACCTGATCCTGGTGGCGCGCCAGCGCGACGCGCTGGAGAGCATTGCCTGCGAGCTGAGCCAGCGCTTCGGCATCGAGGCGCTGCTACGCATCTGTGACCTGACCGAACCCCTGCAGCTCACCGGGCTGATCCAGGAACTGGAACAGGGCGAGCGCCACATCGACCTGCTGGTGAACAATGCCGGCATCGGCAGCGCCGGGTTGTTCGTCGACCAGGACTGGGGGCAGGAACAGGACCTGATCGAGCTCAACATGCTGGCCGTCGCCCGCCTCTGCCATGCCCTGGGTGCGGACATGAAGCGGCGCGGCGGCGGGCAGATTCTCAATGTCGCGTCCGTGGCAGCCTTCCAGCCCGGGCCGCTGATGAGCAATTACTTCGCCAGCAAGGCCTACGTACTGCACCTGTCCGAGGCCCTGCGCTGCGAACTGGCGCCTTTCGGCGTCAAAGTCTCGGTGCTGTGCCCCGGGCCGGTGGCCACCGCCTTCTTCCGCCGCGCCGGCCTCTACAGCGGCGGGCTGGAGCGGCACCAGCAACTGGCCAGCCCCGAGCAGGTCGCCCTGGCCGCCATGCGTGGTCTGGAGAAGAATCGCGCCATCATCATTCCCGGATGGCGCAACCGCCTGCTGCCCCAGTTGCTGCGCCTGACCCCGCGCGCGCTGGTCCGCCGCATTGCCATGCGCATGGTGCGCCCGCTGCTGCCGCGAACGCCGGACGGCGAGCAGGCCCGCGCGCTCGACTAGCCGGCGTTCACCGTGCGGCCATCCGCCCAGGCGCGCAGGGCGGCCAGGTCCTCGGCCATCACCACCGACAGTGGCGCCGTGCCCTGGATATTGCTCAGCAGCAACGCCTGATCCACGGGCTGCTGGCGAGCTTGCGCGGCATACAGGGCGCTGACCACCACCTGCTCGATCTCGGCCCCGGAGAAACCGTCACAGGCAGCCGCCAGCGCGGCCAGATCGAACTGCTCGGGCTCCAGCTCGCGGCGCCGCAGATGGATGGCGAAGATCTCCGCGCGCACCGCCGCATCCGGCAGGTCGACGAAGAACAGCTCGTCGAAGCGGCCCTTGCGCACCAGTTCCGGCGGCAGACGGTGAATGGCGTTGGCGGTGGCCACCATGAACACCGGCGCCTTGCGCTCGGCCATCCAGGTCAGCAGGGTGCCCAGTACGCGCTGGCTCACGCCGTCGTCGTTGTCGGCAGTGGCCAGGCCCTTCTCCAGCTCGTCCATCCACAGCACGCAGGGTGCCATCTGCTCGGCCAGCTTGAGCGCCTCGCGCAGGTTGCGCTCGGTCTCGCCGAAGAACTTGTTGTACAGGCTGGCGAAGTCCAGGCGCAGCAGCGGCAGGCCCCAGAGCCCGGCCACGGCCTTGGCCGCCAGGCTCTTGCCGCCGCCCTGCACGCCGACCAGCAACATGCCCTTGGGCATGTCCGCCCCCTTGCCGTTGAGGAAGATGTCCTGGCGCTCGCCCAGCCAGCGCTTGAGGTTGGCCAGGCCGCCGACTTCGGCGAAGCGCGCGGTGTCGTGTTCGAAGCTGAGCACGCCTTCCAGGTCGAGCAGCTGGAACTTGGCCTTGTTCAGCTCCGGCAGGTCTTCCTGGGTGATGGCGCCGTCGTCGCAGATCAGGTTGCGCGCCAGCGCCCGCGCCTCCGCATGACTCATGCCACGCAGGTTCTTCACCACCTGCTGCAGGGTGCGGTTGTCGGTGCGCACCCGCGCGCCACGGTTGCGCTCGCTCCAGCGCGTGGCCTCCTCGCGCACGATCGCCAGCAGCTCCTCCTCGGTCGGCAGCGCCAGGCTGAAGCGCGCGGCGTAGCGCTGTACCTCGGCCGGCAGTTTGACCGCATGCGACACCAGCACCAGGGTCGGCTTGTGCGGCGCCTCGTTCATGGCGATTTCCTTGAGCAGGCGCACCAGCTTGGGGTCGTCGACCAGGAACGGATGCAGGTCGCACATCACGTAGAGGTTGGGCGTCGGATCGGCCTTGATCAGGCGCAGCGCCTGCTCCGGCTCGCGGCTGTCCTGCTCGCCCACCGGCTCGCCACCAAAGGCCAGGCGCTGCAGGCCTTCGGTGACCGCCCAGGTGTAGATGCCGAGGCCGCGCTTGATCGCCAGCGAGGTGAGGGTTTCCAGCACCCGCGGTTCATCCCAGGACTCGATCACCACCAGCTTGACGCGCGACTCCAGCACCAGCCCGAGATCGTGGATATCGTTCTTCAACACGCACTCCTTGTGCAGCCTGCCAACACGATTAAACTCGCAGAATACCCAAAGTCACCGAGGGAAAGCGCATGGACTGCCTGTTCTGCCGCATCGTTGCCGGCGAAATACCGGCCCGCACGCTGTACGAGGACGACCAGGTGCTGGCCTTCCATGACATCGGCCCGCAGGCGCCGGTGCATTTCCTGGTCATCCCCAAGCGCCACATCCCCCGCCTCGACCAGCTCACCGAAGATGACCGGGCCCTGGCCGGGCACATCCTCTACACCGCTCAGCGCCTGGCCATGCAGGAGGGATGCGCGGAAGGGTTCCGCGTGGTGATGAACTGCAATGACCTGGGCGGGCAGACCGTGCATCACATCCACATGCACGTGCTCGGCCAGCGCCAGCTGCACTGGCCGCCGGGCTGAGCGGCGCACTGCGGCCTCTTGTCACCGGTCATTTTTCTGTCCGGCCCTTCAGGTAAACTGACTGCATGCTTTCCGTGGAGTTGGCCATGAGCAACGAACGCCAGTTTTCCCCCGTCGACCGTCTGCTGATGCAGGCCGATGCCGCCATGCGCACGCTGCTGCCTTTCAGTGGCGCACCGGCGCGTCCCTCGCCGGCGATCCTGCAGAACGAGTCGGCGCTGAGCGACGACGAGGCCCGCCATGTCGCCGGCCTGATGCGCATCAACCACACCGGCGAGGTCTGCGCCCAGGCGCTCTATCAGGGCCAGGCGCTGACCGCCAAGCTGCCGCAGGTACGCAAGGCCATGGAGCATGCCGCCGACGAGGAGATCGATCACCTGGCCTGGTGCGAGCAGCGCATCCGCGAACTGGGCAGCCACCCGAGCGTGCTCAACCCGCTGTTCTACGGCCTGTCGTTTGGCGTCGGCGCAGTGGCCGGGCTGATCGGCGACCGCGTCAGCCTGGGCTTCGTCGCCGCCACCGAGGATCAGGTGGTCAAGCATCTGGACGAGCACCTGGAACAGATCCCGGCGGACGATGCCAAGACCCGCGCCATTCTCGAGCAGATGCGCGAGGACGAAGAGCAGCATGCCACCAGCGCCCTGGATGCA
>ERZ650312.1791-NODE-1791-length-12022-cov-13.205147_pt1 | contig 12022 bp, 9 predicted proteins | sample MGYA00376248_ERZ650312 | MGnify/ENA primary metagenome ERZ650312 (study PRJEB26733, sample SAMN07839316) | wastewater metagenome | biome: urban; feature: wastewater treatment plant; material: waste water | place: USA: North Carolina | collected 2016-07-28 ... | reverse complement strand
CTAAAGGCTTTGTAGAAGACGCAAACGGTTCGGTTTTATTCCGTACAGGTTATTTGAATCGTGATAAAAAAGATGGCCTCACTAACGACACCAGTTCTGCTGCCCAAACAGCAATTGTCAATTTAGATTCAGGCTTTACCAAAGGCGTAATTGGTTTTGGTGCAGGGATTATTGGGGATGCTTCATTTAAACTCGGTAAAAATGGGCATACTGGTAACCAAATGATCCCAACTCATAGTCAAGATAATGCCGATGGAACTAAAGATGCCTATGATCATTGGGCACGTGGTGGTGCTTATGTAAAAGCACGTGTATCGAATACCACAGCTAAATATGGTACGCAAGTATCTGAAATACCAGTAATTGCAAGCAATACAGCACGCTTAACCCCTGAGTACTACACTGGTCTATATATTGAAAGTAACGAAATTAAAGACTTGACGTTAATCGGTGGTAAATTCACTAAAAACCAATGGTCAAATGACATCAGCTCAGACCAAAAAGGTTTGGACAGTGCTATTTTCTGGGGCGCAAAATACAAATTTAACGACCAAGTAAATACTTCTTATTATGGTGTGGAAGTTAAAGATAAATTAGATCGTCACTATGGAAATATTAATTATACGCATGGCTTAAAAAATGATGCTGCTTTAATTTTAGATTTTACTGGCTACCATACTGATTGGGAAACTGAAGCAGCAACTGACTCACATACAACTGAAGACTTAAGCAACCGCCAAAACTCAATTTGGGGTATTTCTGCTACTTACAACAAAGACGTTCATAATGTAATGCTGGCTTACCAAGATAATGCTGGTAATACTGGCTATGATTATGCCTATAACCAAGATGGCTTACAAAGTATTTATGTGCCTAACTCTTATTTAGCTGACTTCAATGGTAATGATGAAAAATCAATAGGCCTTCAATATAGCTATAACTTTAAAAACCACGGCCTTCCAGGCCTAAACTGGACAACAGCATTCGTTTATGGCTGGGATATTGATATCGCTGATACCGCGAACCGTGCAAATATAATTGACCAAGCTGAAGAACATGAATTCTTTAACCAAGTGAAATATACGGTTCAATCGGGTGCATTCAAAGATGCAAGCTTACGCTTACGTCACTCTTACTTACGTGCAAGCGATACGTATAACAATGCGAAAAGAAATTACGTCAGTAATGCTATTGGCTCAACCAACGAATGGCGTATCTGGTTAGATATTCCTGTGAAATTATTCTAATTTCTCGGAATAGCAAAACCAATAAAAAACCTGCACAGAATATGTGCAGGTTTTTTTACATTTCAGCTTTCATTTGAATGCTGAACAGGCTACGCAAATTATGGATTTGCAGCTTTGTAGCCTTCAATTGAGTTCAATACTTCTTGTTTCGCAACATCAGCACCTTCCCAACCACTTAACTTCACCCATTTGCCTGGCTCTAAGTCTTTATAGTGTTGGAAGAAGTGTTCAATTTGGCTGATCAATAATGGTGGAAGATCCGTATATTCTTGAACATCTTTATAAATTGGGGTTAATTTTTCGTGCGGAACGGCAACCAATTTCGCATCAATACCACCGTCATCTTCCATGTTCAATTTACCCACTGGGCGGCAACGAATCACAGAACCTGGCTCTACTGGGTGTGGGGTCACAACCAATACGTCTAGCGGATCACCATCCAATGAAAGTGTATTTGGCACATAACCGTAGTTCGCTGGGTAGAACATCGCTGTACCCATAAAACGGTCTACAAATAATGCATCAGAATCTTTATCAATTTCGTATTTGATTGGCGCTGCATTAGCAGGAATTTCAATGATCACATAGATGTCATTTGGTGCATCTTTACCCGCAGGGATATTGCTGTAGCTCATAGCATCACTCTTAAACAAGTTAAATCTTTTTAAAACCGCGTCAATTATAACGGTTTTCTGTCCTGAATTACTGCGCGATTATACATCTGCAAGGCAAAAATACATATTTTCAGACATGACTTGATCAGGTCAGTTTAATCACCATCAGCAAAATACAAATTGGGCAAAGTAAAGACAGCATCCAAACAATTGAACGCAGCGTCGCCCAATTGGCTAAATAACAAATTCCATAAATAATGCGCAGCACAATATAAGCAATACCAAACATCATCACCACCACTTGTGGGATGACCATATATTCCGCCATGAGCACTGCAGCAATAAATAAAGGCAGGCTTTCAAAACTGTTTTGCTGTACGGCGTTAGCACGTGCAGCAAAACCTGTGGTTTTGGCTAAAAATTCACGTGGATTTTGGTTATCTTCACGTTTAAAGCCGCCTGCCATTTTTGCGATAACAGCAAAGACATACGGCAATAAGCAAGCAATTATAATTAGATAAACAATTCCACTTATGCTTTGCATCAATTTTTTCTCATAAACTGTATTGAGAACTTATCATAACATGGCATTTCTTGAATAAATTTTGTTAAATAGCATGTTTTAAGCAATTGTATAAAGGATCCATTATGGTCAGCCCAGATCAAAAGGAAATGTTAGATGTACTTGAAAACCAGCGCCAACATCAACTGCGAGTGGATCGTGTTTTAAAAATTGTGTTGCCTATTGTAGCATTTTTATTGATGGTGATTTGTGCCAACATGAACGTATGGTCGACCATTTTTACCTTTGTTGTGCTGTGGATAGCATTTTATGCGGTGGGGATCAAGCGTTTACCGCTATGGCACTGGATTATCGTGATTGTGGTGTACTGCTTAATTGATAATATTTTAAGTTATGGCAGTTTTAATCAATCAGGTTTTAGTCGCCAATTTGGTGCGATGTTTATTTTCTTGGGTATTGTGGGTGTTGGGCGTCGTTACTTTGACCGTTTGTTGATGAAAGAATAAGGTCTGTTGAAACTTCGTCTGTATTGAACTAGAAGCTATCTATTTTATAAGCATATAAAAAACGCCCCTGAGTTTTCAGAGGCGTTTTTGTTTCAAAGCAGAATGAATTACGCAGTTTTACGCAAATCTTTACGCAAGATTTTACCTACGTTCGATTTTGGCAATTCATCCATAAACTCCACATAACGTGGGCGTTTATAGCCAGTTAAGTTCTCTTTAGCGAATGCTAATACTTCTTCTGTGGTCAATGATGGATCTTTTTTCACCACAAATAGTTTTGGCACTTCACCTGATTTTTCATCTGGCACACCAATTGCTGCCACTTCCAAGACTTTCGGATGCTTCGCAATCACTTCTTCAATTTCAGATGGATAAACGTTAAAGCCAGATACCAGAATCATATCTTTTTTACGGTCTACAATTTTCACATAGCCGCGTGAATCCATAACACCAATGTCACCTGTACGGAAGAAACCATTAATCATGACTTTGTCGGTTTCATCTGGACGGTTCCAATAGCCTTTCATGACTTGTGGACCACGGATTGAAATTTCACCTTGCTCACCCAGTGCAACTTCATTGCCGTCATCATCTAAAATTGCCACTTCAGTTAATGGCAATGGAATACCAATGGTGCCGCTAAACTCTTCAGATGTAGGTGGGTTTGCCGTTGCAACGGGTGAAGTTTCAGACAAGCCATAACCTTCAATAATATTGGTGCCTGTGACTTTTTTCCATGCTTCTGCAGTTGATGGCAATACGGCCATACCACCGCCCATCGCCATTTTCAATCGGCTGTGATCAAGCTGTTTAAACTCTTCATTATTCACGAGCGCATTGAATAAGGTATTCACCGCAGGGAAGAAAGTCGGTTGATATTTACGTAATTCTTTCATTACCGCAGGTAAATCACGCGGGTTTGGAATCAATACGTTTGCTTGACCTTTGTACATGCCGTAAAGCGCGCACACCATAAATGCAAAAATGTGATAAAGCGGCAATGCACAGAAAATACGATCATCTGGCTGACCATCTTTCGCACCAAATTTACTTTGGAAAATACCATCACATTGCAGCATGTTTGCCACAAGGTTACGATGCGTTAATTCTGCACCTTTAGATACACCTGTTGTACCACCTGTGTATTGCAACACAGCAGTATCACTTAAAGTTAAGTTTGGACGTTTGTAGTTGCTTGGGCTCACTTTAGAGATTGCCGCATTAAATTTAATGTGACCCGGAATGCTCCATGCTGGAATTTGCTTACGCACTGAACGTAAAACAAAATTCACCAAGGTACCTTTTAATGCGCCTAGCATATCGCCCACAGAAGCAACAACCACATGCTTCACAGGAGTTTTACCATTAATTGCCTGATAAACCGATGCAAAGTTTTCGATAATCACTAAAACTTCAGAACCAGAGTCATTTAATTGATGCTCTAACTCACGTGAAGTATAAAGTGGGTTCACGTTAACCAATACTAAGCCTGCACGTAACACCCCTAACGCAACCACAGGATATTGAAGTACGTTCGGCATCATCACCGCAACACGCGAGCCTGGTGCCAAACCTAAACTTTGTAAATAGGTTGCAAATTTACGGCTAGCTTCTTCTAGTTCACTGAAGCTTAAAACCTTATCCATAAAGATAAAGGCATCACGTGAACCAAATTTTTGGAAATTACGTTCAAAAATGTCTACGAGTGACGTATTTTCTGCAGGCAGTTCTACAGTTTCTGGAATTCCTGTCTTTCGGTATTCAGCAAACCAAATCTTTTCCATAATGCCAATTTCTCCAATCAGTAATCCTTAGTTTTAAACTATTTTTTCCAATACAGGACGTCGTTGTTTGCTTGTTTATGTCCTGCATTGCATCCATTTTCACGAACACAAACCATATATAACGTATTTTGCTTAAAAAACGCTAGTATTATCTTTGAATTAACAGTTTATTTGCTTTTTGGTAACCACGTGGTAGGAGCTGACCTTTCGTGCCGCGCTTCGCTACATACTTCAGCAAATCATCCCCTTTGAGTTTGAGTTGTTGCTGTCCTGCAAATACTTGAATTGTTTCATCTAAACTTAAAGGTAACATAGACACCAACTGATCTTTTTCCTCAAGTTGTATCAATTTATTACCTTTACCTTTATTCAAAATTGGCAATTCTGACAACTCAATCACCAGTAAACGCCCTGCTGAACTGAGCAGTGCAACATGACTGGCGTGTTCAATGATTTGCAAGTTCATCACTGTCGATTGTTCAGGCAAAGACAGGAATGCTTTACCTGCTTTGGCACTGGTATCTAACTGTTTGGCCTGAGTTTTGAAGCCGTAACCTTTACTGCTGGCAGCTAAAATTTCCGCCTCATCATCAGCAATCAGTAATTGTTTAAAGCCAACGCCACTGGCAGGGGCTAGTTTTGAGCTTAATGGCTCACCCAAACCACGTGCCGAAGGCAGGCTATTAATTGGCAACGCATAACTGCGCCCCGTATCATCTAAAATATAGACACGCTGATTGGATTTGCCTTGTGCATGACTGAGATATTGATCACCCGCACGGAAGTTCAGATTTTCCGCATCAACTTCATGCCCTTTAGCACACCGAATCCAGCCTGCTTCAGACAACACCACCGTTACAGGATCGGCAGGTAGCATATCTTGTTCATTAATTGCAGTCGCTTCGGCACGCAATACAATAGGTGAACGACGATCATCACCAAACCTTTTCGCGTCTTCTTTTAACTCACTGATAATTAAGTTTTTCAACGATTCAGGATTGGCCAATTGTTCACGAATAATGGCTGCGCGTGCCTCTAATTCTTCTTGTTCACGGCGAATTTCCATTTCTTCAAGCTTGGCCAAATGGCGTAGCTTTAATTCCAAAATGGCTTCGGCCTGAATTTCATCAATACCAAAATGTGCCATCAACTCGGCTTTAGGATGATCTTCTTCACGAATAATCCGAATCACGGTATCAATATCTAAATAGGCAATCAGCAAACCTGCCAAAATGTGCAGTCGCTTTTCGATTTTATTGAGATGATATTGCAAACGACGTGTGACGGTATTTTTACGAATCTCAATCCATTCCAGCAAAATACGACGAATCGATTTCACCTGTGGACGACCATCTGCGCCAATCATGTTCATATTGACACGATAGCTCGATTCTAAATCGGTCGTGGCAAATAAGTGACTCATCACTGCTTCGGCATCAATACGGTTGGAACGCAGTACAATCACCAAACGGGTTGGGTTTTGATGGTCTGATTCATCACGCACATCGCTCACCAACGGCAGTTTTTTCGCCTGCATCTGATCAGCAATTTGGGTAATGATTTTTGAACCCGAAACCTGATACGGCAATTCTGTGATCACGATTTCATTTTTTTCAATTCTGTACACCGCACGCATACGGTAACTACCGCGACCTGTACTTTGCATTTTCAGCAATTCTTCAGGCGGGGTAATAATTTCAGCTTTGGTCGGTAAATCTGGTGCAGGAATATATTCTGCAACTTTTTCATCGGTTAAATTTGGGTTGCGAATCAGGGCAATTGTGCCTTTCACCACTTCACGCAAGTTATGCGGTGGAATATCGGTGGCCATCCCTACTGCAATACCTGTGGTGCCATTCAGCAAAATATTCGGTACGCGCGCAGGCAAATTGACAGGTTCTTTTAATGAGCCATCAAAGTTATCTTGCCAATCACAAGTACCTTGCCCCAATTCAGCCAAAAGCACTTCACTATATTGCGATAGTTTGGCTTCGGTATAACGCATGGCGGCAAAGGATTTAGGATCATCGGGCGAACCCCAATTACCCTGTCCTTCAATAAATGGATAACGATAACTGAACGGCTGCGCCATCAACACCATAGCTTCATAACAAGCAGAATCACCATGCGGATGGTATTTACCCAATACATCCCCCACGGTACGTGCCGATTTTTTCGGTTTGCCACTGTGTTTGAGTCCAAGCTCACTCATGGCGTACACAATACGGCGCTGTACAGGTTTTAAACCATCGCTGATATGGGGTAATGCACGATCCATAATGACGTACATGGCATAGTTAAGGTATGCACGTTCAGTAAATTCTGCTACGGAACGGTTTTCTGTTGCATGATGCGCGAGGCTTGTCATAAAACCTGTCGTCCTAAATCATTTGTTTTTGTATCAATCGGCTTATGCTATGCCGCAGCAGCATCCTGCACAAGAGTTAGTAGGGATGCACTGCGACAATTTGTGTCTTATGCCGTAAAAATATTCATTTTATAAAAGCATTGCAAAATATACGATGGCTTGCAGTCATTTTACAAACCTATCGACTCTAAAGTTCTGCCTTTGGTTTCTTCACCCAACACCACAATCACCACAGCAACAGCCAATAAAACCGCGGTAAACATTATAAACACATAACTAAAGCCATTTTGCATGACCATCATGTGCGTGACCACCATTGGGGCGACAATACCGCCCATGCGTCCAATCGCCGAGGCCCAACCTGAACCAAAAGCACGAATATTGGTTGGGTATTGTTCAGGAGTATAGGTGTATAACACCCCCCACGCGCCCAAGTTAAAGAACGACATCAAACAGCCCCAGAACATGATCATCGCCACGCTGTCAGCCTGACCAAAGAAATATGCCGAAACAGCACACATGCCAATAAAACCCGCCAGTGTGGCTTTGCGTCCCAGTTTTTCGACCAACCAAGCGGCTGCAATATAACCAGGTAATTGTGCCAAAATCATGCCCAACACGTATTCAAATGACTGTACGATGCTGTAGCCTTGCTGCACCAACAGACTAGGCAACCAAGTGAAAATGCCATAATAGGAATAGACAATGCCAAACCAAATCAGCCACAGCATTAAACTACGGCGTGCAAATGGCCCCGACCACAGTTGGGTAAAAGAGATATGCTGTTTAGCGGCAACAGGCTGAACTTCAATCTGTTCAATGACTTCTACCCCACATTGACGCTCAAACTTTTGTACCAGTGCATGTGCTTCGGCAATACGACCACGATTGATCAGATATGGGATAGATTCAGGGACTTTTTTCCAGATAACCAAGGCATATAAAGCAGGTAAACCACCAATTAAAAATGCTGTGTGCCAATCAAATTTTGGAATCACAAAATAAGAAACTAATGCCGCACACAACCACCCCAAGCCCCAAAAACTTTCCAGCAATACAATAAAACGCCCACGCACATGCGCAGGAATGTACTCACTGACCAAAGTGACCGCTACGGGAAGTTGCCCGCCCAAACCTAAACCAACAATAAAGCGAAAGACCAGTAACCAAGTTAAATTCGGTGCAAAGGCACAGGCCGCAGTAGCTAGACTGTAAATCACCAGCGTGGTAGCAAATACGGTTTTACGTCCAATTTTATCGGCCAGACCGCCCGAAAAGACTGCCCCAATGGCCATTCCGACAAAGCCAATTGACACCACCATGCCTTTTTCTGAAGGAGTCATGCTCCAGTCTTCTGCCATCTTTGCCAAAATAAAGGAGATGAGTCCTGTATCCATGGCATCAAACATCCAGCCCAGACCAATCACCACCAGTAGGCTATAGTGGAATTTTCCAATGGGTAGACGTTGCACACGCGAAACTAAATCCATAACACACTCTTTAAGTTGGCTAAAAGGATATGGGCGATGCCAAACACAGCTGCTGTTATTTTTTATACTATGAATTGACAGGATGTGGATAGCATTAAAAAACCGATCTGGTGATCGGTTAGCTTATGTTCAATACTGTTCTTATCTTATAACCAATTAGGTTTCATCTTTAGAGGATGCTGAATGTTCATCATCGTCCTGATAAATAAATTTCGGCATTTCTAAGCCAAAATAAATCGCAATCAAACGCAAGGTGAAACCAAAAATAAGCGTTGCAATCACGGTTAATTCGAGTGATAAACCGATTTTAATACACAACCAATAGCAAATCACGGACACAAAAGAAATACTGGCATATAGCTCACGGCGGAACACCAAAGGCACATCGTTACATAAAATATCACGTAGAATCCCACCTGACACACCTGTTAAGACGCCTGCAACAGCAGATACCACAAAGCCATGCCCCATTTCTAAAGCAATTTGACAACCAATAATCGTGAAGCCAATTAAGCCTAAAGCATCGAGCACCAAGAAGATGGAACGTAAATGCCTCATCCATTTGGCAATTAAAATGGTGATAAAAGCGGCAATACAGGTCAGCACCAAATATTCAGGATGTTTGACCCAAGTCAGTGGATAATGCCCCAACAATACATCTCTCACCGAACCACCACCCAATGCGGTGACACAGGCAATTAAGGTAACACCAAACCAGTCCATGCTGCGACGCCCTGCAGACAATGCGCCTGTCATCGCTTCTGCGGTAATCGCGATTAAGTAAATGACCAACAACAACATGGACTTGCCCTTCTTTCACTAGGCCAAAAGATGTGCGTTATCATAAGCGAAAAACCAAGATAAAGTTATAAAAATTGCGCACAACATTGCTTAAATTTTTTACCCGAACCGCAAATACACGGCTGTTTCATAGTCGGCTGTTGCCCTGTAGTCGGATCTAGAAAATACCAACGGGCCTGATGTTGTACAAAATGGGAAATTTCATGGTGAATTTGCGTCTGCTTGCCATCATGGTAATGGGCTTTAAATTCAACTTGAGCGTGGTTTTTATCTAACTTTTCATTGCTATTCAGCACTTCGAGCTTTAACCATTGATTCGACTTGCTCCAATCTGCAATTGCACCAACATCCAGACTTGCCTGTTGTCCTAGCGCAGTCGTTTGTACAATATAATCAATTTGTTGCAAGGCAAAAGCACTATAGCGCGAACGCATGAGTTGGCTCGCGCTTTCTGCATTTGCCTGCCCCACATGTAAAGGTTGGCAGCAGTGTTGATAATTGCCCTGCCCACATGGGCATGCCAAGTGATTCATAGAAAATTCCATAAATTCAAATTGATAATAAAAAAACAGCCTGACAATGCAGGCTATTTTAGCGGAAGCACGAGACTGAAATACAGTCTAGCATTCAGTTTATGATGCGCTTGAAGATTCCTGTTGAATCAAATGCACTTTTTCAATTTTATGTCCATCCATGGTCACAATTTCAAAAACATAACCATCTGAAAGCAGCTTTTCACCATTTTCAGGCAAACGTCCCAAATGGAATAAAATATAGCCAGATAAAGTTGAATATTGCTCGCTTTCATCCACTAAATCCCGCCCAAGCAATAAGGAAACATGGCGAATATCGGTGGAACCATCTAGCAACAAAGAACCATCTTCCAAACTTTCAGCACTGGCTTCTAGTGCATCTTCATCTGGAAATTCGCCCGCAATTGCTTCCAAAATATCAATAGGTGTGGCAACGCCTTCAATCGAGCCGTATTCGTTCAGCACAATTGCCATTTGCAGCGGTGCTTGACGTAATTGCTCCATCACCATCAAGACTTGGGCATTTTCATGCACAATCACAGGTTCACGCAAATGTGTTTCAAAATCCAGCACCCCTGTTTCAATGTATTGATTCATGACTTTATGGGTCAGGACAATACCCGAAATATTGTCTAATTCACCACGTGCCACAATCACTCGTGAATGCGTCATGCTTAACAATTGGCTGCGAATTGAGGCGTCATCTTCGTCTAAATCAATCCATTCCAGTTCAGGGCGTGGCGTCATCACCGACTTTACAGGACGCTCAGATAAACCCAATACCCCTTGCACCATGACACTGTGATAGACCCCATTTTCTGCGTCAAAGACTTCATCTGCAAAGGCACGGGTAGCCAAAACATCTTCATTCACATGGCTACTTTCTGTGGTGTTTTGGCTTTTGCCACCCAACATACGCATCACTGCAGAAGCAGTACGGTAGCGTAAATCGGTGGTGGTCACGGTTTTTTCCTGATTTCTGCGGATGGTTTGATTCAAGAATTCAATCATCACCGAAAAGCCGATGGCGGCATATAAATAGCCTTTTGGAATGTGATAGCCAAAACCTTCCACCACTAATGAGAAACCAATCATCATCAGGAAGCACAGGCATAGAATCACCACAGTCGGATGTTTATTGACAAAATCCATGAGCGTCTTAGACGCCCACAACATAATGCCTATCGCGATGATCACCGCAATCATCATGACCGATAAATGTTGCACCATGCCTACAGCAGTAATCACGCTGTCGAGTGAGAACACCGCATCTAACACCACAATCTGCACGATCACCATCCAGAAAGTCGCATGTACAGGATTTTCTTCTTTTAGTGCAGGTTTGCCTTCAATGCGTTCACGCAGTTCCATCGTGCCTTTAAACAATAGGAATACACCACCAAACAGTAAAATTAGGTCGCGTCCAGAGAAAGGATGTTCAAAAATATGGAACAGTGGTTGGGTCAGGGTGACCACCCACGCAATAGATGCGAGTAAAATCAGGCGCATGCCCAAAGCAAGGATCAGACCCACCACCCGTGCAGTATTACGTTGTTCTGGCGGTAGTTTTTCTGCCAAAATGGCAATAAACACCAAGTTATCAATGCCCAGTACAATTTCAAGCACAATCAGGGTCAATAATCCAACCCACGCGGCGGGGTCAGACATCCATTCAAAGATCATCTGTTCTTCTCCTGAATATCTGAAGCGGAATACGCCAAAAACGTATTCTGTATTAATACCAACTTGGCTGACCCTTGCAGGCTTGACATCACATTAAAAATTATTCGTTCGGTGCGACTACTGCCACTGTCCATGACGATTCTATAGTTGTAAGACAAGCATTGAGTATAGGAAAGTTTGCGCTCAGATTCATCCTCTTTTTTAGATGCAGCGCTGCTGTGTCACGGTAGAATCACAAATCTTTGCAAATTGAAAAGAAACGATCTGCGTGATTGTCATATTTCGGGACTAAGCTAGAGCCAAGAAAAAGAACATGTTATGGTGAAGAAAATAAATGAATAGCGTATCAAGAATGACACAATCAACTTCTCTTAATCATCCCTCTCCCCTTTCCACCCAGCCTTTGGTTGCACTATATTGTGGTTCGCGTGCTGGCAATAACCCGATTTATCAGGAAAAAGCGATTCAACTCA
>ERZ650312.1790-NODE-1790-length-12023-cov-6.021641_pt1 | contig 12023 bp, 12 predicted proteins | sample MGYA00376248_ERZ650312 | MGnify/ENA primary metagenome ERZ650312 (study PRJEB26733, sample SAMN07839316) | wastewater metagenome | biome: urban; feature: wastewater treatment plant; material: waste water | place: USA: North Carolina | collected 2016-07-28 ... | reverse complement strand
CCCTGCGCCTGGCCACCGCGCTGATCCGGCTGCTGGTGCTGCTGGCCGCCGTGCTGCTGGGCTGGGGCGCCTGGCAGCAGGTGGCGGTGGGCTGGGGCAGCCATTCGGCGGTGATGGGCTATCCGCTGGCGCTGCTGCCGCTGCCGGCGCTGCTGTGCTCGGCGGTGATCGGCGTCTGTGCGCTGGTCGAGCTGCTGCGCGGCACGCCGCTGCACCTCGGCCACGCGGCCGACATCGAATGAGCGCCCGCGCGCCAAGGATCACGTGATGGAATTTCTCGGACTCACGCCGGAGGCGCAGGCCTTCGTCGTCTTCTGCATCGGCATGCTGGTGCTGATGGGCATCGGCATGAACATGGGCCTGGCGCTGGTGCTGACCGGCGCCGGCATGGCCTGGGTGCTGGGCTTCTGGGATGCGCAGCTGCTGGCGCAGAACCTGGTGGGCGGCGTCGACAGCTTCGCGCTGCTGGCGGTGCCCTTCTTCGTGCTGGCCGGCGAGCTGATGAATGCCGGCGGCATCAGCCGTCGCATCATCGACATGGCGCAGGCCTGGGTCGGGCATGTGCGCGGCGGCCTGGGCTATGTGGCGATCGGCGCGGCGGTGCTGATGGCCTCGATGAGCGGCTCGGCGCTGGCCGACACCGCGGCCCTGGCCACCATCCTGCTGCCGATGATGCGTGACCGCGGCTATCCGCTGCACACCTCGGGCGGTCTGCTGGCCTCCGGCGGCATCATCGCGCCGATCATTCCGCCGTCGATGCCCTTCGTCATCTATGGTGTGACGACCAACACGTCGATTTCCTCGCTGTTCCTCTCGGGCATCGTTCCCGGCTTGATCATGGGCGTCGGCCTGATCATCGCGTGGAAACTCGAACTTCGGAAGATCGAACTGCCTGAAGGCAAACCGCAGCCGATCCGTGCGCGCCTGCAGGCGACCGTCAAGGCTTTCTGGGCGATGCTGATGCCGATCATCATCATCGGCGGCATGAAAAGCGGCATCTTTACGCCGACCGAAGCGGCGGTGGTTGCAGCCTTTTATGCGCTGGTCGTTGCGCTGTTCATCCATCGCGAAATGAAAGTGGTGGAGATTTACGAAGTGCTGCTGCGCGCCGCCAAGACGACCGGCATCGTGATGTTCCTCTGCGCCGGCGCGCAGGTTGCAAGCTACATGATCACGCTGGCCGATCTGCCAGGCGTGTTGATCGACTGGCTCGGTCCGCTGGTCGAGAGTCCGCGCCTGCTGGTCGCCGTCATGATGATCGTGCAGGTGATGATCGGCATGGTGCTCGACCTCACGCCGACCATCCTCATCTTTGCACCAGTGATGCTGCCGATCGCTGTCAAGGCCGGTGTCGATCCCGTCTATTTCGGCCTGATGTTCGTGCTCAACGGTTCGATTGGCCTGATCACGCCGCCGGTGGGTACCGTGCTGAACGTGATCGCCGGCGTCGGCAAGATGCCGATGCATCACGTCGTTAAGGGCGTGAGCCCGTTCCTGATCGTCTACCTGCTGATCCTGATCCTGTTCGTTACCTTCCCGCAGATCGTCACGATGCCCGTGGCGTGGATGCGCTAACTCATATCCGAGAAACACAGTTCCACAATCAAACCAAGGAGGAGTCAATGAAAGTCACACGTCGCACCGTTCTCTCGTTTGCCGCCGTCGCCCTGCTGGCAGCCCCCTTTACCCAGAGCTTCGCGCAGGAGATCAAGCCGCGCCTGATCCGTTTTGGCTACGGCCTCAACGAGCAGTCGAACCAGGGGCGCGCCGTCAAGTTCTTCGCCGAGCAAGTCGCCAAGAACTCCGGCGGCAAGATGAAGATCCGCGCCGTCGGTGCCGCCGCACTTGGCCCGGACACGCAGATGCAGCAAGCGCTGATCGGCGGCGCGCAGGAAATGATGGTCGGTTCGACCGCGACGCTCGTCGGCATCACCAAGGAGATGGCGCTGTGGGATACGCCTTTCCTCTTCAATACAGCGAAAGAAGCCGATACGGTACTCGACGGCCCGATCGGCCAGAAGGTGATGGACAAGCTGCAGGAAAAGGGCCTCGTCGGTCTGGCCTATTGGGAAAACGGCTTCCGCAACCTGACCAACAGCAAGCGCCCGGTCACCAAACTTGAAGACCTCGATGGCATCAAGCTGCGCGTGATGCAGAACGAGGTGTATCTCGACAGCTTCAAGCTGATGGGAGCCAACGCGATCCCGTTGCCGTTCTCCGAACTCTTCAGCGCGCTGGAGACGAAGACGGTCGATGGTCAGGAGAACCCGTACAACACCATCCTCTCGAGCAAGTTCTACGAAGTGCAGAAGTACCTGTCGGTGACCAATCACGTCTATAGCCCGTGGATCATGACGGTGAGCAAGAAGTGGTGGGATCAGCTGTCGAAAGACGAGCAGAAGGTGCTGCTTGACGCCGCCAAGGCCAGCCGCGACTTCGAGCGTCAGGATACGCGCGAGGAAGCGGCCAAGGCCGTCGCCGACCTGAAGGCGAAGGGCATGGCGGTCAACGACGTGTCGCCGCAGGAAGTGAACCGCATGCGCGAGAAGCTGACGCGCGTGAATGCCGCGATCGCCGCGAACGTTGGCATGGAGTTGTGGAACGAAACGCAAGCCGAGCTGGCCAAGCTGCGCGGCGGGAAGTAACGAGTAACGAGCAAGCAGTTCGTTGTCGCCGTCCTTCCAGCCCCCGGAAGGACGGCTTGCACTCAGTGAATGAACAAGTGATGTCGAAGGGAGAAGTGAAATGACGATGCGCCTGGCAATGATCGGCCTCGGGAAAATGGGCGCCAACATGGCGCGTCGCCTGTGCCGGAAGGGCATCGAGGTGGTCGGTTACGACCGCGACGCAGCGACGGTGGCCGGTTTGGCGGCGGAAACGAGCATGGTTGCGGCCGTCTCAGTCGCCGACGCAGTGAGCCAACTGACCGCGCCGCGTGTCGTCTGGCTGATGCTGCCGAGCGGCGACCCGACCGAGAACCAGTTGAAGGAACTGGCGGCGATGTTGTCGCCCGGCGATGTCGTTATCGACGGCGGCAACTCCAACTACAAGGACAGCCAGCGTCGCGGTGCGTGGTTGGCCGAGCTCGGCATCGAATTCATGGACGCCGGCACCTCAGGCGGCGTCTGGGGCCTCGACAACGGCTATTGCCTGATGGTCGGCGGCAGCAAGGAAGTCGCGGCGATCATGACGCCAGTGCTGCAGGCGCTGGCGCCGGCACCCGATCGCGGCTGGGCGCACGTCGGCCCGGTCGGCGCTGGGCATTACTCGAAGATGCTGCACAACGGCATCGAGTACGGAATGATGCAGGCGCTGGCCGAAGGACTCGATCTCCTGAAGAACAAGAAGGAATTCGACTTCGACCTCGCGCAGCTCACCGAACTGTGGCGCCACGGCTCCGTCGTGCGCAGCTGGCTGCTTGATTTGACTGCCGATGCGCTGAAGGACGATCAGGAACTCGCTGCCATAGCGCCGCATGTCTCCGATTCCGGCGAGGGCCGGTGGACAGTGATCGACTCGGTCGAGCAGGGCGTCGCCGCGCCGGTCCTGACGCTGGCCTTGCAGATGCGCTTTGCCAGCCAGGACGACACCGGCTACGCCAACCGTCTGCTGGCGATGATGCGCAACGCCTTCGGCGGGCACGCGATCAAGCGGGACGGCAACTGAAGCAAGAAAGCGAGTAAGTCAGCTGGCCGACTCGGCGATCTTCGCGCCTTTTTCGGCCAGCAGCTCGCGCAGCACCGTGCGATGGCAGTGCGTTTCGTCCTCGCAGTAGCAGCCGACCGAGAAATTGCTCTGCTGTGAGAGCGCTGCGAGCAGTTCGAGTGCGTGGCTGCAGTCGGGCGCTGCCATCTCGGCACGATACTTCCTGACGAAGGCGGCCCATTGCGCCGGCGTTTTCGCGTCCAGCGCGAGCTTCACCGTCTCGGCGCTCGGCGCCAGGTTCGGGAACCACACGTCGTACCAGTTCTGCGTTGCGAAGGCTTCCCTGGGAATGCCGCGCGGCGGGCGGCGCACCGTGCCGATGCGCGTGCCTTCATCGGCAAAGCGTGGGCTGCCGAGGCGAACGATGCGGATGGCCATGCTTTTCTCCTTTGCCCGAGATCGATATCGGCGTTGCGTTAGGGAGAAGTCGTGTTCGTGATGCCGAACGGGATGTGAACCGAGGGCAGGACGGACGAGGTGGGTACCAGATGCGTCTTCTGGTCGTCGAAGAAGATGTGCGGATTGAGCACTTCGAGCACCTTCTTCTTCTCGATGCCGCCGAGGAAGAAGGCTTCGTTTACCGTGATGCCCCAGTTGCGCATGGTATTGATGACGCGTTCGTGCGAGGGGGCGTTGCGCGCGGTGACGATCGAAATGCGGAGCTTGGGCTTGTACTGCGCGTCTTCCGTCGCCTTCTTTTCCTCGAGTTGCTGCACGATCGAGAGTTTGGCGAGAAAGTCCTTCAAGGGACCGGGGGTGTGCGGCACATTGACGTGACTCTGCTCGTACTCGTGGAACTTCGCGACGTCGTGCGTTTCCTGATAGATCGTCTCGGATTCGTCGTCGGCGACGACGCCGTCGAAGTCGAAGGCGACGCGCAATTCCTGATCGTCCTCTTCATCGATGTGGCGCGACTCCAGCACCTGTCCGGCTGGGTAGCCGGCCAGCATCGCTTGCTTCACGTCCTCTTCGTTCGCGGAGAGAAACAGGCTAATCGAGAGCGCCGGGATGTAGCGATGCGGTACGCGTCCCTGCAGGAAGACGGCGCGCGTCATGCCGAGCTGGTGGTGGCGGATCGAGTTCATTACGCGCATGCCGGTATCCGGGTCGTTGCGCGAGAGCAGGACGACTTCGATCGGCGGGTCGCTTGGATTGATTTCGTTGATCGAAAGCAGGCGCTTGATGAAGGGAAAGGCGACGCCGGCCTGCAGCGGATTGTTCTGGTTCTCGCGCTGATAGATGCGGTAGGCGTTTTCACCGTTCTCGCGGAAGACCGAGTCCGATTCGGTCAGATCGAAGAGCGCGCTGGAGGCGAGGCCGATGACGAGGCGCTTGTCGAGTTCGTAAGGCATGTCTGGTGTCCTGTGCTACGCGCCGACTTCGACCGAACCGCCGGCGATGAAGAGTTCGACCGCCAGTTTGTCGCCACGCTCGATGGCGGCGACGAACTGTTCCTGGCTGAAATACTGGAGGCCCATGTCGTTCAGGTGTTTGCGGGCTTCGAGTGCGCTGATCGACGGCTCGATGGTTCTCGCCGGGGTGGCCTGGGCGCTCGTACTTGGGCGAGGCTTCGGCTTGTGCGGCGTCGGCATCAGTGCGGGCGGCGTGGTACTCGCTTTTTGTGGCGCGGGGCGTTGCAGCGCCGGTCTGCTGGCCGGTTTCTCGTCCGCAACAAGGATCTGTTTCAGCTTCTTTTCCTCGACCAGAGTCTCGATACGTGCGAAGACTTCGTGGCGCGAAAAGGGCTTCTTCATGAAGTCATCGGCGCCGATCCGTTTGACGTAGAACTGCTCGGTCGCCTGCTCGTTGCCGCTGATCATGATGACCGGAATGTGCAGCGTCAGCGGGTCGCGCCGCATCTGGCGCAGCGCGGCAAAGCCGGTCATGCCCGGCAGCACGATGTCGAGGAAGACGAGTTCGGGCTTTTCCTTGCGGATCAGCTCGAGGCCGCTTTCGGCGTCCGCAGCTTCAAGTGTGATGCAGCCGGCCGAGCGCAGCATCTTCCTGAGCGCGCCGACGATCGTCGGCGAGTCGTCGATGATCAGGATGCGGCGGCCCTTGTGCGTGTTGATGCGCTTGCGGCTGCGGCGCTCGACCGGTGCGCCGGGAGTCGCTGTCATTGAAGCCGCGTCGACCTTCTTCGCCTTGTCCGGCGTAGCCGCAGATTCTTCTTGCTCGTTCTTTCCGAGGATCGAGCGGATCTGACTGAAAATGCTCATGAATCGTACCTTTCAATCGAACTGGCGTGCAGCTTGCGGCGTTGCGGAAAGTCGTGGTGCGAGAGGCGCTGAGTATAAATGAATAAACGCGCCGCCACGCCGCCAAGGAGCACGCGACCGGGCGGGCCGGGAGACTCCGGGAAAGCTCAATTCGCCACGGGAAGACGACATGCGGTTGTTATAATCGGCGGACAAATCCATGGGGTCACCAGTGTCAACATTTACCTATCTTCCGGGTTCGCTGAAGTCGCTCTTGCAGGGCGGGCTTCGCTTCGACGCGAGCGAGGAGTACCTCGAATTCCGGTTTCGCGTGCTGAACGCGGTGATGATTACCGGCGTTCTCTTTACCGCCATCTTCATTCTGATCGACTGGGCGGGCCTCAACAGTCTCGGCCATGGGCAGCTTCTGGCGACGGAGATCAATTGCGCGCTTACAGCCGGGCTGGTGTTCATGTTGCGCGGGCGCAAGGAACGCTTCGGTGTGGTGGCGTTGCTCTTCGTCGCGATCAACTACGCAACCTTTCTCTCGGCGCTGTTGCTGGTCGTCAACGACGAGTTGCGCGTCATCTGGTTCTTCGTCGCCGTGGTGGTCATCTACATCCTGCTCGGTTTGCGCTCCGGGGTCATCATGACTGGGGTGACGATGGCCAGCATTTTTGCCATCAACCCGTTCATCGCCGTTCCATTTTCGCGCAACGCGATAACGACGCTGTTGATCGGGCTTGGCGTGACGAGTTCGCTCTCCTACGTCTACACCAGCCGGGCATTGTCTTTCTTCTCACGCATGCGCCAGACGATGGCGGAACTTCGCGAGATGGCGGAAAAGGATGCCTTGACCGGCCTGCTCAATCCGCGCACGTATTACGACGTGACCAACCGGATGATCTGGCTGGCACATCGAACGTCGTCGCCGTACGCGCTGCTCTTCATCGACCTCGACCATTTCAAGTTGATCAACGACTGTTTTGGGCACGAGACTGGTGACACGGTGCTCGCCACTGTCGCTCGGACGCTGCATGGCCACATTCGGCAGAGCGACGTGCTGGGGCGCATCGGCGGCGAGGAGTTTTCGGTGTTTCTCCCGGATACAACACCGGAAGGCGCGAAGTTGCTTGCCGAGAAGCTGCGCGCCGCGGTCGAGGCCATCGATCATTCGAGCGTCGGCACCGAATTGCTGAAGACCTCGGCGAGTATCGGCATCGCGCTCAAGCAGCCGGCGGATCAGACGATCGCCGATATCCAACGGCGTGCCGATCGGGCCATGTATCAGGCCAAGTTTGCCGGGCGCAACCGCGTCGTCGTCGAAAGCTGCTGAGTTCTCGTTTGCCGTCAACATCGGTCGCAGGCCTGCTGTACCTTGGCGTGCTGCTCACGAACCCGGTCGATGAAGAACTCAAGGAAGACCCGCGTCCGTTCGGGCATGAACTTTCGGCTCGGCAGAGCGACATGCAGGCCAAGTCGCTCGGTGATCCACGGGCGGAGCACGCGCACCAGTTCGCCACGTGCCAGATAGGGGGCCGCAAGGGTGACGACGACCGAGGTGATGCCGGCACCGTCGATGGTGGCCCGTAGCAGCGTTTCGGTGTGGTTGATCCACAGGCTTGGCTCGCAAGACAACTGGACGATTTCCTCATTTTCCGCGTTGCGCAGACGCCAGATGCGTTGTGCCATTCCCGGACCACGCAAGCGAAGCAACTCGTGGGAGGCCAGGTCGTCGGGTGTCTTCGGCATGCCGCGGCGCTTGATGTAGTCCGGCGAGCAGACGAGGATGGCTTCGGTATCGCCCACCTTGCGCGCGACGATGTCGGCGTCGAATGCGTCATTCGTGGGCAGCAAGGTCACGTCGTAGTCCTCGATCGGCAGGTCCTCGTGCGAATCGACCTCGATGTGCAGCCGGATCTTCGGGTGCAGCTCGCGGAACTCGGCAAGCAGCGGGGCCAGCAGGAACGTGGCCAGCGCGGGCGGCGTCAGGATGCGCAGTACGCCGCTGAGCTTGTTGGTCTGGGCGCTGGCAATACTGTGTGCTTCGTCGATGTCCTGCAGGATGCTCCGCACACGATTCAGATAGTTCTCCCCGGCCGGGCTCAGCGAGACGCGACGCGTCGTGCGATGCAGGAGGCGTGTTCCGAGATGATCTTCGAGGTCGGCGACCAGCCGCGTGACGACCGCTGGTGACAGGTCGAGCGCTCGTGCGGCCGCCGCGAACCCGCCTTCGTCGATAACTTTCTGAAAGACGCGCATCGAGAGCAGTCGATCCATGGTGCCTCCTGGCCTGATTTCAAGCTGCTTATTATTGCTGATAATGAAATGTATTGCTGCCTCATGCGCGGTTTTTCTTGCGGGTTGTGATGGTTAAGATGCACCCCATCGACGAGACACACATGAAACGACTCGATCGATTCCGGAGAAGTCGTGAACTGAACGACTCGACCGGACTATGCGATTGATCAACTGTATGAAGAAAAGGACTTGCATCATGAAAACCACACACGCCGCCACCATCGCCCTCCTGCTTGCAGCCACCCTCGGTTCGAGCTACGCCGTCGCCGCCGATTCCGCCGTCCAAGCCAAGACGCGAGCCCAGGTACAGGCCGAACTGGTCGAAGCCCAACGCACGGGCTACGTCATGGATGCCAAGTCGGGCAAGATGCTCAACGAGTTGTACCCGAACCTCTACCCGGCCAAGGTCGAAGCGCCCGCGCTGACGCGGGCGCAAGTGCAGGCCGAACTGGACGAAGCCAAGCGGACAGGCGATCTCGTCGATGTGAAAACCGGAAAGAAACTGAACGAGCTCAACCCGAATCTCTACCCGGCCAAGGTCAGCGCGTCGACCGTGACGCGTGCGCAGGTACTGGCGGAACTGGCCGAAGCGAAGCGCACGGGTGACATTGTCGATTCAAAGTCGGGCAAGAAGCTGAATGAGCTTTTCCCGAACAACTACCCGAAGGCCTCCTGACGGCAGCGCCCCGGCGAGAGTCGGGGCCGGGTTTCCGCAACTGACTACATCTGCCGGAAGAGATGCGCGTAGCTGCGGCTCACCGCAATCTTTTCCGGCCGGTCACGCAACGTAAGCGTGACCTTTCCGAGGACGCCGTGATGCGCGGCGACGATCTGCCGGACGTTGACGATGGTGCCGCGATGCACCTGCCAGAATTCCTGTGAGTCGAGCTGGGCGACGAGCTCCTTGAGCGGCGTGCGCAGCAGCAGTTCGGCGTCACGCGTGAGCGCCAGCGTGTATTTGTCGGCCGACTGCAGGCAGCAGACTTCTTCCACAGCGACCATCCGCACCGTTTGTCCGACCTGCGCGCGCAGCCAGCGCAATGGCTCCGGTTTGGCCGGCACCTCCAGCAGTTGCTGCAGGCGGACGAGCAGATCGCCTGAATCGGCGCTGCGTGCTTCCTCCTTTCGGAGGCGTGCGACACATTTCTCCAGCCGTTCGTCGGACACCGGCTTCAACAGGTAATCGGCCGCGGCCTGGTCGAAGGCCTGCACCGCGTGCTCGTCGTAGGCGGTGACGAAGACGACGCGGCAGCGCGCCGGTGCCGAGTGCGCCACTTCCAGACCGCTGCGACCGGGCATGCGGATGTCGAGGAATGCGATGTCCGGATCGTGCTCGGCGAGCGCGGCAGTTGCCGCCTCGCCGTCATGCGCGATCGCGGCGATTTCGAGTTCCGGCCACAGTCGGCGCAGGCGACGTTGCAGGTCGTCGGCGAGATGGATTTCGTCTTCGGCGATGATCGCTTTCATGCGGCGTGTTCCTTGTTTGGCAGGATCAACGTCGCGGTGGCGCCGCCGGTGGCGTTGCTGTGCAGGTGGAGCCGGCTTTCCTCGCCGTAGAGGGCGGCCAGTCGGGCGCGCACATTGGCGAGCCCGGCGCCGCTACGGTCCGGGGCGGTGACCAGGCCCATTCCGCAGTCGCTCACATCGATGTGCAATGCCCCGTCCTTGATGTCGGCGATGATGCGGATCTCGCCGCCGCCGATCTTTGGCTCGATGCCGTGGCGCACGGCGTTTTCCACCAGCGGTTGCACGAGCATCGGCGGAAATGCCATCCGCCGGACGTTTTCGGGCACTTCGATGCGCCAGTTCAGGCGCTCGCCAAAGCGGATCTTGAGGATCGCGAGGTAGTTTTCGAGCATCGCGAGTTCGTCGCCGAGCGTCGCTTCGACGCTGCGCGCACGGACCAGCGCGATGCGCAGCCAGTCGTTGAGGCGATCGAGCAGATCCTTGGCCAACTCCGGCCGGCTGTCGATCAGGCTGCTGACGTTGGCCAGCGTGTTGAACAGGAAGTGCGGCTCGATCTGCGCCTGCAGCAGCCTGAGATGCGCCTCGATTTCGCGTCTTTCGCTCTCGCTCTTGATCAGCTGGCGGTGCTGCTTTTCTGCCGCCAGACGGTCGAACAGGATGAAACCGCCCGAACCGATGCCGCCGAAGAAGACGCCGATCAGCATTTCCTGCCACGTGTGTTCGCCGTCCCAGCCACCGATTCCTGTGACGGCATAGGCCAGCGTGAGGCCGATGGCAGCGCTGGCCGGCAACGAAAAGATGAGGGAGGCGATCTTGTGGCGCGAACTGGGCATCCATCCCGCAATCAGGCAGCTGATCGATGCGATGGACAAGCCGACGCACTGCGCGAATACGAGGTTGTGCAGGAAGCCGGCCTGCGGCATCAGGAGCGTCAATACGCCGCCAATCGCCGTGTTGAAGGCCAGCGTGGTCAGGATGAAAAGCGCGTATTTCTTCATGCCCGGATTATGCGTGTGCGCTCAGGGCAGGGCAAACTTCAGGCCGATGGTGACGCTGTTGCGGTACAGACTGGCGAACTCCTGGCGTGCATTGCCATGCGGCAGCGCCGCCGTCACGAAAGCCGTGATTCGGTGTGTGAGCACGGTCTCGGCGTACGCCGAGAGTTCGTCGCCGTGGTCGGTGAGGCTGTGTGTGTACATCAGGCGCCAGAAGCCTTGTTCGTCCATCACGTTGCTCTGCCAGACGACGTGCAGGTAGTTGCGACCGAGCAGGCGCGGTTGCAAACCGAGCGCCAGGCCGGCGTTCGCCGGCGATGTCGCGGCGCGTGCGAAGTAGGCGTCCTCCTGCGCCGACGTGTAACCGTGGCCGTCGTGCAGATATTCGCCGGCGAGCGAGCTGCCGTCCTCGAAGGTGTAGGAAGCGCCGACCAAACCGGTCGTCTCGCGTGGCGAGTTCTTCTTCGTCGTGAATGGCACGGATGGATCGGACGACGATTCGAGGTTCGGCGAAACCGACGACGAGCCGATTTCGCCGTAGAGCATGACCGCGTCGCTCAGCGTGAACTGGCCGAATGCGCCGTAGAACGCTGGCCGCCCCGGCGCGTCGGCGGCGATCAATGCATACGCCCATTCGTCGCCGCGTTGGTCGAACTTCACGAGCCAGCTGTTCTTCCACAGATCGTCCGCTGGGGCGTCGTGACCGGAGTTTGCGACGTAGGCCATCGTCAGCGCGCTATGCCGGTCCGGCGTCCAGGAGGCTTTCGCCGAGTCCATGCCGGACAGCTCGCGCATCGGATCGCTGCGTCCGTTGTCGAAATAATACGGGCTTGACGGCGAGCGGAATTGCGCCGGACCCCAGTTCAGCACGTCGCGACCGACGGCGACGTTCCAGGCTTCGGCGGCGCGCAACCGGATCTGCCATTGAGAAAGGTAGGCGTCGTCCTTGGTCTCGCCCCCGTCGTTCGGAATGTGGCCGGTGCTGGCCAGGAGGATAGGGCGCGCGGTCAGGCGCAAGTTTTCGTTCTCGGCCTTCAGGTTGAGGCGCAGCTCGGCCGTCGCGCTGCGGTCGGCCATGCGGGCGAACTGGTTGTCCGGGTTGAGGACGCTGTCCGGCTGCAGCCGCATCGCGCTGGCGTAGCCGTAGAGCGTGCCGTCCCATCCAGCCTTCCATTTCGAGCTTTCACCGGCTTGCGCGGTCGCGGTCAGTGAAACGGCGGCACCGACGACAAAAGCCATCCACCTCACTGCATCTGCCCCAGATCGAATTCCGACGCGGCCACCGGGCTGACCTTGACCGTGCCGAACTCCATCGTCGTTTCGGCGTCGATCAGCGCATCGCGGATCACCATCTTGC
>ERZ650312.1788-NODE-1788-length-12038-cov-7.017859_pt1 | contig 12038 bp, 17 predicted proteins | sample MGYA00376248_ERZ650312 | MGnify/ENA primary metagenome ERZ650312 (study PRJEB26733, sample SAMN07839316) | wastewater metagenome | biome: urban; feature: wastewater treatment plant; material: waste water | place: USA: North Carolina | collected 2016-07-28 ... | reverse complement strand
GACAGGACCGGACAGGTCACAAGCTCAGGACAGGTTACGAGTACGCGCGCGGATTTCACCCTCACCGTATGGCTGGGCTCCAACTACACGGGGCGGCAAACCCTACACGGATCCATCCGTCCAAACGACGACGGCCCGGAGGTCTTGATTAGACATGCCGAGCGTCGCCAAGGAGACACCCGCGCTCAGTTCGTGCGCAAGTTCCTGTCTGGCTTGAGCAAGGAGATCCGAGCACAGGCTGAGGGGCAACTCAACTCGGCATTTGAAGGGGAGGTGATCGCATGATCCAGTCCACGCCGACTGCACCAGATCCAGAGGTGCTACTCGCAACCCAGATGCTGGCCATCGACGAGGTTCGCATTCACCAGCAGTATGTGCTCGACACACTGGCTGCAGCTGTTTCAGACGGCCCAGAGTTCAGCGCTCACGAGACCTACCCGCTCAGGTATCAGCTACTTGAGGAGCAGGGACGCTACCTCCTGACTGTAGGAGCTACAGGAGAGGTGGGGCTACGCATCCTGCTAGAGGGCCACTTCTACGAGGGCGTGAACCTCTCGCTCTTCTTCAACCGCTGGGATTCGGAGGAGCACCAATTCTGGCAGCACGTCTCATTCGAGCAATTCCTGCCCAACCTGGAGGACATCAGGTCCCCACACCGGCTGATCGAGATCATGTCGCAGCAGGTCAAGCAGGCGGTGCAGAACGCGGCCAAGATCAAGCTACAACTGGAGCCCTAGCGGCTCCTTTTGTCTTTCCCGAACGATGCGGGCCTACCCATACCTCATCGTTCGTCTTTTGTGCGAGCGATGGGCGGTCTTTAATTCGGACGTAACACACCGGGCGCATAGACCTAGAGAAGGAGATACGGCTATGCCTGTAACACAGACAGACCACCATAACACAGACATGACCGAGATCCTCTTGTTGCTTTGGCTCGAAGACTTCGACCTGGCACCTGTCCTTGAGGCAGTGGAGGATTTGCAGCTCAACGCCGGGTGCGCAGATGAGGACGGTTTTGTTTCTCGCGGCCACGCGGACATTGCGATCGCCGACGACTTTGAGATCAGAGTCTCGGCAACGACTCTGCCTTAATGGACGCCACCCACAGGACGAGCGGGAGTACTTCCGCGAACTCGTCTTGCAGGCGGCAACGCGGTCGCTGCACGCGGCTGCCTCGGTCTAGGGCCCCGGCTGTACTGGGGCTCTTTAATTACACCGTAATCAACGGGGCATCGCACCCCACTAGAAGGAGGAGCCTATGGCTGTATCACATACAGTGGAGGGTCTCGATCGGCGAGGCGCCCACATATTCGAGGCCTGCTGCGTTGCGGCCCAAGAGGTAGCAATCGAGTTCGACGCGCACCTGATCTTTGACCGCTTCGATTGGGCCCTGAGTAAGGACTCAACCGAGTTCGGTCTTTACTACGAGTCCGGTCGGGCTGTCTTACGTCCAGACACAGACGACAGCCTTATGCAGGTGGGCCTGGTCTATATGAGCGACCACGACTTGGGCGTTGAGCTCCAGTGCTACGCGATCGCGCCCGACAAGCGAGAAATCTGGGACATTGGCTACGGACCGGAGTTCCTTGAGGGATCAGACCTCTGGAGCATCACAGCTGGAGCAGATAAAGAGCTGCTTGCCATGCTCGAGCGCGTCGCCAAGGCGGTGGCTAAGAGCTACGCAACGAAAGAGCCCCTGCCTTAACCTAAGGCAGACGAAAAGGACCCAGCTGGGTCCTTTTGTTATGTCCAGAGCGCTCGGCCACTAGCCTCGTACTCCTTTAGTGCTCGAGTTGCGGTCCACTCTAGCTTATCCAGCACCTCCTCCGCCATGCCTTTGGCGCGAGTATACATGGATGTCGTAATCATCCGATGGTACTTGATTCGCTGCAGCTTTGGGCAGCGGAGCAACAGCCAATACTGGTTGTCGCTGTTGCGGTCAATCACAACTGAGACCAGCTTGGTTCTGCTTGTGTCGGGCTCGCCGATGACCAACCTGTCCCTGTCCCTGTCGTAGGCCAGGACGAACTCCCAGGGTTGCTCACTGACTCGGCTTAGGCGGGTGCATAGGCGGTCCCAGAAATGCTCGTCTAGCTCAACCTTGGGCTGAAGCTGAACATTGCCTAGTCTGTTGACCGTCTGTAGAAGCCGAATCATCCCCAGATCAAAGCTGGAGAGCCTGGACTCTGTCTGTGTTACAGTCATGGGGTACCTCCGTCGCGCACGAACGTGTGTCGGAGCACAAATGGCTCAGAGATGGAGCTGGAGCTCCAGGTGTACCCAGGAATGCTTGGGGCTGGATGTATTCCAGCCTGCCTCGACTTTATCTCCCTCCAGCCGTCGTCTACGCACGTGCAGATTGCATAGATCTTGAGCGCCTCCAACGGCGTTCGAATAGTCTCACCCAGGTCGTCCGCTATGTAGTGAACGGCACGATCGCCAGCAACATCCAAAGCGCTAGCTATTTGTGACCGATGGCCGCCTATTACGATGTCCACGCTGACTGCGCCATGCGACCGATTGATCTCTATGTGGCCTAGCCGGTCTGTTTGAGTGATGGCGAGTCGCCAGTTGTCGTAGTCCACTCCAATGGAGTGGGTGGAGTGGTGGCGGGGTTTGCTCTTTCGCAGCACGGCCTTGACTTGATCCAGTCCAAGGATGCCGTCGCGCACTGACAGGTCGTAGCTGATGTCTGCGATCTCGTGCCTGGCCAACTCCCGCTCTTGTTTTGTTATCATGCTGCCCTCCTTCTTGTGGGCGTTGTGCCCAGTGTATTACTCCCGAATTAGAGTAGCCCGGGACCTCCATCTAGGACAGACCAGGGGGTATACTTGGGGCGTAACATCACCTGGGGCCCTAGGCCCTCTTAGAGAGAAGGGAGACCAAACACATGAGCAACACTCACTACATCATCCACATCAACCGCAGCGGCCAAGAGTTCGACTTGACTGTCGACAAGACGCCGGGCCACGTTGTTGTGTTTGACGCAGACTCCAAGGAAGACACTGCCGCTATGGTCGAGGCGGTTGTTCGCGAGATCCGCACCGCCGGGTTCGATGTCGACACAACTCTACCACACTGGCGCGAGGTCCTCATCGGACTCATCATGGCTGATGAGTTCTCAGTACGCGAACGCCGCATCAACGGTCGCTACATCGAGGTCACAGCCGTGTCTGTAGAACTTACAGACCAGGCCCTCATCGTCGAGCCGGATATGATCGAGATCCAAGAGGGAGACGACGTGTCCACCATCACCCGCGACGAGTTCGCAAGCATCTTGGCCGAGGCTGGTCGCGACTACGAAGTCGACATCGTCCGAAAAGGTCAATCTGCCAGCGGAGTCGTTAAGATAGCCCGTCGACTAGACAACGGCGAGGTCATTGGAGCAGGCTCCTTGCCTGATCTTGATCCAGTCACGCCGCGATACGCCATCCGTCCTATTAAGGACACGGCGCCTGCACCAGCTGCAGAAGAGGTGATTCAGCCAACCTTCGCCAAGTTACGCAACTCGGTCAAGAGTGGCCGAATCGAGCCCAAGCCTGCACCAGTTCCATCCAAGAACTTGGAGTTGACAGAGGAGGGGCTCGCGTCTGTGCCTGTTGAGGGACAGATCATCGTTGTTGTCGGCCCGAGCGGGTCTGGCAAGACGACCTTGGTCCGAGAGTTCTTCGGCACACCAAACACTCTTACCAGCTTCACAACTCGCGACCCTCGCCCGGGTGAGATCCCAGGCAAGGACTACTACTTCGTGAGTCACGAGGAGGTGGATGCGATTCGCGACGCTGGCGACCTGCTTGAGTACGTCGAGTACAACGGCAACCGCTACGGCTACACCAAGTCTGAAGTCTTGGGCAAACTCAAGGCTGAGGGCACAGTTGCCTGCGTGTCGACGATTGAAGGCTACCAGCACTTCAAGAATGTCCTGGGAGACCGTGTGACAGCGATCTACCTAGACATCGACAAGGAGACGGTTGCGTCTCACTTAGCTAGTCGCGACGACTCTGAAGAGAAACGAGCTGAGCGCCTAGCCCTCTACGAGAAGGAGGCCGCAAACAAGACCTTCTTCGAGCAAGAGCCAGGTGCCGTCGTCTTCGAAGTGAAGTCTGACTGGCTAGAGAACCGCGACGCATTCGCAGCGGTCCTGGAACAGATCTAGCCGAGAGCCCCCTGGGGCTCTTTTTGTTGCAGACGAGGGGGATTGGCCAGTCCCTATAGTTCGGGAGAACTAAACAGGGCCCACGCGAGGTCCGAAGAGGAGGAAGAATCATGACCGACACGTTCAACTGGGAGGCATTTGCGTCTTCCCTTGGTTTGACAATCGGCAGCTCTGCCGATGAGGACGAAGTTTGGTAGCGCTACAGCGCAGCCAGGCGACGAAGAGAAGGGAGAACACTATGCTGACATACACACGGGTCAACTTAGACCCACATCGGGTCGCTCTTGAAGAGCACCCAACACTGATCCGCGCCAACCAGGCGCTCGCTGAGCGTGGCCTAACAAGTCGCGCCATCTTGGAGCTCCGCCCTGCTCGCAGCAGACGGAATTCTGTGCTCGCGTTTCAAGTACGCGGGGCTGTGCTCCACTACACCCTAGGCTACTTCTTGGCCAAAGGGAAACAAATTGAGGAGCGTGCTGATCGCGGGGAATTTAACCCAGCGCATCTGATCACGCAACTCTAAGAGAGACTCGGGCAACCGGGTCTTTTCTTGTTACAGACAGGGGGTGAGTGAGGCCGCGCGGGCGTATAGTTGCCGGGAAACTGATAAGAATGAGCGCCCCGGGCTAGTCAGCGGAACACCGCACCGAAGGGGCAAGAAGGGAGACCTATGAAACAACAACAGCCGGGCGGGCGTAAGAGCCTGCCCTTAAAATCAATGTCGCCGGTGGAGATTGCGGCAGCAGCCCAAGAGGCCATTAACGCAGCCGGTATCACAGGGGTCAAAGTCCTTCGCTTAGTCAAGAAGGGGCCTGGACTCCAGCAGTGCGCTTTCGAGTTCACTGACGGCACCCACAGCAAGGCAGTCGCCTTGTCCGCCTTCATGAAGACGCCGAGCTTCGTCCGGAAGAACGCCAAGGTGATACCGACGGGCGACCAGGCTAAGACGCTTCACTACGCCAAGTCAAACTTGGTTGTTGCGACTGACCCAAATGCAGGGCGAGGGCTTGCCTACTACGAGCCCAAGTTCTACGCGGTCTTCAGTCACGACGACCTGGAGCTGGTGGAGTGCTCCGTGCAGACAGGCTTCTTGATACGCATCAAGAAGGACGGCGGGTTCCTGCGACGCTACAAGAGCTTCGCCCAGGTACTCGAGTACGACCCCAACTTCAACCGCGCCAACAACGGCCCATACTACATCGGTCGGGCAATCATTGACGCCGGGCACGAGGTTGAGCTAGAGTACACGATACCAAACACCCAGTACCGCTTCGACATGGCCATCTGGACGCCAGACCGAAAACGACTCATCGGTTTCATCGAGCACGACGGCATCCAACATACAGAGAAGGTCGGCCAGTTCGGAGACACTGACGACTCGCTCAAGAAGCGCAAGGACGCCGACCGCGAGAAAGAGAACTTCGCAGCGGCCATCGCCGTGCCACTCTACCGAGTCACCGACCCAGGTGGAGCCTGGACAAGAGATACGCGTGAGCGCGCCAAGAAGGCCGGGCGTGAGATCATCGACCTCATCACCAACCCATAGCCACCCCGCGATACAAGAAAGGGACCCCCGCAAGGAGGTCCCTTTTGTCTGCCCTTAGTTCAGGGGCAGGTCCATAGTCACGCCATGGGACTGGATCTGGATAACCGACTCGGCATCCTGGTCCAGGTCGTAGATAGCCACCAACTCCTGCGTCTCGCCGCCCTTGGCTGGCAGGATGGAGTTGTTCTGGGCATCGATCAGATCCTGCGGAGAGTCCTGGTGCATCATGCCCTGCGGCAAGACGCGGCCATTCTGTGTGAAGGTCACGTTCTCGCTCAGGACTGCGTACCCACGCTCTCCATCTCTTGCAGGCACGAATTGATAGCGCAGGATGAGAACGTACGTCAGGTCGTTGCGCCCGTGCGTGATCTCCCCGCCTGTGATAGTGACAGTCCCAGCCTCAGTTGTCAGCGTCCGGTTGTCCGGATTGAAGCTGGCTGAGATCTTGGGTTCGATCCGTTGGGTCTTAAGCTGGATCTCTGTCGGGTTGATGAAGTCGAGACCCGTGACTGTCTTTAAGACAGCCAAGAGGACGAGTACTGCAGTCACTGCGTAGAAGCCACGCAGCAACCACTTACCTATGTGTTTCAGCATCGGGTGTCACCATTCGAAGTCTGCGGCTCTCTCGAAGCCTTCGACTGCCTCTCCGGGTATCTTGTCCTTGTCGAAGTCGTAGTCGGCGACCAGGGTTCCGTATTCCGTGATCCGCTTGTCGCCGGTAGCGTCGCAGCTGATCAAGGTGATCATTGGCTTGCCTGGGACGATGCCGTCCACGTCTTCCTTGTAGCGGTCCTTGGCCACGATGTAGACGTCATTCTCCTCGACCATGCGGATTGAGGTGATGCGGTACTCGTAGACCTTGACCATGTCCGTCAAGTAGACCTTCTGCCCAACCTCTGCGTTGTAGTAGAGGCCAGAGAAAAGTGCCCACTCGCTGCCTGGGATGTGATGGGCCGCCAGAACGTAGTTGTCCTGACCAAGCTGCTGATCCGGGCGTAGCGTTCCAGCTGACACGTTAAGCACCTCGTTGGAGACGCCGGCCTGGATTGTCGTTGCGATCTTGGCTTCAGGCTGCGTCATGAAGGCGATTACGTTGGCGTTGCTGGTGAGTCGGGCCTTGGTGATCTCAGCCAAGTTGGTCGAGCGGACGTCGGTCCAGTTGTAGCTGGCATTGGCCTGAGCCTTGAGCTGAGCCGCCTGTATCTTGGTCGTGTTCAGTGTGGGAGTGAACCCGGCCAACAACTGCTCCTCGAGTTGTGTCCCGAAGAGCACATACAAAGACGCTAGGAAGGCCAGCACCACGCCCAGGTTGAAGACGACCTTACGCCACATCAGAAGTTGGCGCGCGCGATGAGTTCTCCCACAGTGAACTCGCGAGGTCCGCGTCCCGGACGGTGTGACATCTCTTCGAAGAGGTCACGGGTGTGCTCGTTGCCTTTCGGCCAGTCGTAGCTGTCCCATGCGTCTGTATTTATGACAGTGTCGGTGGCCCAGCCATCCAGCTCCTTGCGGACGCCTTCGTTGCGGGCGGTGATACGTGTGTAAGCTGTTCCAATAGCCTCAGCAGTAAGCAGGCTGATATTGTCGAGTCCTGAGTTGCCGCGGCAAATGCGGGCGATGATGGCATGAGGTCTGCCCGAGTAACGGGAGATCTCCGCAACGGTGACCTTCTTGTCAGAAATCCATCCGATGACGGCTCTGACCTGGTCGCGTAGTGTGATCGTCATGTCGTCTCTCCTATTCCTGGGCGACGCTGCGCCCGGTATTCTGATACTATTGTACCGACTTACCACCCCCGGCGAAGCTGAGGGCATAAAAAAAAAGCCCGCGCAGGGCTTCTGGTTACTCCTTGCGGAGCTTAGGTCCTGCCACGAGCATCATGCCGCCCGCAAGAGCCAAAACGCTAGCTGCAATAGCTCCGTCATTAGCGCCAGCTTCCGGCAACTTCTCTGCCTCACCGCCTTTAGCTGGTTCAGTCGAGCTTGCCGTAGTTGTCGGCTCAGTGGAGCTTGCAGTTGTCGAAGTGCTAGTCTCCGTTGTGCTTGAGCTAGAGGTAGTCGTCGAGCTGCTAGACGATGTGCTTGAGCTCGTACCCAAGTCCTGGTTAAGCGATGTGGAGTTGTTGTCTGGGTTCTCCGCAAGGACATTTTGTCCTCCTAGCGCCAAACCTCCGAAAAGTGCGGCCATGGCAGCCGCTGCTGTAAGTGATCGTTTGATTGTCATCTGGTGCATGCTCCTTAAGTGATGGATTGGCGGTCGCGACCCGCCTGTATCAATTTTAGCCCTTGACCGACGGCACACGCGGGCGATGAGAGGACAATTCTGAGCGCATTTCGCGACCCAGTGGTCACGCACCAGCTGTACATAGTCTCAGAATGCTCGTCTCAGAACCTCCCCACGCCTGTATCTCATCCAGATCGGGGCCTGTGCCTGTAGCCTCTTAAAGGCAAGGGCTGAGTTGTGTTACTGGCGCCTGTATCGAGGACAGCAAAAAGGACCTCTGTAAGAGGTCCAGTCGGGGTTAGCTTTGGAAAGCTGCACCCGTTGTGAAGCTGCGGATGTTGTGCAGCTTCTGGAGTAGGTTGGTCTCGCCGTTAAGCAAGGCCTTAGACGATGTTAGCTTGCGGAGCTTAGTGCCAGCTGGCGCAGCGATGATACGCTTAGCCAATGTAGACACAGTCTCCTGCGGGCAGCCCCCCTCTTCGAGGAGCTGCGCGATCTTCTTCATGTCGTTGGTCGTCATGTCCAACGGAGAAGACTCGTCTAGCGCGCTCGAGAGGATGTAGTACTTCTCGAACTCCTGGAGCCCCTTGAATTTAGCCAAGGCCTCAGGGTTAAGCTTGTCGCTCTTAGAGCTTCCGAAGAGCTCCTTGATGCTGACAAGCTTGTCGAGCTTCTCGATGATGTTGCAGAGGGCTGTGCCTGTGCTATCACCAACGAGGGCTTTAACAGTGATCGCGTTCCAGCGTTTGCCGATACGCGTGCTCGCCTTGAAGTACTCGCTGAGCTTAAACAGCGTACGCGAGTTCATCAAGCGGATGTCCGTCTCTACACGGTTCATGTAGAGTTTACGGTCAGTCTCGAGCGCACTGATAAGGTAAGGGTGGATGTTGGCATTGCCGTCTTCGCCGGTCTGCATGCCCCACTGGAGCACTGACTCTACGTCGGCCTTAACGAAGAACGTAGCGACGCGGGTGATAACCGCCTCTTCGATCGGATTCGTCGCACCGTCGTAGTCTTCGTAACCCGGCATCTCTGCAGACGGGTTACCGGCAAGAATGAACCAGATGTTATTGAGGTTCATACGGCTGCCGTCAGGGCTGATCCCGGACTGGATGAAATTCATCAACGTCCGTTGGTCGTCCTGGTTAGCGCTAGTGATCTCGTCGATGAAGACGATGCACTTCTTGCCAGGGTTGGTCTTCATCCAAGCCTTGGCGTCGCGGATCTCTCCGATGACGTCTCGTTGAAGACGACGGATGTCCTCTTCATCTTTGGCCATGAGCTTGTCAAGCTCGGCCTTAGCGACCTCTTTGAGGTCCTCAGGTGTGTCAGGGTTAGACAGCGCCTTGAGGTATTCCATCTTCAACTGAGCTGGTGATGCCTCAGGGTTGATGTAAGGTACTGCCAAGGACTCCGATGGGATCCCTGACATGTCGACGATGAAGAACGCCTCCTGGGCCTTCTTCTTCGAGCCAAGGTCGCTCTCCAAGATGCGAAGCGCTTCCTGTGAGATCATCTCCGTCTTACCGATACCTGGCAGTGAGATCACCATCATGCCTACGTTGGCTGCGTATAGCGCCTCCATTTGGCCGATAGTCTCGGCGATGCTTACCTCAGTGATACCTGCAGTTGCTTTACTCATGTGTGTGTTCCTCCTTCTGTTGGGTGGGCGTCTATCGCCCGGTGTTTTGTTACGCGCCCATTATAGGGGTCCGCCTAACTCCCGTGAGCGAGACAGGGGGTCCACGACTTCGACACATAAAAGCCACCCCAGCTCAACGTCACCATTTCCGTCACCACCTTCACTCAGTCACCATAACTCACCCCCATCGCACTTCACCCCTGCCGTCACCCACAACACACCTCCTCCCCAACAACACACCACCTGTCCCAACCAAAGACCCAGTCCACCAAACCCACCACCAACTCCATCCCACCGCCTTTACCTCATCCAGCCCAGGCAGCGACGCTGAGACGAGCATTCTGAGGCCAAGTACAACTCACGCGTGACCTCTGGGTCGCGAAACGCTCTCAGAATCGTCCTCTCAGCGCTCACCCAAACAAAAAAGGACCCCATTGGGTCCTCGGCATCACTGCCACTTGCCGGTCACTCGGCGAATGGCGCCGCGCATACTCCATCCTGGCAACCCGTCGCGCTTAATCAGCTCGACAAGAATCGCTTGATCGCTGGGGTGGAACTGGCCCGGCATCGCTTGTGAGAGCATGTGTCGGATCAAACAGTCGCGCTCAGTCCGTCCCATTACCTCTAGCTCTTTCAGTTCCAGGTCTCCCCCACCTGCCTCAAATACAGCAACTCGGCTTGCCGTTGCGATGTCTATGACATCATCTTCGTCTGCGATGACGACGATCCAGGCGTTGGGCTTCATTTGCACGCCGTCCACGTGGCCGCCGATCATGGCGCCGACCTCTCGGTTGAAGCCCTTCACGATGATGGCGCAGTAGCCCGACTCGGCCAACTCACGCGCTGGCACCAAGTCCTCTGAGCTGTCCAAAATCAAGACCCGCTCTTCCGGGTAGCCAGCTTCAAGCATGATGCGTTTAACCTCTGCTTGGATCTCCTCGTTCCCCGTGCCTGTCTTGATGATGAGGCCAACTTCGGCCTCGTGCAGTGCTTCCATCTCGGCGATCACGCCGAGCAACTCGTTTTCCTTCATGTCTTCCTCCTCTGTGCAGCTGAGCTGCGTTCTTGTACGTCGTCACTATACCGGCCCACCTGAGCTTGATACAGCCCACGACAGCTCACTCACCCGCAGAACCCGTCCGCCCACCTGTCTTTGATTCAGCCACATGTCCCCATGCCTGTCCGATTTGCAGACCGGGCGACACGCCAACCTTGTGTCGCTGTGCTAGTACAAGAAGGGGGTCGGGATGGGGTGAGAGCGTCGCCTCGGCAGAGCCGTCTGAAAATTCTGACAGCGGGGGTTTGGTGTGAGCGACTCATGGCTTGTGAGGAGCTTCACAAACTGATGCTCGAGCGACGAGGATCAGGATCTGTCGAGATCGACACGCGGTCGGCATCTCCGCACCCCGGACGGCACCTCCTCGCAACCCAGCTCACGGGCTCACGGCAGCTCAACTCAATCCCGGACTCACCGCCGCCAAACACACCCGCAACGCTCCAACTTGGGACTCGGCGAAGACGCACCACTCCCTACAAAAAACCACTTGCCGGCCGAAGGCCCTCTCTTCCAACCCTCGCTAGCCCTCAACCTTGATCCAGTCCCAGGTCATTCAACTCCCCCACATCACTCCGTTACCTCACCTGTCCTTGATCTAGACACGGGACCACCCAACCTGCCCTTCATCCAGCTTCAGATTCCTCCCCACCTGTCTCAACCACAGCCACAGGTCCCAACTAACCCCGGGCGTGGCCTGTATCAAATTCAGGCGCGCATACACCCCGGCAGCAGTATCCCCCACCTGTATCTCTTCAAGCCCCATGGCCACTCGCACCCCTTGCAGCTCGTCCACGTCTCCGCACCCCCGTGGACTCGTCACCAGCCCTGTATCAGATTCAGACCCAGGGACCAACACCCAGCTACATCAAAAACAGGCCAGGGTTTCCCCTCGCCTGCAGTTAGTAAAGCGTCGCAGCCTTGTGCCCGGGAGTTGCTCCCGTCTGCATGAGATACAGAAAGAACCTCGGCTGTAAGAGCAACAGAAAGGGGGACCTATGGTCCCCCGCAGCACACCTAGCGGCCTGCAATTAACTTGCAGACCCAGACGATCACGTTGCTGGCCATAGGGACCATAACGAGACCGAAGTAGGCCAGAGCAATGAGGCATACGAGTACGGCACCAACAACTGGTGCCATATTTGCGATGAGCACTGCCACCATCATAAAGGCAGCTAGGCTCACGCTTAGGACCATAAGATCCTCGGGATCGGCGCGACCTGTGAAATGGTCGCGTAGCGTTTGGTCAGTGACGGTTTCACCGTCGCGTTGGTTAGTGTACATTGACATGATTTCCTCCTTCTTGCCTGCTTTGCAGGCGGTGCCCGTGGCACTGTTATTTATTTTTCGGCCCAAGTATAGCCCCCGCGCCTGGATCAGCTACAGCTCACCCAGCCTGTCCGAGTTACAGAACCCA
>ERZ650312.1785-NODE-1785-length-12051-cov-8.731994_pt1 | contig 12051 bp, 9 predicted proteins | sample MGYA00376248_ERZ650312 | MGnify/ENA primary metagenome ERZ650312 (study PRJEB26733, sample SAMN07839316) | wastewater metagenome | biome: urban; feature: wastewater treatment plant; material: waste water | place: USA: North Carolina | collected 2016-07-28 ... | reverse complement strand
TCATATACTTTTACCATAGTTAAACACATAGTTTGAGTTAAAAATTTTAACTCAAACTTCATCATAAAAAAGAAGCTCTTCTTGAAAAATTGGACTAATTTTTCCAGTTGTTTTGATATTAAAAATTAATGAATCAATATCAATGAACATAAGTTTATTACTTCTTGGCATATACTCCGCAAAGCTCTTTACATCTTCCTTTTTTCTAAGCACATAAAGCATATAATCTGCACCATCTTTTACAGATTTAAAAATTATTTCTTTATATCTTTTTTCTGTCTTTTTTGTAATTTCAATCTCAATATTTATCTTTTTTTCTTGTGAAAATAAAATAAAATCTGGTGTATGATTTAGATCTTTTGAATCATTAAATACAACTGTTCTTTTTACTTCTCCAATTTTTTGAAGCCAAAAAAAAGTAATTTGTTCAATTATATTATGTTCTATAGTAGACAAATGAATTTTTGTTTTTTTGACTTTTATATCTAAATGCCTTTCAAAATAATTTTTTGTACTTTCAGATAAAACAATCGCTCTTCTTGGGCTAACTAGATTTGTGTTCCAGAAAGAAATTATGTCTTGTTTTTTAAGGTTTGCAACTCTATTTTCTGCTGCACTAAAGCTTGGAAAAAAAGTTTTTTCCAATACTTTAGTGTATGTTTTTCCAAAAAAATTAATGAATTTTAGTATCTCTTCATCTCTTTTTGTAATCATATTTCAAACTTTTCTTTATTTTTAAACTCTATATCTGTGAAAAATTTATTTTCAACATTTAATTTAATTGTAAACTCATCTTTCTCGACATTTTCACCTCTCATAAGTGTTTTTACTTCATCCATATCTAAGCTATAAAGCTTGTTCTTAAACGGTATTCTAAACTCACAATCCCCAAAGTTTTGCCAACTATTTTTATCGTCGTCGTCTGCTAATTGAGGCTTATAATCTGTACAAGCTAAAGTTTTAGCTCCTTTTTTAGATGTTCTTATCTCTAAATCATATTCATTACATAATGGGCATTTCATTTTTTACTCCTTAATATCAAAAATTAAATAAAATTTTTCTGTTGTTGAATTGTCAAAAACTTTATTTGACAAAAGTCCTTTTAGCTCATCTTCTGAATTAAATCCTACTGTTTCCGTATAAACTCTAATTTTGTTATTTCTATCTTTTGTAAAATAGACTACTTCTTTTCCCATTTTTTTACTCCTTAAATTTCAAATTTCTCAACAGAATCTATTGTTTTATCTTCCTCTTCCTCCTCTTTTTTGGTATTTTTCTTTTTGACAAAAACATCAAAATCTTTTTCTAGTTCTATTTTTTCAACTTTTACAGATATATTATTTAATTTTTCCCAGTCAAACTTTTCTTTTACCTGGACTGGTGAAGTATCAATAATAAAAGGTTTTGGGATACTCTCATGTATTAATATTCCAACTTTTGCTTTTGGTAGAGCTCTTTGCTTATTAACATTTAAGTAGCTCTCTTGCTCTTGCTTTAAACTTCGTTCAACTCCGTTTATTGTAAATTTAGTTACTAATTCGCTACCACCCAATAACTCTATGTATTCAATAGTTTTAGTATCACTAGATTTATAATAAAGCTTTGTTTGGCAATTCGACTTAATAGCGCTTTTTAGATACTCGTTTACCAATTGTCCATCATCTTGATATGCCAGAATAAATTGAACTCCAAACCCTGCAATTGTTGCTAGTGCAGCAGATAATATTGATGTTGGATAAAAAGATATCTCATCCGCAATAACTACGCAATTGGTATCTTTTTTATATTTTCTTGCCTTATTTATAATATCCGCGATTATGAATTTAAGAAATTTTAAAGCGGTCTCATCCAACATATCACTTTTTATGTATATACATTTTCCACCTTTTAGACCCTCTAAAATTGAACTATTCTCAGAAAATGATGTATTTTCAAATTCACTTAACGAAAAGTAAAGAGATTCAATTGTGCTGATATCTTTCTCTTTAAATGGATTATTTTTATCAAAATTTTTTGGTTCAAAATATCTTTTTCCGCACTCTTCCATCAAATCAATATTTGCTTTTGGTTTATTTTTCTCTTTAGAGAATTCAATAGATGCAATTAAATCAGCCAAAAAGTAATTTAAGAAACTGCAAAAACTTAGTAAATTTTTTTCAAAATTCATTTTTAGAAGTTCATTTGCATTAAAAAAGATATTTATTAGCTTTTTTAATGCGATTCTCTCACTCTTTCTGTAGTAACTAGCCCCTGCTTCGTCTTCAACTTCCACCAGATTAAGCATCGTTGCTATTTTTTTAGCAGCTTCACTTTCGCTATCATCTTCAAAAGTCTTAAAACCAAAATCACTTTGCCAATTCCATACTATAAAATCATCTTTTCGATTTTGTTTTTCTAACTCTTCTTTGCAGATTTGTGGTAAAAAATCATCTTCCTTTGGATCTATGATAATCAATCCTTTTTTTGCTCTTAAACTCTCAACTGCTTTTACTCCAAAATAAATCCCTTTCCCAGCCCGCGTAGGAGCTGTGATAAGAGTATGAACTAAATCACCACTATCTATATATAATGGCTCTCCTGTGCCGTGATCTAACCCAATGAATGATTTATCATCTTTTATAAAATCAACTGGATTATATATTTTTGCCTCTCGCCAGTTTTCGATCACTTCAGATGCTAATGATGATATACCTCTTCCATAATCACTACTTAGCGCAAAAGTAGATTTTTGTTTTGGAATTAGAGGTTCTTCAGCTATTTTTTGTTTTTTAAAAAACACTTTCAATCCTTTCTCTATTTTTCAGTTTCTTTTGATGAAGATTCAAAAAATCTATCAACAGCTTGAATAGCTTTGTTAATTTCTGCTCCTCCAGGAACATTTTTAGCTAAAGACTCTCCTATATCCTTTATTTCATCAAAAATAGCGCTATCTATGTTTTTACCTCTATCACTTACTATATCATCATATAAATTTTGTCTTATAGCTTCTCCTAAATAGCCAGTCATAGTTTCTTTTGTAATAACTTTCCCTGTATCTACTGGGTTAAGTACTACATCTGCTCTTACTGTGTCTTCCAAGAACTTTTTAACAATATTTTCTTTTTCTTCTTGATTTTTTGCATTTGATATATCTTGCCTCAACTTCTCATTTAAACCAGCATATGCTGCACCTTTATTTTCCATAGTGTAATCAGTTGTAATTCTTAAATCTTTCGTATTTTGATAATTTTTTTGATTAGAACCCTCTTCTATTTTAGAAACAATAGTTCCATCAGCTTTATGGATACTTCTTACCCCAGCTCCTCTACCATTTTCAGCATTGCTATCAATAGTTTGTTTTTCATAGCCTAAAGTATTTCCTTTTCCGTCAGTGTACATAGTTATTTTATTTCCATCTTTATCAACAGCAACAAAGTTACCACCATCGCTTACTTTTTTATCATATAAAGAAGTATCTTTATCTAGTAATCCCGCTTTTTTCATTGACTCAAGAGCATTAAGTTCAGCTTCGGAACCAGCAGCACTAGTTATAGTTTTAATTTTTGAGTCTTGAATGATTGCTTTCTCACCAATTTCATTTAAAGCTTGGTTTTTTCCTTTAACTTGTGAACCATCAAAAGTACCTTTATCTGACATATTATTTAAGTATCCACCATTTTTGTTAAGTATTTCCTGCTTAGACTGTTCTTCTGCAATTTTTCCTGCAGCTTGTGTTGAATTTACATCAATTAAATTGCCTTCTCCTCCTGCAACATCTATTTGCTCTTTTACTCCTCTAATTTGACTACCTTTACTAACATTAGCCATACTTTCAGCTCCAGTTTTTAAATCTCCAAAATTTGCTTCAAGATGTTTTTTTGTTGCATTTGCATCAGCAACGCTAGTAATTTGTGAAGTTTCGGCAGCATTTTGTAGTTCGCTATTTGACTGGCTATTTATAGCTTTTACTTCTCCTAGTGAAGTTTGAGCATCTTTTCTTCCTGTTCCAATTGCTACATTTTCTAAATTAGAACCCATATTATCAAATTTAGAATTTGTTTGGATGTTACCAAATGTAGTACTATTTTCGGAATTTGATTCCATCATCTTTTGCATATTTGGATTTTTATCGATGGCGTTACTAATTCCTCTTCCTTCTGCTACATCTTTCTTAGCCAAGTTTTCAGAAACATTTAATCCATTCATTAAACTACCGCCATTATTTAGGTTTTGCTGTCTAGCAATATCAGAAGTTGTTTGTTCCAATCCTCTAAACATATTTCCTTTTGTTATATTGCTAAAATTCTCTAAATTTGAACCACTTGCTAAAAATGATGCAGCTGCTTTTGAAGCTTGTGAAATTGAGCCCTCTTGAGCTATCATAGCTTGAACTGTTCCAACATTTCCCGTGTATAAAGGATTGTTGAGTTTCATTTGTTCATTTACACTATCATAAGCTGCTAAGTTTGCTCTTTCTTGATTTAATGTTTGATTGTTTGAATATTGTCCAACTACATTAGCAACTCCTGAAGTAATTCCTGATAATGCTTGAAAACTTGCGAATAATATAAATCCAGCAAGAGCAGGTATTCCAACTATATAAAAATCAGCAGCTATTGCAGCTTGATTTGCAATAGTATTGTAGATTTCATTTTGGTTTGCAAGAGTTAACATTCCTTCTGGACCAGATGAAGCTGTTGAACTAACTAACTTGTCATAAGCTTGTTCTTGTGCTTCTTTTAATGTAAAATAATTTAATACAGAATAAGAAGGTATCCAAAGTTCTAGCCATAAAATACCAAGTATGTAGTTTTGTAAAATTTTAAAACCACCTGCAAATAATTGTACTATTAAAACCAGTGGAAACAATACATACATAACAGCTTGTAAAACAGAATGAATTGAAGGCATCATTGAAGATGCTGATTTTGCTTTTACTTTTCCTTGTGCTTGTAAATTTGCTTCCGCTAATCCTGCTCCAAATCCTGCTTGAGCACTACTTGCCCCAATTCCATAGCTTTGCCAAGAATTCTCAAATGCTTTTCTAACACCAGTCATAAGAATATAGTTATTTATATTTGCTTGTGCACTTGCTAATCCAGAACCTGTCATCATTTTTGCAACAGTTGAACCAGCACCATCAACATTTGATGTTATCTTTGAAATTAATTTATTTGCTTTATCATAAAGAATTCCTGACCCACTTAAAATAGAAAGAGAATTTTTTGCTTTATTATATGTAGAGTTACAAGTAGTTAAACTCCCTTCAGAATTTATTACTTTTTGATTTCCTATATTTCTTATATATTCATTTGGTGAACTTGTAGGATCAAGATATGTGAAAGGATTTGTGTCTGTATTTATTTCCAATTTTAAACCTGGATCTACTGCATAAGCAATTTTGAATATACATAAATGGAGATAATCATTTAAATTTTTCTCAAATTCTTTACCATCAGGTGTAGTGAATATACTTATACTATCAAGGGCATCTAATATCTTCCATGCTCCTAAATTACCAGTTTTTAAAAAACTAGCTTGTGTTGTATCACTTGCACTAGTAACATTTGAAAAAATAGTTTCTATCAAAAGAGCAGAATTGTAACCAACACTTGAAAAGGCACTACTTAAAACTGCAAAGATAAAAGGAACATTATCAACCACAGCATAGTTATCAATATGTGGATTTAAATTATTATAGCTTTTTACATTTACTATATGAACAGTAGTAGTTGTGCTAAAAACTATTAGCATAGTACCAACAACAGATAATAAATATTTAGGTATAGCAGCAATATCTAAAAATTTAAATATTATTGTAAATGTAAGTCCAGCTATTAAAACTGTTTGTATTGTTGCCAAAAATCCAGAATCAGTTTTTATCATAGCTAAATAATTAAAAACTGCTTTTAAGGTGCTCACATCTTCATATGTATATATCCACCAACCATCATCAGCAAATAAAGTTGCCCCTAGGGCAACTAAAATAGTTAAAATTTTTTTCATATTTTTCCTTTAGTTTTCGGTTGCAATAGCATTTCTTATCTGCTCTTCTAAACCTTCAATTTTGATACCTCTGGTTGCTTGTTTAAATAATGTGCTCTTGTATTCATCAAATTTACCTGTTGCTATACATTTATTAATACTAGGAACTTCACCTGCCCTGCACTCCCTGAAGCTAATATTTTTAAGATCATTGATTGTAATTCCTTGACAAGTGCTCCAATCATGATTTAATTGTTCTTTTAGTGCTTCAGCAAATATTTTAGTAGTTTGCTTATCATAACAACAAAAGTCATATCCAGTTCTAACACATTTCTTAATTCCTAAAAACTTCATTTCTTTATCACAGTAGGTCCTCGTTTCTCTACATAATTCATTTTTATTGAATTTAAGAGTTTTGTACTCATTCATACTTCTTGCAATAGCATCACTCTCTTTATTACAAGTATCTATCTTTGTGAACATATTTGTATATAAATCCATAGCTATTTTAACAGCAAAACCTATTACTGGATTTATCATAGATATAGCAGAAATTGCGATATTAACAGCAACACTTGCTCCACTTGTTCCTTGAGTTGGTAAAGGAGCTTGTGTTTTTATATTTATATAATCCATCGTTTGAGCAACTTTATGACCAGCACAAACTACTTGTCCTGCTTTTACATAAGCTTCAGCATTTGAAGCATAGACATTTAAATTAAAATTATCACTAGATGTATAAATATATGCGTGCTTAACATACTCTTTACCCATAACTTGAACAATTGCTTCTAACTGTGTAGTTGTCAATCTAACTGGATGTTTCCAAGGTTCCTTTAACTGCTTAGACATTGCATCTTCTTCAGCAAAAGAGTATCCAACAACAGCAGGGAAACTAAGTCCTATAGAAGTTAAGCAAGAGTTATATGCTTGCACTGATACATCTGCACTATTAGCTAAAGGATTTAATAATTTCTCAGCTAATCTATACTCAGCTTCAGTTGGAGCTAATATCTGCATTCCAGCAGATATTCCAAAAGATGCTAAACTTCCATTAGTGATTGCTTGCGCTCCTGGTATATATTGTTGCATAGCTTCTTTACTTATAATGTCTGTCTTCCACCAACTATTTTCAGTTGCATTTGTTTTTGCACCATCTATTGTTGCTCCTATTTGATCATTGTATTCTAGAACTGGTCCTTCCATGAGAACATCTGTACTCCCACCTCCAAAAAACTCTCCTACTTTTCCTATTGTATTGTCATAAGCTGTGTTTTTCATTTCAGTAAATGCAGTATCCATTTTCGTAGAATATTCGCTTAACGTAGCTCCAAACTCTCCAGTGTTTTCTTTAATTGAACTCCAAGCTTGATCACCAAGTGATGTACCTCCGTTTAAATATGTATATGAACTATAAGCACTCATTGCATAACTTACTATTGTCATTGGATCGCTTAGATAAGAAGAGTCCATTTTCATACCAATAACACATTTACCTTTCCAACCCGACCATATATGTTGAGAACCAACATCAAGCATATCAGTACTTGCAAGAGCCTTTTCAAAATTTGCACCAAAATCTTTTGTTTCATACCCTATTCTTGATACATCTAAATTCAACTCTCCTTGAGCAACTGTGTAGTTATATTTTGCACAACCTACTTGTTTTGTTTCTTCAGTAGCACATTTGTAAGATGTTAATTTTTTTGTATATAAAGCTCTTCCTGTAAAGTCTTGAGCTTGATTATCTAACTGTTCATCTGTAATATCACAATTTGATTCATTATGTGTATCACAACTATTTTTTACTGTACATTTTATGTTACAAGCATTTATATCTGAGAAATAATTTCCTCCTAAATCACCACCTAGTTCTTCTCCACCTTTTAATAAGCATGTATAAGCATTTTTATTTTCTGTTCCAACTTTTACTTTAGTACAAGTACTTTGAGTAAAACAATTTTGCTGACACATAGCTTCATCACTCCATTTTTGGAATGTACTTTCATCACTAGTTATACCATTTTTATAGTTTTGCCAATTAGTATCTGTACTACAAACAAATTTATTTGTTTCTGTAGCAGTTGGTGGTAAAAACTTATCAAAATCGTTATAACATCTATACTTTCTATGCTCATACACTTTCAATTTAGAAATAAATATTCTATTTGGATATGGTAAAGGATAAACAAGTGTAATTGGAGTTATTGTTCCCGTTAAAATGTCTTTAACTATTATATTTGTTGCTGCATTACTTGAAACATAAGCATCATTTGGACTTGCTAAACTTCCACCAGTTTTTGAACCTCTTCCTCCAAAAACTCCTCCTCCCCATTCAACCCAATCATCATTTCTTCCTGCATTTGATTCAGATATTCCTGGAGCTAAAGCCATATTTAAACCCAATTTTAGATTTTTTGCTTTTGTAGCTGTTGCTTCTTTAAAATCTGTCATATCTAAATTAGATCTAGCTATTTCTACACCATTTTTATTATAAAAGAATAGCTCATATGCTCCAGCGAATGGAAACATTAATGAGAAAGTTGCAGTTGTATTATCCCAAGTTCTTAAATGTGGTGTATTTGCAGGATAATAAGGATAATGTGAAGCCATAGTATCTGGAGCAGCTTCTATTCCATCAATTACAACTTTAGTGCTTGAATAATGGTTTCTTCCCATTGCAAATGGTGTTCCATCATTTATTTCTTGCTCCGAGTTTTGTTGAATAGAAACAATATCACCTGGATCTATTTTTACAACTTCATTAAATGAATAATTACCATCATTTCTTAAACAAGATAGAGGAACTCCATTATATAATTTTGTTGCAGAACCAGATTTAATAACTTCCCCACAATCATATATTTTTGTAATATCATCAGTAGTTAAATATGTTGCCGTATCTGTAGGAACAGTTTTTTTACCTATTTTATAACCTAGAGCTACAACACAATCTTTTATAAAATTAGAATTAAAATTACTTGGGTTAGTTGTACAACTTAAAAAATCACCTTGCATCTTACTTGTTACTGGTACGCTTAAGTTTTTAGTATTTAAACAAGTATTAAAATTTGTTGCCATACTTGGACTAGGTCCTGCATGTTGCATATTGCAATAAGTTTTATAAAAATCTCCACCTTCACTATGTCTTAAGATATAAATATCATCATCCAAATAACCATTTCCAATAATTCTTGCATAGATTTCTTGATTTCTTGAATCCTCAATTGTATTTGATCTTAAACAGTTTTCATTTGCAGAAAAAGAATCTGGTTCTCCAGATAAGGAATCAACAGAGTATTCTTTATATGTTCTAATTGATTCATAGTTGTATTTTGTAATTTTGTCATTAGTCTCAAAAATTGGATCAGTACAAGTAGCTGTTGTGTTTTGAAACTTATTTGCTTCACAAACCATTGCAGTACCATCAACACATTTACCATTGAAACCTACAATTTCTCCTGCACCATCATAAATAGGAGATTTTTCATCACAATATGTATATTCTCCATCATCAATACTCGTTGCAGGATTATCTAATTTGCACTCAAAAGGAAACATCAGTACATCTTTACTGCTTAGGCAAGAACTTGATAAACTCCCTCCTTTACATTGATAAACGTGGCTTGCTAAATCAATTTTAGTATCTTCTCTTGTTGGAAGTATTTTTCCTTGAGTCTTGTCGGTAACAGCGGTTTCCAAAGTAGTATCCTCACCTACAACAGTTTCAATATAACTACAATTATCAATTATGTTTTGTCCACAATTATCTACAAAACATTTAGCTTGCTTTGGATTATCCCAACAGCTTTTATCAGTTAGCCTATCAAAATAAGATGTACATACAACTTTTCCACCATTATAATATTTTGAAGATGTTTTTCTTTCACAAACATTAACTAAAAGTGGTGGTCTTGGTTTTCTTAAAGTATCAAATAAATTAGTTTTTACAACTTTTCCACTATCTCCTTGCGCCTTATATTCTCTTTCTATTCTCCACCAAGGCAAGCAAACTTCTCTAGTTGTTGCTACTCCGCCTACAACTACTGGCATCGTGATACAGTCTTTGCCTTTCGCATCTGCTATACCATAACCAACAAATAGTCTTTTATCAGCAATACCACTAAGGTCTTTATTTTTAAATATCTCAAAGTTTATTTCTTCTGGTAATACATCGTAAAAATGAAAATATTTAAGTTTTGTTGGTTCAAGAGTTGTTGGATCAAAAGTATTTAGTGTCCACCCATTACCTCTGTTTTCAACTTTTATTTCTTCTTTTGCCCCCAAATAGGAGCAAAAACTAGAAAAAAGCAATAAAATTACAATTATTTTTTTAAACATTTTAAGCTCTTTTTAATATTTTACATTTTGCGAAAAATTCGCAAAAACATTATAACTCCCACGAGAATCGCATTATAAAACGCGAAAAACTCGTTATCGGGCTTAAATACAAACCCTGAAAAACTAAGATAATTGCTGAGCTCAACTGGCATAAGTAATCGACTACTTATAGTGTGAGCGATTATACTCATGATAACTACTATCAATAATGCAAAAAAATTACGTGCAAAATTGTATCTACGAGGAAAAAGCTTCGCTTTTATTTTTTCTAGCTCTTTCGAGCTGAAAACACCGAAACCAACGAGTCTCAATAGATATATATCCTCGCTAGTAGCCATTATTACTGCAAAAGCGAGCAAGAAGAGATATGAAGCTTGAAAAGTGTAAAAACTCGAAATAAACATAACAAGACATATTATTGCGAGGCTAATTTGCATATATTTAATCCAATACTTTCGATAATATCGTACGATTGGACCTTTAAACTCATCACTAATTTCAAACTCCGATATACCGTGTATTCTTGCATTATCAATTATTTTCGCAATTTGGTCGCTTGCAGCCTCCGCCTTGCTTAGATACTCTTGTTTTACTCTTTGTCTTGCGGCTGATTTTGAGTTAATATTTTTCTCAAAATTCGCGAAAATATCGTCATTCTTAAACATTTTTTTATCCTTTTTTATTTTGAATTTTTTTTAAATGGCTCGACTTTTTTTTACAAAAAAAAGTGAGCAAACTACGGGTTAGACACATCTCTTACCCACTCTTTACTATCCCCGTAGTTTTTTGGTATTAATTACTACTCTAATACTTGATTATCTTTATTTGCAAGATTTAAATCTTCAAGTTTGTCTATCTTTATTTGTTTTTGAATTTGCTGGTCGTTCCATTTTTGCCATTTTTCACTCTCTAACTCTATCTCTATCTCTGTGTTACAATTTATTACATTGTTGTTACATTGTAACGTTTTTGTATTTTTTGCTCGATGTTTACGTACTCTTTCAGCTCCAGCTGTCTCGCTACCTACCATATTTTGGACTTCTAGCATAAAAAAAGTACCATCTTCCCATTTTTCCATAAGCCCTAGAGATATAAATGTATTAATTGCTGTATTAACGGTATCTATATTGCAGTTAGTTATAGTGCTAAGCATATCAAGATTGTAAGGTATGGCATCTTTAAATCTTAGTGTACCCTCTGTTTTTACACTTTTAAGTAGCAATTTGAGATAAAAATTTATGTAATCTTTTCCATTTTTTTGGGATTCGATAATTTTTATCTCATCTCTCTCAAAAAAATCATCTTTAAGCTTGAGCCAATAGTATTTTTTACTGGACATATTTATCCTTTACATTTTATGTTTAATTTAATAATCGATAATCAGGAGATATAAATTAGATATAATGCTGTCGATTAAAACCTTAAGCTGTTTTAATTACTCTCTCTTTTGACTGTTTGGCGACATTAAAGAGGGAGTTTTATTTTTTAATATTTCTTTTTTGCTTCTGTTTATCCATCCATTCATTTATTTCTAATGTGCTATATAACGGGTAAGCAAATCCATTAATTGGTATAGGTTCAACAAAACTACCATTTTTAAGTATTTCATCTAATTTTGTCTCTCCTATTCCGATAAATTGTAAAATTTCTTTTTTTTGAATAAATTTATCTTCCATTTCGTTCCTTTCAATAGTATTATATCAATACAAACAAACTCATAGATCGGAAGAGCGTCGTGTAGGGAAA
>ERZ650312.1784-NODE-1784-length-12052-cov-6.605068_pt1 | contig 12052 bp, 8 predicted proteins | sample MGYA00376248_ERZ650312 | MGnify/ENA primary metagenome ERZ650312 (study PRJEB26733, sample SAMN07839316) | wastewater metagenome | biome: urban; feature: wastewater treatment plant; material: waste water | place: USA: North Carolina | collected 2016-07-28 ... | reverse complement strand
AGGTTTCCATTTCAAAACGCAGCGTGATGGTGTCGCCCGCTTTCGAATGACCTTCTGCAAACTTCATGTTGCCTTCTTCATCGGTGAACACTTTGCTAAACAGGTTCAGGTTTGCCGCCAGATCACGTGCACCTAAGCCATATTTCGCCACTTCCACCAAGAAGCTGTCATAACCGTTCTGTTTCCACAGGTTACGATGATGCTGGTAATCGCGTTCGCCCCAACGCGCCGCGACTTTTGCTTTGTTGGTGGTGCCTGCAACTGAGTCGATCCAACCGGTATCGTCCTGCACGATCGAGCAGAAAATACGCCCCATATCGGAATACAGACAATGACCTGTCGTCAGTTTGAATGTGTGCTGGCACTTCAATGTATCGGGCGCGTTATAACGCTCCAGCAGGTTGCGAGGGTTGTAGAACAGCATGCCGACATTGGCACCCCCTTCCACATCGGTCATTTTCAGCAGTGAGCCCGCAGGCATCACCAGTGACCAGTGGCTGCCACCCGGCAGCGAATCTTCATACAGTAATTCGGCCATGTTATTGCTCCGTTTTTTCTGGTTGTGGAAGCAGCGCTGCATGTTCAGCGTTCAGCTTTCCACCCTGTAAAGGAATGTCATAAGTAATTTGCGCACCATAGCGTTGTGGCGACTGCGGATCATGACGGGTTTTATCAAACACCCAGAGCCGACTGCCCAACGCAAACCCTTCTTTCAGGTCGTGCGTCACCATAAAAATGGTCAGTTGTTGCTGTAACCACAGCTCACGAATGAGTTGGTGCATATCACCACGAATGCCCGGATCCAGCGCACCAAACGGTTCATCCAGCAGCAGAATGCGTGGCTTTTTCATCAGTGCCTGTGCGATTGCCAGACGTTGCTGCATGCCACCCGACAATTCGCTCGGATAACGGTTCAGCGCATGACTTAACCCCACCCGTTCCAACATGGCTTCAGCGCGTTCCTGTGCGGCTTTTTTGGCAGCACCAAACAGCTTGCCGAGGAATGGCGATTGAGAAAATTCATCCGCCAGCATGACGTTGCCGAGCACCGTCAGATGTGGAAACACCGAATATTTCTGGAACACGATGCCACGATGTTCATCCGGTTCTTGTGGGATTGGCTGACCATCCAACAACAACTCGCCACGCGACACGCTCTCCGTACCCAGCACCAGTTTCAGGAAGGTACTTTTGCCACAGCCGGATGCCCCGACCACTGTGACAAACTCACCCGCATTGATAGAGACGTTGATACGTTCCAGCACACAGACATCGCCGTATTCTTTCCAGACGTTTTTCGCCTGCAGGATGGGCATTGAGGTATTCATCCTTGCGCCTCCCCGTTACGACCGAAATACCACGGAAAGGCTTTCCGCGAGATCACTTTTAAAGTCCAGTCCATTGCAAACGCCAGCAAGGTGATCCAAACCACATAAGGCAGGATGATCGACATATCGAGATAACGACGCACGAGGAAGATCCGGTAGCCCAAGCCTTCCGTTGCCGCAATCGCTTCCGCAGCAATCAGGAACAACCAAGCACTGCCCAGTGTCAGACGAATGGCTTCAATTAAACGCGGGAGCACTTGTGGCAACATCATGCGTAATAACACTTGCAGCGTAGACGCGCCCAATGTCTGCGCTTTGATGAGTTGCTCTTCCGGCAAGCTCAGGGTTTTTAGCTGCAAATCACGGATCAGGATCGGGCAGATCCCAATCACAATCAGCATCACTTTCGCCAAATCACCTAAGCCAAACACGATGAACAGAATAGGTAGGATCGCCATCGGCGGCACCAGTGACAGCATGGTCACCACCGGCGAGCAGACGATCCTCACCAATGGAATACCACCATTGAGCAAGCCAACCGTAAGCCCCACTAATGCACTGATGACCACACCTTGCAACAGCAAATTAAGGCTAGACAGCGTATCGGCCCAGAGCAGATACTCGCCGGTGCGACGATTCGGCTCAAACGCCATCCGGACGATTGAATCAAAGATCGTCGGGAATGACGGCAACAGTTTGTCATTCGGGTTCGCGGCCAGACGAGCTTCTGAGTTCATCAGATACAGCACCAGCAACACCACGAATGGCAACAGAGCCAGTAACCAGCGACCTAAGCGATCCGGTTGACGATTAATAAGACGAGTCATCGCGGTTTCCTCTTTCCGAACGCTTACAGCTTGTTATCCGCGGCTAACTGCATAAAGGTGGGATCAAAGCGCAGTTTGATGTTGTTTTTGTCGCCATACACACCCGATGGGGTTTCGACGCCAACAAAATCAGGACCCGGCGCGCTATCCCCCAGCAACCCGTGCTGATAAGAGAACTCCGCAACCAATTGCATAGTCAGTTTCAAGTTCGGATCTTGCACCTGCGACAAGGCATCCTCTGGGCTGTAGAACATTTTGGTCGCGTTTAATTGCGCGTCGTAACCGGCCAGATCAGTGCCAGACGCTTTCGCCATGCTTGTGCGCGCCTCTTTGGCTTTCGCATCGTTGCCATACATGGTTTTCATCACTTCATACCATGCACCTGCCAACGCTTTACCCAGCTCAGGATGTGCTTTCAGCTTGTCAGTTTTCACCACCATCAGATCCAGAATTTCGCCCGGAATTTTGCTGGAATCAAACACCAAGTGGCTGTCTGGTTGCTTGGTGATTTCAGAAAGCAGCGGGTTCCATGTCACCGCAGCCGTCACATCTTTGGTGGTGTAAGCAGAGACGATATCGGCATCTGACGTGTTAACGGTTTTCACGTCTTTCTCCGTCATACCCGCTGTTTCAAGCGCACGCGCTAACAGGTAGTGCGACACACTCAGTTCAACCAGATTGACCGATTGGCCTTTGATATCTTTCAGACTGGATTTGCCTTTCAGCACGATACCGTCGTTACCGTTGGAGTAATCACCGATGATCATCGCGGTAGAATCAACACCACCCGCCGCAGGTATAGTCAGCGCGTCCATGTTGGTCATCACGCAACCATCAAAGCCACCTGCCGTGTATTGGTTGATTGATTCGACATAGTCGTTGACCTGCACAACATCGATCTCGATATCGTATTTATCCGCCCATTTTTTGATGATGCCGCTTTGTGCAGCGTAATCCCATGGCATCCAGCCAGCGTAAATCGTCCACGCGATTTTGAATTTTTCTTTTGCGAAAGCAGGACCAGAGCCCAGTAACAGAAGCGGTAATAGACCAGCACAAAGCCATTTGCGAAGTGAAGTTTTTTTCATGGTTCCCTCCCTGGGAGTCACGGTAGTCAAATACGAGAGATCATGGCTGTGCGCCTCTGCTCTCCCGGGCTTTTGTCCCGCCGTGTAACCTTCAGGAAGGTCGGTAACTCTCGGACCAGACACTCACATGTGAGCCGGAACCCTAGTCACCCATTATCAAATTGTTGGCACAGAGGTCAGCGTGAGTGCACGCCATGATCATCAAGTGCGTCATTACCAAGTAATCAATGCAAAGCACAGGCCAATATTAAAACCAGCTATTTCGGCGCCAAATTGCTTATATTCAACTTGATATCCTGCTCTTAGGCCAAACTTATCACCGCTTGCATCATTTGAGATCCCCACATTGGGGCATTCACTGTTTTAATGCTCTTTTGGTGAAGCCCGAGGCTAACACTGAAAAATAAATTGACTATATTGATCCAAACCAAGCCTTGTAGAGATACGCCCAACAATCTGTTTTACCCAACAGATTGTTTTTATTTATATTATTTCTTTTTTATCCGCCGAATTTCAGTATGAAATCGCCAAACCCAAACAGGCATGAAACACAAGAACCAGTGCGCTACAGATTAACCACTGTAATGAGCAAAGAAACCTGATCTATCCCCTCCCCCACAGAAGTAATCGGGATTATTACTCTCTACAGTGGTTATAACTCTTTATAGTGGATATAGATACCGACAAAGGAAAATAACCACTATAGAGAGAATTACTCACTCTAGTGGTTATTGATTAGAAACGAGAAACAACATGATCAGGCATAACTAATAGCTATGCCTTGCTCTCTCTCAAGCGCTGTAAGATAGCAAGTTCTTCTTTGGTGAGAGTCGCGACGATATGTGAAAAATCATCAACATCATCAGAGCCAATATCAGCATCACTATCAATAGGTAGCGGTGGAGGTAACACAGCAGGCTGCAATTTAGGTCGTCTGTAGTGAACATGAAAGTACACTGAGCGATTACGCTGAAACTCGGTGTAATCGAGATAACCAATTTCCCGCAATTGTTCCATAGCCTTACGCACCGTCGCATTCTGCGTAATGGTTCTCGACGTTAAATTCAATCTGGCCCGGAGCCTGGCTAACGAAATTGGTTTGATATCCTGAGGTAAACTTTCTATGTAGGTGTAGAGAGCCTGGGCACTTTCTTTTCTGGAAAGAGCATTGATGGCTCTCAACTGCAATAAAACTTTTCTATCGAATTGATATAATTCAAAAATTTTTGGATCAGCCTGGATCACGACAACATCGTTTTTAATATCAAAATACGCAGATTGCACTAAGTGAGTATGGTATGCCTTATCTTTTGCTGTAAACGATAAAGTGTTAGTTGCGATCCGCTGCAGTGATGCATCGATCCGTTTACGTAATGCGGCAGAAGAGCGGCTTGATGGAATACCACAAAGCTTAACAAACTCAACAAACGGCAAAGTGACTTTATCACCAATCACCCTATGCTTAGCAAACGCATGAATGATCCCGACCCACGTTTTGAAATCGTTATCCATATCCAGACGGGCACCAGTAATTTGAATATTATCAAACCCTTCTGATGTCACTAGTGATAACTGTTTTAGCTCTTCCGTAGCATTTGTCGTCACCATCAGCCCTTTCCGGCCTTTGGCTGTTGATTTTAGCGTCGGAACAAACAAACCTAACCGCATCAGCGCGACAGGTTGCACGGTGTTGTTACTGTTTGGAACTAATGTAATTACTTCGCCGGTTTCTTTCTTTACTTCAGAAAATGCCGCTGTTATTGCGAGTTGAATATCCTGTGTCTTTGCCATTTTCTGATTCTCAGTCAGAACAAGTGATCCACCTTCTTATAGTGGATAGTACAAGCGATCCTATGATCATTACCATGCCTTTTTGCTCTCTATAGTGGTTATATGCTGTTTATAGTGGTTAGATCACATAGATCCTGCTTAAATTCGCCGCAGAACCACTAACTATAGTGGATGTTACTCAATACAGTGGATGCAGCTCACAAGAAATCGCGAAATTGCAGGCTACTCATTATAGCGGTTAAGCTACTTACCATAGTGGATACTAGATATAAAAGATGAATTTTTAAGCTATCTACAGCATTCAAACTATTTATAGTGGTTATATTTACTAACCATAGTGGATGCATGTTCAAATTGAATACAATAAATGAGCTCTCAATGCAGAGCTCAACAGCGATCCTTGTTTAAACCCACATAATCGACATGAAAACGTACTCATTATAGTGGTTACTTACTCGCTATAGTGGTTAACAAAAGCTGATTAGTTTCGCCGGATAAAGTAAAAAGCAAAGAAATATGAGATTGGAGTGCAGAACAAATCCATAAAAATCAGAGAGGAAAAACACATAGAAAATTAAAAATATCTTTTAATTCAAAACGTTATTAATAAATAACGATTAGATAAAAAATTATCCACATTTGTGATCGCCTACTATTTACAGTGGTTATGGAGTGCATTTCCCAGCGGTTATATATCTCATTACAGCGGTTAAATTACTGTTCACAAAAGATAGTTTACTCACTACAGTGGTTAAATAGTTGTGTAACCTCATGATATTAAATAATTTTTCGGCACCTGTGATCTTATATGATCTAATAGGATCTTTAATAGGATCTATTTATTTGATCTAGCCTGTGCATAAGTGGATAACTTTGCTCAAAAAACAACCACCAATACAAAAACAGAATAACTTTAATCCTGTCATAAAGAACAATTTACAACCAATTTATTTTACATAACAAAATATATGTAGTATTTTTGTATAAAATCAAAAATCCAGCATGTGAGTGATATGTATGACTGACAACACACAACAAATACATAAAGTCGCACAACGTTCAGAAAAGATGCTTTTCTCACTGACAGAACAAATTCAGGTACAAAAAGATGAATTACAGGAGAATCAGTATTATCAACTCTATGCAAAAGCTGCACTTTCCAAACTGCCAAAACTAACCAGAGCGAGTGTTGATTACGCAGTTAATGAAATGGAAGAAAATGGTTATATCTTTGAGAAAAGACCGGCAGGTAGTTCAATTAAGTATGCTATGTCAATACAAAATATTATTGATATATACCACCACAGAGGCGTACCTAAATACAGAGACCGATACTCAAAAGCCTTCACCATTTTTGTTGGCAATCTGAAAGGTGGTGTGTCGAAAACAGTTTCTACGGTCTCATTAGCTCATGCATTAAGAGCGCATCCTCATCTGCTTTTCGAAGATCTCAGAATATTGGTCATTGACCTTGATCCTCAATCTTCTGCAACGATGTTTCTAAATCATACTCAGGCAGTAGGTCTTGTTGAAACTACATCTGCACAGGCTATGCTGCAAAACGTTTCACGCGATGAATTGATGAGCGAGTTTATTGTTCCTTCAGTGATCCCTGGTGTTGATCTTATGCCTGCTTCCATTGATGATGCATTCATTGCCTCTCGTTGGGATGAGTTGTGTACCGAGCATTTACCGCATCAAAATGTCCATGCCATTCTTCGTGAAAATATTATTGATAAGCTGGAAAATGATTACGATTTTATTTTTGTTGATAGCGGGCCTCATTTGGATGCGTTTCTTAAGAATGCTATTGCTGCTGCTGATTTATTGATGACTCCTGTTCCTCCCGCTCAGGTCGATTTTCATTCGACCCTGAAATACCTAACTCGCTTGCCAGAACTTGTTACGATTATTGAAGAATCAGGGTTTCCTTGCCGAGTACTAAGTAATATCGGATTTATGTCTAAGCTATCAAATAAATCTGACCACAAGCTTTGTCATAGCCTGGCAAAAGAGATTTTTGGTGGAGACATGTTAGATGTGACCCTCCCCCGGTTAGATGGTTTTGAACGCTGTGGCGAGTCATTCGACACTGTCATTTCAGCAAATCCATCAACCTATGTAGGAAGTAGTGAAGCATTAAAAAATGCCCGCTCTGCAGCAGAAGATTTTGCGAAAGCCGTGTTTGATAGAATTGAATTTATCCGTACAAATTGAGGTGACTGATGACAATAAAACGTAAAACAATTGGAAGAACTTTTAGCCAGTCTCCTCTTTCTGCCAGTGTAGATGATGATACTCAGTCTTTTAAACAGACGTTTATCCTGTCGTCAGGTAAAAAAGCAGTTTTTATCCTGAAATCAATTTCTGCTAATCAAGTAGAGACTGAAACATTTGTTATTCAGGAAACAAATGGCCGCGATCAGACTGCGTTAACCCCTGAGTCATTAAAAGACATTACCCGAACATTTAAACTTCAACAGTTTTTCCCTGCAATTGGAGTTCAGGTTGATGAACGAATTGAGATATTAGATGGATCTCGCCGCCGTGCTGCAGCAATAATTTGCAATGCACCTTTAAATGTTTTGGTAACCCAGGCAGCAATAACAGCAGAAGAAGCAAGACAATTAGCAAACGATATACAAACAGCTAAAGAACACAATATCCGCGAGATCGGTTTACAATTGCTCAATCTTAAACAATCCGGTATGTCGCAGAAAGAAATAGCTGATACCCGAGGTCTATCTCAGGCAAAGGTAACTCGCGCTTTGCAGGCAGCAAGCGTTCCGCAGGAATATGTCTCTCTTTTCCCAGTGCAATCAGAACTATCTTTTGCTGATTTTAAGAGCCTGCTGTCAGTTCATGAACTGATCACTGAAAAAGGTATTGATCATCTCGACTTGGTATTAAACATACATGACGAAGTTGAAAACCTGATCCAAGATAACATCCTTCCCGAAGATGATCTGAAAAACCAGATTATGCAGGTCATACGGGCTGAGGCTGCTGATCTGGTGAAAATGCCAAAGAAAGAAAAAGCGGTTGTTTCACATTTGTGGTCCTTCGCAGATAAAGATCGTTTTGCTCGTAAAAAAAATAAAGGTCGAATGTTCAGCTATGAATTTAATCGTTTGTCTAAAGAGCTGCAGGATGAACTCGATTCGGCAATCGAACATATTCTTAATAAACATCTGACTGAATCTCAATAATTCCCTCCCCTCTTTTGTATTTTTTGGTTTACGCCGGCATTCAAATGTTGGTGTAAACCTTAGAAAATCAAGCAAAACCCCCCTGTATATTTCAATCTTCGCCAACGAAAAATTAAATTTAATTTATTGAAAAATAAGGTTTTTTTTTGATTTTTATGTGGAATTTCAGTATGAAATCGCCACTGAATTTCATGGTTCATCATCAGTGATATAAGTACCTTTAGATATATGGCTACAACAGCGTGTTGTTTTAATGCCAGTAGATAGCTGTTATAAACCAAATGATCTAGGTCTGCATCAGCGAAAGTTCGATGTACAATCATGTTGTATCATTGCATATTCCTGTGATTCCGGAGTCGATACCGTTTTGATCCGGACAGTGATTCAAGTCTGTTTTATCTGTTGTCTTTTTACTTCAACGGTCCGGTTTGTTCCAGTTTTCACATCGACTCGCCACTTAATTCGATTAAATGGTTATGGTTATAGTGGAGCAGCTGGTTCAGGATCGCATTCGCCACAATTGTATTCCCTATCGATGTTTTGATTGTTCTCCTGATAACTTTATCCAGCTGACATGCGGCAAGTTATATCCCGCAACAAGTTTAAACGGCTGTAGCGGACTTCACTTATTGGTTGCATGCCTGTTTTACCAAGATGCATAACAGATAGATTCCTGCTAGCAGTTCACTAATTTGCTTTCTGTCCAGCCAGTGTGCTCCAGACCTTGCAGTTCACATCTCAGTAGGAATCTCCGTCTTTCTTCGAAACTGAGTTCTGCATAAGTTCATAACCAACTCTGCCGCTGATCTTAGTTCTTCTATGTTTGATTGAGTTGGCTCAGACCACTTCGGTAAGATTGTGCCGGGACATCAATAACCGTTGTACAAGATCTCGCATGGCTACACCGATCCAGCTCTTCCTGTGGAGGAATTGCTCTGGCGACCATTTCTGATATTAATGACTCGCTGGCCTGTGTTTACTGGGTAGTGAGGTACAGAGTAATAATATGGTTGATATTCAAAGTGATCATTCTGATTGACCTTCAGGCGTTCATCAGTTCAGGAATGGAGATATTCAGTTCATGTATGATATAGAACGGGTGATGGCGTAAATGCATTGTGGATCTGTACTGCATTTTCTACCAACGTGTTTAATATTCACAAACTGACTGTATAGATCTGTCTGTACCTGATTTTCTCTGCGGATACGTATTCTTGCCAGAGCGTAATATGGTCATCCATTTACGTTTTAACTCATAAAGCACTGAGCGAAATAAGGCATGAGGGTAATGCCGTTCACTTAAGGTGAGCGGCATTTCTTTTTCTGACTGGATAACCATTTTTCGAACATTTCAAGACTCGGGGATAGCAGCGCTCCCGTCCTAATCCTTCCAGAACAAATTGCCTTGCCTGTTTCTCTGGCTCAAACACTTGTGCAGGTATATTTCCTGGCGCTGTCATCGGCAACTGACAGAGTTTAAAAATAATATACGACGAAGCTTCTCGAAAACTCAATTGGCATGGGTAAATGCCATCTAATGATTTCGCCATCAATATCATCTTGTAACGAAGTAAATTGTAAGCCAGTAAAATCCCCCAAAGCTCCTGTTTCACAAGCTCTGGTAACTGGCTCCTGAGGGTAAATCGGCTTTCTAATAGATATTGCTTCATCTCGCGATATCCCAGCTCTATTTCCCAACGATGGCTGTATAAATCCACAATGTCTGATGCCGGATATTTCATCGGGTCAGTCAGTGACGTCAGGATTTGTCGCTCTTTTCCTTTGATGGTTTTCGTTAATAAACGGGCTTCCATCTGTTCTGGCAGCGTTGGATTTTTCTTTCTGGATTGTGGCGTCAGCGTGAGACGAACTAAGGCATCCTGTCGGCCGAATTTCTTGATAACCTCGAATTGAGCTCCTTTGCGAAGGGGGAGTAACCAGTGACGTTCTTTTCCTTCCAGATGCCATTGATGCAGTAAACCGAGTGAGTAAAAACCTCGGTCAAAGAGCGTCAGGCTCTGGTTGGGAACATTAACTGAAAGCTGGGAAGCTAATGTTACCTCTCCAACAGAGGCACTATCGAATACGCTATCCACCAATAAATGGCTGGATAACTCCATCAGGCAAACCATCCTAACCTGAGGATAAGCGACTTCACCATGCTGGTTTGCAGCTCTGGCAAATACCTGTGAATTTTCATCAGAATCAGGGGTACGCCAGACAACGCCATCGACACCATACAAATTCAGACCACACCAGTGCGGATGTTCAGCCTGTTGATGCCATCGTTGTTGCGTCATCCGGAATACATCCTGAACAACCGCACTGCCGAGTTTTTGTCGAGCTTGCGTGACCGCGCTTCTGGCAACAAACCCCACGTCGTCAGGTAACATGATGTCGAGTTTCGTGATCAGTTGACGAACCGACTCACCTCGGAAGAGCGCCATGCCAATCACAGCCCAAACCATGGCATCCATCGGAAGTTTACGACGTCGCAGTGTAACGACCTGATTAGAATGAAGAGCCGCTTGGATAATCTCAGGAGAAAGGATTTCGTTAAGCGATTGAAATTCAGTGGTGCGGTTTAATGAGGTCCGAGCCAGCGCATCAGCAAGTAACATAAAAAAATCCAGTGACTAAAAGTCACTGGATTTTGATCCGATTAATATGTCAGTCAATGCTTAACTGATCGGCATTATGCATTCCGCATCCTTTTTTATCATCAATCAATCACAAATTTAGATAGCAAAATCATTCAGTGATTTACCCTCATTCAGGGCTTTTTGGATTGTCAGTGGAGTACGACCCTGACCTGTCCAGAATTTCTCAGTACCATTTTCATCAAAATATTTGTACTTTGGTGGACGAGGTGCGCGTTTACTTCCAGTCTTTTCTGTTTCAGAAGACGCTGCAACTAAATCAGCAATATCGATGCCTTCAGCTGCTAAAAGAGCTTTCATTTCTTCGATTTTCTGTAGACGAGCTGCTTCTTTTTCCTGATTCACTGCTTCAGATGTACGACGCTCTTCAACAATATCGGTCAGTTTTGCAAAAGCTTCATTTAATTGTTCTAACGTTAATTCGCGAACAGCAGCTCTTAAACTACGCGCATTTAAAAATACGCGGAGAAAATCACTCATGGTTATACCTATCATTTCTATGTATATAAAAGCTCACGCGAGCCAGTTAGATGAAAGCGTAACTAAATAACATCCATAAATTTAGCTGCTTTTTATATTCTATCCTGAATATTTAATTTTGCATCATTTCAAATGTATTTTAATAATTAATTTCGTACTCTTAATTGAGAGTTTCAAATGGTGTTGCTTGTATCTAAATAATTAGCACAACCATGAAGGTGTCCATCCGAAGGTTTGAATGGTTTGAATGGTTTTTCTGCGAATATATAGCAAGCCAATCCACATATAGTGAGTGATAGCGAAAATAATCAGGAATTAGCCTTTCGTTCAATGCCGCAATAACGAGATTGAAAGAACGTGATGTTGAAAGAATTAGTTCCTAGGTGAAGACAGACATAGCCGTTCATTCATCAATGAACAACGAACTCATATCTCGTAAACATGAATTTCAGGCACAAAAAAACCAGCTCTAGGCTGGTTATTTGTTTCATTTGACATGGTGCGGAAGGAGAGACTCGAACTCTCACACCTTACGGCGCCAGAACCTAAATCTGGTGCGTCTACCAATTTCGCCACTTCCGCATGTCAAATTTTTATTGGGGTGGCTAATGGGACTCGAACCCACGACAACTGGAATCACAATCCAGGGCTCTACCAACTGAGCTATAG
>ERZ650312.1781-NODE-1781-length-12058-cov-9.591852_pt1 | contig 12058 bp, 8 predicted proteins | sample MGYA00376248_ERZ650312 | MGnify/ENA primary metagenome ERZ650312 (study PRJEB26733, sample SAMN07839316) | wastewater metagenome | biome: urban; feature: wastewater treatment plant; material: waste water | place: USA: North Carolina | collected 2016-07-28 ... | reverse complement strand
GTTACCTGCCTCATTATTATTAATTACATATACCAAATATACTCTACAATACGAATTCAATAAAGGCAATAGGGAATAGCCTAAATTTATTTAATAATTGTTGCAAAAGAAGGCTCTGTTATAACCACAATTAAGAAAAACTATAATATATTCCTATACTTTATTTTCTTAAGTTTTGACTATGATGGGTTGAAATAATAAGTTTATTGTGTTATAACGTTAAACAACAAAAAAACAATAAATGCGTTGAAGGAGACTTGGATCACCAGACACCGACAGGAATACAGCGTCACCGACTGAGAGCGCTGTTTGGAAGAGCTGATTGCAGGAACACTACCGGAGCAGATCTGTTGAACGATTGATATGGTTTATTGCATAGATAGGTTTATCGTATGTGAATTAAGCTTTTTATATATCAAAAGTAGGCAGATACGATTCATCCACGTTACGGATAAGAGTGGAGAAACAGGAACAGTCCTTTTTCTCAAAGCGGGTGGTACCGCGGAATATTTTTAGAATTTTCGCCCCGGAGCATTTCATTAATTTGATATGCTCCGGGGCTTTTTGGCGTATATAGCCCAGTTTCGACAGAGGCACATAGCAATTCGTGGGCTATATACAATACTACATAAATTTATATTCCGTCCCGCTTAAAAAATCAAAGGAGCACAAAAATATGGAATTCTTAACAGGAGCAGTTCAAAAGGAAGACCTCGGTATCGCAGAAATTCTTGCAGGCGACTACGAGGGCAAAAACATCAAAGTAAAGGGTGCGATTCACACCATAAGAGATATGGGTGAGGTTGCATTCATCGTCTTAAGACGCAGGGACGGACTCGTACAGTGTGTATACGAGCCGGGCAAATCCCAGTTTAGCGTCGATGATCTAAAGGAAGCAGATACCGTGGAGGTATGCGGCACATACAAGAGTGATGACCGTTCTCCAAACGGCTTCGAGCTTCGTCTTGACACTATCACAATTTTATCTGAGCCGGCGGAGCCTATGCCGCTTCAGATCAACAAATGGAAACTGAATACTTCGCTTGAGGCAAAGCTCAATAACAGGGCAGTGGCACTCAGAAATCCAAGAGAGCGTGCTACGTTCCGTATACAGGAGGGTATCACAAGGGGCTTTAGGGATTTCCTTTATAATAATGGATTTACAGAGATTCATACGCCAAAGCTTGGTGCAAAGTCAGCCGAGGGAGGCGCCAACCTCTTCAAGCTTGAATATTTCCACAGACCGGCTATATTACAGCAGAGCCCGCAGTTTTACAAGCAGATGATGGTAGGTGTCTTTGACAGGGTATTTGAGACTGCACCTGTTTTCAGAGCAGAAAAGCACAATACAAAGAGACATCTGAATGAGTATACATCACTCGATTTCGAGATGGGCTACATTGACGGCTTCGAGGATATCATGGAGATGGAGACCGGCTTTTTGCAGTACACCATGGAGCTTTTAAAGACCTCATACGCCAAGGAGCTTGAGCTTTTAAAGATTAAGCTGCCTGACGTGACAAGCATACCAAGAGTCAGATTTGACGAGGCAAAGCAGCGTGTCGCAGAAAAATATAACAGACAGTTCAGAAACCCATTCGACTTAGAGCCGGAGGAGGAGGTACTTATCGGACAGTACTTCAAGGAAGAGTATGGCAGTGATTTTGTATTTGTCACACATTATCCTTCAAAGAAGAGACCGTTTTATGCCATGGATGATCCGGCAGACGAGACATACACCTTAAGCTTTGACCTGCTTTTCAGAGGTCTTGAAATCACAACAGGCGGCCAGCGAATCCACGACTACAACAAGCTTATGGAAAAAATCGCAAAGCGTGGCATGGAGACAGAGGGTATGGAGAGCTATCTTTCAGCCTTTAAGTACGGCATGCCGCCACATGGAGGTCTTGGAATAGGACTTGAGAGACTTACAATGCAGCTTATCGGAGAGGATAATGTGCGTGAGGCTACGCTGTTTCCTCGTGATCTCAGCAGATTGGAGCCATAGGTCACAGCTTCTGGGGTTGTGGCGGGTGCGCATGCAGGCTGTGTGGTGGCATGTGTGTATATATTTTGCTCAGAAAATTTTTAAGCTTGTTCCGACATTTCCTGCGGATAGGTTATTGGCAGGATGTGTGCTGTGAGGTATTACAGGCTGTGAGCGTCGGAACTGTTAAAAATTTGTCTTCACAATATATATGCACCCATGCGTTGCAGGGTGTTGATGCGCACCCGGATGCAAGTTTTGGCAGTCCCAGATATGCAGGATTCAATTATGGCGGCTGCGCTTTAAGGCTTAGAAGTGGCATGTGTGTATAATCCCAAGTAGAAATTAAAATATCAGGAAAGAGAGAAAGGATATCGTATGAATCATATAGGAACAAGAGAAATCGCCACAGAGCGGCTTACTCTTCGCAGATTTGAAATAGAAGATGCCGAGAACATGTTTTACAACTGGGCGAATGACCCGGAAGTGACAAAATATCTTACATGGCCGGCGCATGAGAGTGTTGATACTACAGAGACTATTTTAAAAGAATGGATATCTAAGTATGACGAAAAAGATTTTTATCAGTGGGCTATTGAGCTTAATGATCTCGAGCAGCCTATCGGAACTATAAGTGCAATTAAAACTGATGAGAGAGTTGAGTCGGTTGAAATCGGTTATTGTATCGGAAAGCGTTTCTGGAATAACGGTTATATGACAGAGGCACTCACAGCTATCATCAGATTTTTCATCAATGAGGTCGGTGCCGGACGTGTATGGGCCAGACATGATACTGAAAATCCAAATTCCGGCAAGGTGATGGCTGCGGCAGGCATGGATTATGAGGGTACTTTACGCCATGCAGGCTTCAACAATCAGGGTATATGCGATGAAGCGGTATATGCAAAGGTCAGAAGTGCAGCACTTGACGAGGAGCCTGAGGATGAGACTCCTGAGCAGCAGGCTGTTACCACAAAGGTGATGGGCGAGGACGGAGTCATGAGAAACGTAATCTCTGACGAGACTATGGAGTATGTCGGAATCCTTGCAAAGCTTGAGCTTTCACCGGAGGAGGCAGAGGCTGCCAAGAAGGATATGGCAGATATGCTTGATTATATCGATAAGCTCGAGGAGCTTGATACTTCGGGAATTGAGCCTATGAGCCACGTATTCCCTGTAAACAATGTATTCAGAGATGATGTTGTCACAAACGGTGACGGAAGTGAAGCTACACTTGCCAATGCACCGGTCAAGAAGGACGGCGGATTCAAGGTACCAAAGACAATCGGCGAATAACGGCAAGGAGGAGAAAAATGGATTTAATGTCTTTAACTGCCGTGGAACTCGGCAAGAAAATACAGGCAAAGGAAGTTACAGTGGAAGAGGCTGTAAAGGCTGCCATTGCTTCTATAAAAGCAAAAGAAGAAAAGATAAACAGCTTTGTCACAATAGACGAAGAGGGTGCACTTAAAAAAGCAGCAGAGGTTCAGGCAAAAATTGATGCGGGAGAGCTAAAAGGAGCGCTTGCGGGTGTGCCTGTAGCCATAAAGGATAACATGTGTACAGAAGGGCTTCTCACCACATGTTCATCAAAGATACTCTACAATTTCATCCCGACCTACACAGCGGAGGCTGTTAAGCGCCTTGAGGATGCAGGCTGTGTCATCGTTGGAAAAACCAACATGGATGAGTTTGCCATGGGAAGCACCACAGAGACATCTGCATTTGGAGCAACCAAAAACCCATGGAATACAGAGCACGTACCGGGCGGTTCATCAGGCGGAAGCTGTGCAGCAGTTGCAGCAGAGGAGGTACCGTTTGCACTCGGTTCAGATACAGGCGGATCAATCAGACAGCCAAGCTCCTTCTGTGGTGTGACAGGAATCAAGCCAACCTACGGCACAGTTTCACGATATGGACTCATTGCCTATGGCTCATCGCTTGACCAGATTGGACCTATCGCAAAGGATGTCACAGACTGTGCTACTATACTTGAGGCAATCGCTTCATATGATACGAAGGATTCGACATCAGTAAACAGAGACGATTTGAAGTTTACAGAGGCGCTTGTCGATGACGTAAAGGGTATGAAGATTGGTATTCCAAAGGATTATCTCGGAGATGGACTTGACCCGGAGGTAAAATCGGCAATCCTTGCAGCGGCAGATGAATTAAAGAAAAAAGGTGCTGTTGTGGAAGAATTTGACCTCGGACTTGTAGAGTATGCCATCCCGGCTTACTATGTAATCGCCTGTGCTGAGGCAAGCTCAAACCTTGCCAGATTCGACGGTGTCAAATACGGATACCGTACAAAGGAGTACACAGACCTTCACAACATGTACAAGAAATCGCGTTCTGAGGGCTTTGGACCTGAGGTAAAGAGAAGAATCATGCTCGGCTCCTTCGTGCTTTCATCAGGATATTATGATGCATATTACTTAAAGGCCTTAAGGGTAAAAGCACTTATCAAAAAAGCCTTTGATGATGCCTTTGCCAAATATGATGTGATACTCGGACCGGCAGCACCAACCACAGCTCCAAAGCTTGGAGAGAGCTTAAGTGATCCAATCCAGATGTACCTCGGTGATATCTACACCATATCTGTAAACCTTGCAGGACTTCCGGGAATATCGCTTCCGTGCGGCATGGACAAAAACGGACTTCCAATCGGATTACAGCTCATCGGAGACTGCTTTAAGGAGAAGAATATCATCCGCGCAGCATACAGCTTTGAAAAAACAAGAGAGCTTAAGCGCAGCACTATCGCGGAGAAATACAGTAACAAAAATGCAGCAGATACCAATAAATCTGCCGGTGCACAGTAGGAAGGAGGCAAAAAGGATATGAAAAACTATGAGACAGTCATCGGACTTGAGGTCCATGTAGAGTTAGCTACAAAAACAAAGATCTTTTGCGCCTGCTCCACAGCTTTCGGAGGCGCACCAAATACACATACATGTCCTGTCTGCACAGGACAGCCGGGCTCACTTCCTGTTTTAAACAAGCAGGTTGTAGAGTACGCAGTGGCAGTAGGACTTGCCACTAACTGTACCATCACACAGTACAGCAAATTTGACAGAAAGAACTATTTTTATCCGGATAACCCACAGAACTATCAGATATCACAGCTTTATCTGCCAATCTGCCGCAACGGTTCAGTGGAGATTGAGACAGCAAACGGAAAGAAAAACGTCAGAATCCATGAAATCCACATGGAGGAGGATGCCGGAAAGCTCGTACATGACGAGTGGGAGGACGTATCTATCGTAGATTACAACCGTTCCGGAGTACCTCTTATAGAGATAGTATCAGAGCCTGATATGCGCTCCGCTGAGGAGGTTATCGCATACCTTGAGACTCTGCGTCAGACCATCCAGTATCTCGGAGCATCTGACTGTAAATTGAATGAGGGCTCAATGCGTGCCGATGTCAACATCTCAGTCAGAGAGGTGGGCGCAAAGAAGTTTGGTACACGTACTGAGATGAAAAACCTTAACTCCTTCAAGGCTATTGCACATGCCATCGAGGGCGAGCGTGAGCGTCAGATAGAGCTTCTTGAGATGGGCAGAAAGGTAGTACAGGAGACACGTAGATGGGATGACAACAAGGAATCATCACATGCCATGCGTTCAAAAGAGGATGCACAGGACTACAGATATTTCCCTGAGCCTGACCTTGTGCCAATCGTCGTATCCGATGAATGGATTGCACAGATAAAGGCAAAGCAGCCTGAGCTTCGTCCACAGAAGCTTGCACGCTACAAGAAGGAATACGACATCCCTGAGTATGATGCAAAGATTCTCACAGAGTCAAAGCATATGGCAGACATATTTGAGGCTGCCACAAAGCTCTGCGGCAAGCCGAAGAAGGTTTCAAACTGGCTGATGGTTGAGACAATGCGACTGTTAAAGGATAATGATATGGATGCAGATGAGATAAAATTCTCACCTGTAAACCTTGCAAAGCTTGTAGATCTGGTGGATGCAGGCACGATCAACTCATCTGTTGCCAAGGAAGTATTTGAGAAAATATTCTCGGATGATATCGATCCTGAGCAGTATGTCGAGGAGAACGGTCTTAAGAGCATGAATGATGAGGGTGAGCTTAAAGCCACAATCCAGGCTGTCATCGATGCAAATCCACAGGCTGTGGAGGATTATCACAATGGCAAGAAGAAAGCTATCGGAGCACTTGTAGGTCAGACCATGAAGGCCACAAAGGGCAAGGCAAATCCTGCTGTTGTCAATAAGCTTCTTATGGAGCTGTTATAATAGATATTAAGAAAATGGATCCGACAGGTCTTTTGATCTGTCGGTTCTTTTTTTTCAAAAGCGCCTCAGCTTGCTTGCACGCATTTATTCAGTAGTGTATAATAGTTAAATGGCTGATAAAGCAGCTAAATGATACAAAGGCGGTAATTCACCTATGAATAATGATGATTTCAAGGAAGTACCTGACAATATTCAGGATAATAATGAAGAAACTACAAATAACATAGATAATACAAACGATAACAAGTCAAACGACTACGAGGATGTCTGCTACATCTGCCGCAGACCGGAGAGCGTGGCAGGCAAGATGATACATATCCAGCCGAACCTGTGCATCTGCAACGATTGTATGCAAAAGACCTTTGACTCCATGAGCAACGGTAATTTTGGCAACCTCGGAAATCTGGGAAATATAAGCAATATGGATTTTGGCAATATGCCCAATATCAGCATGATAAATTTGTCAGATCTGACAGGAGGCATACCAAACAGCCAGAAGCTTAAGAAGAAAAAGCCAAAGGAAGAGAAAAAGGTCGAGCCGATTCTTGACATTCACTCAATTCCTGCACCGCATAGGATCAAGGCAAGTCTTGATGACTATGTGGTAGGTCAGGAGCATGCAAAGAAGGTCATGTCGGTTGCAGTATATAACCACTACAAGCGTGTCATGGCTGACAATAAGCATAAGGCGCAGGAAGAGAATACCACTGCAAAGCAGGCTTCAAATAAATATGATGGTGTGGAGATTGAGAAATCAAATATGCTCATGATCGGACCTACAGGTTCAGGAAAGACATATCTCGTAAAGACTCTTGCAAAGCTTTTAGATGTGCCACTTGCCATAACAGATGCCACATCACTTACTGAGGCCGGATATATCGGTGACGATATCGAAAGTGTGGTAAGTAAGCTTCTTGCGGCTGCAGATAATGACGTGGAGAGAGCTGAGCACGGTATCATTTTTATAGATGAGATAGACAAGCTTGCAAAGAAGAGAAATGCCAACCAGCGTGATGTGAGCGGAGAGTCAGTGCAGCAGGGTATGCTTAAGCTTTTAGAGGGCTCAGAGGTTGAGGTGCCGGTTGGTGCCAGCAGCAAGAATGCCATGGTTCCGATGACCACAGTTGACACGAGAAATATTCTCTTTATATGCGGAGGTGCTTTCCCGGGACTTGAGGATATCATAAAGGAGCGCCTGAACAAGGAGGCTTCTATAGGCTTCAAGGCTGATTTAAAGGACAAGTATGATGGGGATGAGAACCTGCTCATGCAGGCAACTGTTGATGATATCCGCAAATTCGGAATGATTCCTGAGTTTATCGGACGACTTCCAATCATGTTCTCACTTGAGGCTCTCACCGAGGATATGCTTGTAAAGATATTGAAGGAGCCAAAGAATGCCATAATCAAGCAGTATCAGAAGCTCCTTGAGATGGATGAGGTAAGGCTTGAGTTCGATGACGATGCGCTTTATGCCATCGCCAAGATGGCAAAGGAGAAGAAGGTCGGAGCCAGAGCCCTTCGTGCGATTATAGAGGATTTCATGCTCGATATCATGTATGAGATACCAAAGGATGACAATATCGGCACGGTTACAATCACTAAGGACTATGTGGAGAAGAAGGGTGGCCCGCTCATTCAGATGAGAGGTACACCTGAGCTTGCAGACAGTCAGCACGTTTAATTGTTAAATGATTATGAAATTGTGAATTGGCTGTAAATGATGCAACCAGGCTATGCGTAATGAATCTATGTGTAGTCTGTAATGATTTATAAACGTTCATATATCAAGAGGAATTGGAAAAATGAAAATTATCCACTGTGCAGACCTGCATCTGGATTCGAAGATGACCTCGAATCTGTCAAAGGAGCAGGCAAAAGAGAGAAAAATGGAAATACTGCGTACATATTCAAGGATGATAGAGTACGCCAAAAATAACGATGTAAAGGCGATTATCATAGCAGGCGATTTATTTGACACGAGAAATGTGTCAGCGACTGCCAGAAATCTGGTAAAGGATTCGATTACGTCAAATCCGGATATTGATTTCTATTATCTTAAGGGTAATCACGACTCGGACAATTTCATATCGAAGCTCGATGAAATCCCTGACAACCTTAAGCTTTTTTCTAATCAGTGGACCTCATACAGCTATGGAAATATCACAATAACAGGTCTTGAGATAGACAAGTCTAACCAGGCTGCCATGTACAATTCTCTTGTGCTCGACAATGACAATTACAACGTTGTCACTCTCCACGGACAGCTCGGTGATGAGATTTCCACAGGCGACCTTAAGAATAAGGGCATTGATTATCTCGCACTCGGTCATGTGCATGAGTATCAGAGCGGACAGCTTGACAACCGTGGCATGTACTGCTACAGCGGCTGCTTAGAGGGAAGAGGCTTTGATGAGTGTGGACAAAAGGGCTTTGTGGTGCTTGATATAGATGATGAGAAGCTCACGGCAGGCTTTAGCTTTGTACCGTTTGCGTACAGGAGCCTCTACACGCTGTATGTGGATGTGACAGGAGCTATGACCACACAGGATGTGGCTGTGAAGATGGAAAAGGCCATTTCGGACAGTGAATATTCATCGAGAAGCATGGTAAAGTTCGTGCTTGTAGGTGAGGTGGACGTGGATTGTGAGATAAACACAGATTTCCTCAAGGATATGTTCGAGGAATATTTCTACTATGAAAAGGTGTATGATGAGACAAGACTTCTCATCAATTACAGTGAATACGAAAAGGATGCATCACTTAAGGGTGAGTTCATACGGATGGTGCTTGGCTCAGATATGACCGAGGAGCAGAAGTCTGAGGTCATCAGGTGTGGTATATCGGCGCTTAGCGGGGAGGAGATTTAGAAATTGAAATTAATAGCTTGTCACATAAACAACTTCGGAAAGCTGTCCGATCTTAATATCAATTTCAATGATGGAGTCAATGTCATAAACCAGCCAAACGGCTGGGGAAAGAGTACACTTGCGGCTTTTTTGAAGGCTATGCTGTACGGCTTTGATACGAAAAAGGAGCCGGGCGCCTTTGAGAGGGAAAGAAAGCTCTATAAGCCATGGCAGGGCGGCACTTATGGTGGAGAGCTTGATTTTGAGGCCGATGGAGTGGAGTACAGACTTGTAAGGACATTTGGCCTCACAGAAAAGCAGGATGATTTTCATTTGTACAGGCTTGCAACCATGGTTGAGTGTGATGATTTTTCACCACTGCTTGGAGAGGAGCTTTTTGACCTCGACCGCAGCTCGTTCAAGAGAACGATATACATAGCACAGGCAGACTGCATGTTTTCGTCATCAGACAGCATCAGCGCAAAGCTTGGCAATATGGCGGAAAATACAAATGACATCAACAACTTCGAGTCGGCGACAGCGGACATTAAGGACATGATGAACAAGATGTCCCCAAACCGTATCACAGGCTCTATCAAAAAGCGTGTAAATACACTCACAGCCTTGGAACAGGAGCTTAAGAAGTATCAGGCCGCGGATGAGGCGGCAGCACAGCTTTCACAGAAAATAGATGAGAAAACTGCCCAGAAGAAGGAGCTTACCGGTATCAGAGCCGAGTACGGCAGGGCGCTTCAGGTGGCATCTGAGGACAGCAGAAAGCAGGCACTTCGTGAAAACTACGAGCAGCTTTGTGCTGTTGCAAAGGAGAAAGAGAGCATTTACAATGCTGCAATGGCAGTCTTTGGAGACAAAGCACCGGATGAGGCAGAGCTTTTGGAAAAGACAAAGCAGGCCGGAGAGCTTGAAAGCTTAAAGGCTGTAGAAGATAATCTGAGCTTTACGCCTGAGGAGGAGCAGTATTTAGATACACTTTCAGGTATGTTTAAGGATGGTGTGCCATCTGATGATGGTCTTGATGAGATGCAAAAGAAGATAGCAAACATCCAGAGCGTCAAGAATGAGTACAGCCACATGGAGCTCAAGCTCTCGCAGATGACCTCACTTGCAAAGATGGCAGATGATGAGGAGGAGCCGGAGACACCTGAGAAGACTAAGCTTGTACCTGCAGGTATTGTGCTTATGGTTATCGGTCTTTTGGCAGCGGCTGTTGCCACGGTATTCAGTCTGAATGAGAAGTACAATGTGAAGGAAATCATGTTTCTTGTGGTAGGCATAGCTGGAGTCGCTATGGCGCTTTGCGGTGTTGTCATGATGGTCTATGGAATCCGTCTGAACAACAAAAAGCAGAGAGCATACATCAGGCTTATGGCTGAGCGTGAGGAAAATATAAAGCAGAAGGAGATACCGATTCAGGAATTAAAGGAGCAGCTTGAGCAGATTCAAAGCGGCATTACATCAATGGAGCATGAGGTATCGCAGTTTTTTGACAGCTTTTCGATTGAAGCAGATGAATCGCAGTATCAGGAGAAGCTTTATGAGCTTCGCACAAAGGCTCATGACTACAGCCGTTTCAACGAGCAGATAGGAAAGCGCGCCAAGACAAAGGCTGACTATGAGAAGGCAAAGGCTTCGCTTGATGAGTATTTAAGTCTCTATGGATATGACAGTGCTGCAGAATATACACAGACACTTTCACAGATGAAAAAGCAGCTCGCAGAGGCCGGCTTTGCAAAGGAAAATATGGACAGTGCTCTTCAGAAGAAAACGCAGTTTGAGAATGACAACGATATGGACAAGCTTCTTGCACCAAATGAGTGTCCGTATACACTTGATGAGCTCAATGAGATGATTTCAAAGGTGGAAGGCAGCCTCGATGAAATCAGGGCATCCTTAGTGCAGTACGGCAGACAGATGGATGATCTGCAGGAGCAGCTTGATATGAGGGATGAAAAGGAGCAGGAGTATCGCAACTGCAAGCAGATACAGGCTGAGGAAAAGCATAAGTACGAGATACTTGGGCTTACATCAGACTATCTGACCAGGGCAAGGGAGCAGTTTACTGCCAGATACATGGCGCCTATTTCCAATGGCTTCCAGAAGTACTTCGGTATCCTGACAGAAAATACAGACAGAGACTGGCAGGTGGATGCCAATATTTCAATAAGGATGAAGGAGCAGGGGCAGCTTCGCGATGTGAGAACCATGTCGGCAGGCTACAAGGACCTGATAGGCATATGTATGCGTTTTGCGCTTGTGGATGCGATGTATCCGGGCGAGAAGCCGTTCCTCATACTTGACGATCCGTTTGTGAATCTGGATGATGAGAAGCTTGCTCGAGGCAGAAGGCTGCTTGCGGTGCTTTCGCAGGATTACCAGGTGATTTATTTTACATGTCATGGAAGCCGCGAGTAAATTTTGGTCGAAGCTTTGGTTATATTAATTGATAAATATCGTAGCATATTTTTATTTGTAGAATATAAAATTTTTACTTTTGTAGTTGGATTAAAATCTATAGCTTTTGTTATATAAACTAAATCTGCTTGAAATAATTTCTTAATTTCGATTGCTGTATGTTCTATAAATTCATCACCAGTATGATAAGACGTAATCTCAAGTATTGATTTTAGAGCTTCATAAGGATTAAATTTAAATGAATTATCCATTATTACTTATCTCCTAAATTTTATTGGCGGAATAGTAACATAATATTAATAATTAGAGGATAAAAAAAGTCTGAATTCTTTTTTCAGACTTTTTTTGTAAGATTTAATAGAAAAAGAATTATTAGTTCATAGTTCCTGCTGGAACATGTACATGACCTTCCATGATGATTCTTGCACTTCTACTCATAGTTGCTTTATCAACAATGAATTTTCCATTTTCTTTTTGAATAACTGCACCAACTTTTAAAGTTCCTGATGGATGTCCAA
>ERZ650312.1775-NODE-1775-length-12088-cov-5.234272_pt1 | contig 12088 bp, 13 predicted proteins | sample MGYA00376248_ERZ650312 | MGnify/ENA primary metagenome ERZ650312 (study PRJEB26733, sample SAMN07839316) | wastewater metagenome | biome: urban; feature: wastewater treatment plant; material: waste water | place: USA: North Carolina | collected 2016-07-28 ... | reverse complement strand
CCAATTTTAAGATTGTTATACATTGTTATATCCTTAATATTTTGGCCAAATTAACTTAAATTTAATGGCCAAATCCTAAATTAATATTCATTTTGTTATCCCTGTATTGCAAAATATAAAAAGGCCCCTACCATTTACGGTAAGGACCTTTCCTATTATACAGTTTTCTTCTTGAAATCCATCAATTGCTTACACATCATACACATGAATGCAAACTCTTTGCGGAATTCTTTACGCCTTTGTCGTGTCCGGCTGATATACCACGGGTCATTGGACAGACATTTGCCAACTTTCTTCAGAGCCATAATTTATTAGCCTCGTCTTCGATGATTTTTACACCATTACGTAATACATCGGCACCAAAGATGTCGATACATTCGTTAATATCCAACCCAGTCATTTCACCAATAATATCGATGAACACAACCAGTTGGCCCAATTTATATTTCAATTGGTCAACATTCTTGGCAAGCAATGCATTTGCCAATGTTTCGATAATTGCTTCCAGATGTAGAACCCCATCTTGAGGTGTACATGTAGGTTTGCCATTGTTATCGATAATACCGGCTTGTTTCGCATAGGTTTGAATAATGGCTTCGTAGTTAGTAGAGCTACCTGATTCTTTTTCGGTTTCAGCTGCATATTCATAAGCAGATTTGGCCAATTTAGAAATCAAATCGTCAATATTAGTAGAGCCCAATGGGACTACCTCTACTTGTACATCTTTGTCTTTACCAACAAGGGCTTCGATAAACTTTTCGTAATCCGTCTTGTCACTCATGATTTTCTCCGTTCATAAAGAAAGAGAACCTCATAAAAGAGGTTCTCGTAATTTCGTCAACCTGTACATATAGTACAAAATATTTGAATAAGGGCGCCCCTAGATATGGCAACAACTCACCGAAGCTTTTGTTGTTAAACCATACTAGAAGGCATAAAGGGGAGACAGCCATACTACTATAATGCGAGCAATCAGTGGCGGCGAAGTAGCTATATAAGGTGTCAAACTTATATATTTAAATGGGCTTGTACTTATTCACAGCAGAGAGGACAGGGGTGAACAAGCAGGGTAAGAGCATTTAGGACTGTACTCTATCATATTACGCAATGGGTTTGTGTGTTTCAATGGCATATAAAATGCACATATATCATCGTATTTAAACGAAGGAAACAAAGCGTTTGATAAAGCACAGTACTAAATCCACTTAATAGTATTAAATACACTTAAGGATACACCCCAATGGAGGACAGGCCATTGTACAAAGGTTGCATTATGAACGAACGGTGACGGGTTCGGGGGCGTATCATTAAATATACTTATAAAGAAGAATCTTAAAACTTAATTCTTCCATATAAAATTTAACTAATGTGTTCTTATAAATGGAGCTAAATCGCGCTCTATTCTTATCCGTACATTTGATAGTTTAAATTTGTTTCTTAGTCGACTTGTATTATATATAAATATACACGTCTATTTGTATATAACTATTTAATGGCAAATAGGGACAGCCAGAGCTCTTGGCTATCCCTTTATCGCCATATATGTATTACAGTGCAGCAGCAGCCTCATAAACTTCTTCATGAGTCTTACCTGCATACCGGTCCAAATCGCCGGTAATAAATGCCTTGCCGATTTTGTATGCACCAGCACATACGATAAACCATAATGCTAATTCACCAATTGCTGCGAGTGCAATCGGATTGAAGAAGCAGAAATACCAAATGGCAGCAATAGAAACTGCACATTTAGTGAAAGATACTTTACCATCTTTACCATAGAACATGGTATTGGTAATCAGGCGGAATGCGCCTTTCAGTTTAGTAGACAACATTTTAAATCCTTTCAAGATTAATTAACAAAGCCGTATTGACCTTCACGGCTAAAACGGGTAGTTTTTTCTTCCCAGAACGTTTTAAAAGATTCTTTATTCCAGCGACCAGGATAATCTACCCACTCGCCTTTTTGGAATTTAGAATAACCAATCATACGAGCAGCAATAAACAAAGTAGCACCTACAAACAAACCTGTAAATGCGCCAATAACCATACCACTAATAGTGCCACTTAATGCAACATATAGTGATACCAAAATAGATAAAGACAAATCCAAGGCTACTTCGTATCCTAACATACGTTTCATCAGCTTGGGGCTTGATTTAGCAAGTATAGAAATAATACCCGCAGCAGTAGCTAAGCTACCGATAATAATCAATGATAACATTATTAGTCCTTTCATTAAACTAATTCACATAAATAAGTATATTATCCGTATACTTGTTTATATAAACTCCAAATTTAATTTAACTTTATTAGAATAAAAAACGAGAGGACCGAAGTCCTCCCGTTGTCTATTAGATTGCTTCTGCCCCTTCGAGCAGCTCGTCAATTGACTGTTGGGCTTGTTCTACGCCTTCAGTTTTTGTTTCCTGATCGGCTTTTTTGCCACGAGGTTGACGGGTTGCACGTACAGGTTCTGCTGCTTCCGGTACTTTTGCTTCAATTTCCGGCACTTCAAAGTCTTCAACGATGATAGCATCAGAGATGCCTTCAATGTCGGTAACGTCCGGAGTTTGCGCACGGTTGCCAACCATACCGATGTTCAGATATTGGTTGATTTCCACATGGAAGCGCACAGCCTGAAAGATAGAACCATCAGCACTTTGCGCATAGTACGGTTGTGCAATCAAACGGCCATCGAGGATCACAAAGTCTTCATTACGCTCGGTATTGCTTTCAAAGATTTTGGCACGATTGTTCTCGTTACCATTGTCGTACATTTCCAAGCGAATGTCGGTTTTGCGGCCTGCATGGCCAATAGAAGCGAGTTTGCGGCATACAACACGGTTGCTACTCATGTTATTGACACGGCGACCAGTTGCATTTTCGTTATCTGCACCTACTGCTTGATACCCGAAGACAAAGTTCGGATTTACAGGGTCTGCGGCAGCTTTTGTCACGTTAACATAACCTGTAAATACATTTGTTACAGTAGTGTATGTCAACGGAGAAGTGGGGTCTGCCCACAGTGCATTTGCATTGAGGTGTTGACTTGCGGGAACGTCCATACCTTGTGCAATGCACACAACCGGCTGATAACCATTGTCTTGCACCAGAATTACATGGCTTTTTACCATGCGGTTTTCGTCCACAGCCAATTGCTTAATGGCGTGATATTCAGCCATCTTTTGCTTCAGTGTTTCTTTGAGGCTTTCAACAGCAATTTGGTCGGGGATTTCTTGTGCGTTTTCTTTGGCCAACATGACCAAGGTTTTTTGCACACTGCCTGCCGCATTTGCGACGTCTGATACATCAACAGAAGGATTTGCAGGAACGAATTCTTCGCTGATGGTACCTGTCACATTGACAGCATTGAAGTTGGTGGGGAATACGGGTTTCCCTTCAACAATGCGGCGATAACTGCGTTGGAACAGGGCGATATTGCTGTTACCTACCGGATTGGTCTGATTGAATACCAAGTGGCCGTTTTCGTCCTGCTTCGGAGTGTACCGGTTATCGGTACTCATCATCAACCAGACGTTTTGGAGTTGGCGCGAACGATTGCCTGTCTGCGGGTAAGGCATTTTCACTTTAAACAGCATGTATTGGCGAATAGAGGCATTCATACCAGTACCCGATACCAAAGGCAGGAGCATCATTTGACGCTCTTTGCTGGTCGGCAGCATAACGGTCTGAACGATGCGGTGCTCAATTGTTTCTTGAGCGATGGCTTGGGCGTTAACAACGTTGGTATTCATAGTGTAGAACCTTTCTTAAAGAATGAACAATTTGTGCCACATGCACAGGGTTTTAAATGAAAGCGAGTTATTCACTTCCAAATAAAATTTAACTAAATACTTCCTACATAAGTAAGCTGTATTCAGTTAAAGAATCTTTAAATGATAAGCCAAGTTTACGGGCCGAAGGCCCGTCTTATTTTTTAAAAATAATTCCAATAGTTCTTAATCAAATCGCGCAAATTAAATCGTATTAACTAAAGTCAAGACGTATATAAATATCAATTCATACATATCAGTCGAAACAAATCGCGGCAATGCCTTTTAAAGAGCCATAGAGCATCATAGAAGCAAGGTAAATATAAAATATATACCTAAATCCCAAAATAGTTATATATACGTTTAAAAGTGCTTAATAACAAAAAAGAGGAACCCATATAGATTCCTCTACTAGCCTATTCCCAACTTTCAGAAATATAAACCTTATACAATAACCCATGCTTATGTATAGAGATGAAATACCCAGATGCAATGAAATAACAAATTACATCCTCAGTATTCACTTTCTTAAGAGAGAAGTACCAAAACGGCGTATAAGGCTTGTTTCGTACTTCACAATCCCATATCTCAGCATAGATAGAATCAATTAAGCCATATGTACCCATAGCTTACTCCTATAAGGCACCCTGATATAATACTAGGGAAATCAAGTATTAAAACATCAGGATGCCAATTTTATTACAAAGTTGCCTTAATACTCCTTAGGTAAATGTTAGCCAAGTTACCATTTCGAGGAATATATAACGCAGAAGAACGTTGACAAGCATACATAGAATCACTGTATATAGTAGCATTAGGAAAAGCAGATAAAGCAAAGTCAATCGCCGCTAATTCCGCTTCATTAACAGAACGCGCATAAATCTTTTTATACGCACAATGTTTATCCTGAAAAGCTTTATATCCAATAATAAAAGTATGCTTGCCAAGCAAAGATGCATCACAGTGAATAATCATATTCTTCATTTTTATTCACCAACCAAAGCATATATTCTTTAATGCCAATTGCTTTAGCCTTGGCAAAATCGAAAGCGCCTTTGAATGCACCGATGATATAAAAGAAAACGCCTTTTGCAGCATCCCAAATTAATTGAAAGCCTTTATAAACGCCGACTTTGATTTTTGTGAGAATACCAATTTTCTTGGCATTTTCACCGATAACTTCAGCGACTTTAATCGCTTCCTCGGTTGTTTCGATGTTTTGCATCAATTCAGCCGCAATTTCATTTACGATCGGCTGAAATCCTTGTACCGCATTCTGGTATATAATTCCAGAAGGGTCAGACGCCATGACATTCTTTTCAATCAAAGGCAATACAAAGCTTATATAAGCCTTGATTTCCTTCTTAAGGTCTGACTTTACTTTCGGCTTAGTAATTTCAGAAGCCTTTGAGTAAGCCTCTTGCAGGATAACGATATTGTCTTGCATCCTTTTAAGTGCATTACCGATATCCTCTCTGTTCTTTGCTGTTTTGTATCCTTTGTACATTTTCCTGTCCTTTCAAATGTAAATACGGAAATATTTCCAATGAAAATTTAACTAAAATCTTTTGTCTTTCTGACATATTTCGAATAGGGGGGAAACTTATATGCACATTCATACAATATATTTAGCGGCGATTCTGTATTTATAATCCGCTTATTATATATGTATTAGTGTATTACTTAGTATATAGCTGTATTACTCTTTATACTATTATATACGTCTATGTATACTACTATATAAAGGGCTATATTATGTTTATATACCCTATGTTTATAATACCCTAATTTGCCCCGATTTATACTATATATTATGTGTACGGAGCTATAATATTAACACGCCTTAATACGGCTTATCTGTTTCTTAACTATTAAATCAAAAAAGGCAGTTTTTCTACAGGGTGGAATACAACCTGTTTATCCTATACTGTGAAGATAATACTATGTTCCGTTAGCTTATGTTAGATATACATGTTTAGAGGGTATGATTGTCTTGTTTTATACAATTTATGCCCGATGATATGCACTAACGAAGCTAATGAACGTATTTCTTCATAGTCCTAAAACAATGATATGCTAATTCCCTTGTTTATTATTGTACTTTTTGGAATATAGTTGCACATTTTAATAGGGTAGATAAACTTTTTCTCAGGGGTAGTAATTTCAACCTTAGCATATTATGCTTTTGGGTATATCAAATCATATCTAACTAATTATAAAGTATTCGGAAACGACTAAAAGCGCTAATGACATAATATCAAGAGCGCAATGGTTATAATATATATAGTATATGCCTACTATGGGGCTTTGAATCCTTGCTATCTAATAATATAGATAGACTATACGTATTTTTTACTTCTTTACTTCTTCATCTATGTATACTTTCTTTCTTATAAAAGGCTACGTATTTAGTCCTTATATAGATTACTAGTATTTTGCGATGATATGTCATTTATCTTCTGGTCTGACGTGACCTTTATTTATACTATGTATTGTATTATTATATATGTTATTTGTCAAATAGGGAATTACTTAGTAGATACATATCTTTTCCCGCGATTCTATGTACGTAATTCTGTATGTACGGAGTATTGTCTTTATTATAAATGCGGCGTTCTTATATATCAATTGGGCGCGCCTTGTTTTACTATACTACCTACTTGAAATAAAAGAGCCCAGCTATATAAGCCAGACTCTTTATGTTTGTTATGCATCTTTAGAACGTTCTTTTTCGTCATTGATTTCGACGATAACGTCTTCGAAGTTTTGTATTCCTTCTTCGATAATGCCTTCATAGCCTTTAATCCACATAGTTGCAGCTGGGATAATAGTCATGATACCGGCAGCATAGTGGTTGGCCAAGTCGCCAACATATTCAATAAAGGCAATAGATAATTTCTCGTTGATATCGATTGAGAGTTCTTCATCCGGCGCCTTAATAACAACACCGTTCTTGTTGAATTCGGAGAATTTGCCGGGCTTCTGGTATTTGCCTTTCTTACTAAAGAATGCAGAGACGGTATTTGTCAACGTATACAATTGCTCTTTGAGTGCCTTCAGAGCAGCGGTCTCTTTTTGGGTGAATTGAATTTTCATGATTGTCCTTTCAAGACATTAATTAAGGGATATACGATATTATATATCCCATTTGGGGTTTAACGAATAAGACAACCACGTACCATACGGTACAGGTCTGCGCTGGTATCAGCCAGCACTTCCTGTTTGTCACCCATAGTGACGATTATAGCACGCTTGCGATTATTCATCACCTCAACAGTAGCGAAGTGGTTGCCTTCATCGGTGTGAAAGCGGCCATCGCGAAATTCGTGATAGGGGGGAAAGGGAAACAATTTCAACATGCATACATCCTTTCTAAAATAGGGAAGCAGTTTTACACCATGCTTAGGGTGTGAAAGGAACATCACGGGGATTCTGTTCATGGATACCAAATCGGGCATCCTTGTTCCTTTCTATTTGTTCTACTACATACGCAGAAATGACATCACACAGAGTGATACCATTTCCATCCACACGTACCCGAATACGAGTACTGCGTACTTGGCTTCATCTGTAAGTTCCATAACTTCTCCTAACAGCTCAGTCGACCAATCTTTTTATAATTCAAGAGTTGGCGCAACGAAAAGAATATATCGAAATCAACTTCGCCGTTGATTACGTCTGCCACGACGACTCCGTACTCATCAATTGCAGGGCAACCTGCGGTCGCTCCCTGTATATTAATGTGGTTGCTACGGATTACTACAACTCGACCCGTATTCTCGTTCTTCCACAGCTCCCCCTTCTCGGGGAATGTAGCGATTGCAAGGTTTTCCATTTGTTCTTGCGGGTCGCTGCTAGATTTCGCAGCCTCCTCGATGGCAGAACGAGAAGGCTTCTTGTTGAATACGTGATATTTCATTTTGCTGCTCCTTTATTTATGTTAGTTTGTATCAGTAAAATTACTGTTGTGTTCTATGATTCACATAGATACTGCATTCAATCCGTGTTGTACTCTCAACAAATTACAAACACGCCGCCGTATGTAACTTGCGCTCTCGACAAGTCACCAAATTCAAAAGTTACTTTTGATGTACACGATTCTGTTATATTGCTGTTGTCAATCTCGTTACCGCCAAGGGTTACAGCTACATCAATAGCGAGTGCATAGCAGTCCTTGCTATACAAGTTATCCCGCAGCGCGGCATCGTATACCTGCTCTACCTGCTGTGCTTTGGTGATATTCATGTTGGGAATCATGGCGGCATCTGCAGCGCGCCAGAATTCTGTCTGCTGTGCAACCGTGCCGCCGTTGGCGTGTACGGCGCTTGCCTTTGCGTGGTTCAGGGCGGCGGCTTCTGGCATACCATCTAAAATGCGGTTGTTGTACTGCAACATCAGGTGATACTGAATGTGCGCGGCTTCATCTTTGGCGTTGTGTTCAAACTCGCGGCAGTCAACCATTGCGACTACTTCTTTAATGGTGTTGGCTTCACGCAAGGCTTTGATTTCGGAGGGTTTCATGGTGGTATCCTTTCGAGTTTGTTCAATTGATAGTACTGCATTCAAAAATAATTTAACTAAATAGAAGGATAACAGCGCATTGTCGCGCAATCATCTCTCTATCGTCATTTTGTATTCCCCAAGGCCACTTATGGGTCCTTGGTTCTTATGAAGTACCAAATAGCATCGAAACAGATGCCAGAAACTTGGTAAGACAATAAATCCATTGCGATGTCCTTTCAGACACGTTTACGGAGCATATACCATGTACACTCCATTAAAGATTTAACTCATATATTATACACAACTGTATAATACGGAGCCCTTATTGAGATTGCACGGAGCATCCAACAGGACACTCCATGCTTTCCCATTCACTTCTTAAAGCTCATAACCATAGTCATAAGCTTCTACTACTTGAGGTGCTACAGCCACCTCTTTGCCCAACTCAGATACCAATACGATATCTTCATGAGCAACACACACCTCTTCAGGTGCATTTTTGATCGCAACCTCCGATACGATCATGTTAATTGTTTTAAAACGGTCAGCATTATATACTTCAATGAAATGCTGGCCAGTGCCAATGCGACTGAAACGTTCAATCACATTGCCCAAAGATTTCAGGTCCTTACAAGCACCCAACATGGCAGACTCTTGCGACTTAGCCTCCATGTTACCCCAGTAAGCCGAATTAAACAGGGCGAAATGGGTCATACTGTTGCCAGTATTGGCACCCTTTGTGGCATAGAGGCCAGAGCAATCTTCACCGCGCATGGTTGTCTTAACCAACGCAGTTGAGCCCCAATCCTCCTTATTGGAGCCCTTGATGATGCGATTACCAGCAATAACAAACTTGGTAGCCGCGGCCAGCGACAAGGTGTCGCCATTTTGTTCTGCTTTAGCGCAGATCATGGTGGCGATATGGCCCTCAGCGCCATCTACAAACCCGCGCCAAGAGATATCGTCCAAACCAATCTCACCTGACGATTGGCCATGCTTGATGGCTCGTACTGAACCATCTTGAACCAAAGAGGCGTAAACCTCCTTGATGATGCGGCCTTCCTCCGCAGTGATGATCTTGCCAGTAGACAAGATCATGTCCAAAATATGTTGGATACGAAACAGTACAGCTGTATCCATACCAACCCTTTCCTTTGCCTCAATCGCTTCCACGAATGCGGCTCCAAACATGCTGCTGTCTAACTCCACGACCTCGATACCAGAGGTCAGTACGTTCGCAGACAGCTCATCGCGAACATACGCGTCAAACCACGCTGTAGCATGACGTTGACCTTGGTACTGTGGTACAGCCGTGTTTGTGATGCAAATCGCTGCTTGATCGCCGTCACTGTCATTTTGTTGACCGATGATCAGATCAGGTGAAGCAAACAGCATTGCGCTCATAGCAACGCGCATCCAGTCGGTATCGAAACCGAATACTTCTGCGGTATCGATATCCAACAATTCAACACCAGTGAAAGCCTGGTCGAACAGAACCGGCTGTTTGGCGTATGATGCATGTTGATGGGGCTTTTTATTAGCACTAGCCCAAGTGCTTACTACCTGGTTAATACCAGCCTCTTCCCAGTACAACGGGAGGAGGTTCATGTAGCGGCCTTTCACCGCGTAAGAGTTACCTCTTTTACCGAACAACTTTCGGTTCATGGTAGCGTTAAAAGAAACGAATGTGCGAGACCACACATTCGACTTATTCCTCATGGCTACGAGAAGTAGCATAAACTGCTGTGCCATGTCACCCAGACGAGTTGAATCGCCTGAGTCCATAAACACAGCATCACCTGAGAATGCAGAACAAGGGAAGAAGAACTTGAATCCCCCCAAATTCAGCACAATGTTTGCTGTAGCGAAACCAGCAAACGCCAGGCCACCAATACGGCAGCCGTTGAGGAAGCGTTCCTTAAACGAGCCGATATTCCATCCATCGGCCAGGCTTTCCTCAGTGATTACTGAGGAGCTAAGGAATCCCTTAATTGAACTATTAAAGTAACCCATGATGCGGTTACTTTCGTTCTTACTATACTCAACATATGTTCCTTTTGAGAACATTAAGTCGAGTCCAGAGGTGTTGGCCTCGTTAACCAACTCCTCTACCAAGCCATGCCCATAGCTGATCATGGCATTTTGAAGTAGGCCGTAAGTAAGACCTACTTCCTCTTTTCCGCGCACAATGGCCCCTTTCTTAGCCATCTGTGCCACAAACCTTGGAACGCTAGTGATCTTGCCTTCAGAAAAGGCTTCGATCGTTTTATTAAAGAATGACTCTTCCGAGCCAACCAATGACCAACCCTCGATGGTATGCCAGTTGGTCAGTATCACGTCCTCGTTACAGCCCACGATGTTCAGTGGGCCATAAGAGGTCTCAACAACCTCAATCTGACTTTCTACAGTCAGACGTACTAAGGCGTTGTCGGCCAACAATGCCTCTTTTTCACTACAGCCGGTGATTGCGGCGTATACTCCGCGAACACCAGCTTTCACAGAGTTCGGTCCCACTAAGAGATCGAAATCCCCTAAGAGCTCATTGAGCTCAAGTGTCATGGGCATTACCTCTGCCTTTAATCCCAGTGTTCTTGACACCATACGGAATGAACCGTATGTTTTAATTACCCTGGGGTTGGCAATAGCAGCCCCTGCGCAGAGGCTACTCCAAAAGTGAGGGCTGATCAGACCCTCAGTGTTGTCGGTGATGATACCGACTTTCAACCCAGGGATACTTAATACTTCTGCACCCTGGATGAGTGTGCCCAAACGGGCAATCAGCTTAGTCTCTCCTTTCACTTGAGACAGAAGCTTCCCACTACTGTTTACAGCGAAGATGCTATCCTCCGTTGTTCTGTAGTAGGTTTTCAGGGTTCCTACTCCCTCTTTAATCCCATTGACCCCTCCAAGGCCATTATGGGAAATTGATGTGTATGATGATATATCTATCATCAATGACTCGACACGGTTACACCGTGCCATCATTTTTCTAAACTTCCCACTATCTACGGAACATCCGTAAATAGTGGCCCCCAACCACTGAGGAAGAGTTACTGCTTCTCCCTCAATGGTCATAGAGTCGGCAAGCTGTGCCAACTCCGGCCCTACAATCCCTTTCGGGATGAGGACCTTGCGTGTCTTGCCTCCTACAACAAGGTCAAGACGAATTACACCATGTGCGGCCTCCTTAACCGCTACAACTACTTTCTGTTTAAAGTATGTAGCCAATACTTCAGCTACTTTATTGCTCTCCATAAGGGAAGCAACTTGCTGCTTGCCTCCCATCAGTCTAAGCACAACCTGACGACGAGGACCGTCAGCCATGTTGAGGTCCTCAATCCCTTCCAGGATTTCTTCCTGGTAATTTGGTTTGACGAATACCACCGGGGAATACCCGATGATACTCATCACCTCTGTTGCAACAACGCTGTTGCCAATCCAGCGGGCTACCTTTTGAGCCACCCGCTCTTTGTTTCCGCTACTCATGTTCTTATGAATAGCGATCTTTTTGCCATCTACTGCTGCATAGATGGACTTTTCGCAGAGTACCAACACTACCTCGTTGGTAGCTGATACTACTGCATTGTTTGATGCTGTGAAATCAACGAACTTGCCGTTGCGTATCACAGAAATCACTTTAGACATATTGATGCTCCTTTCAAAAAGCATGCCTAGTTAAATGGCCTATATACTGTCCTATATATAGGGTCGTGATGCTATATTTCAAATAAAGCGGTGCCTTATTCCTCCATCTCTATATAGAGGAATTCACCTCCTTTAGTCAGAACATAATTCTTACAATCTTTGATGAC
>ERZ650312.1773-NODE-1773-length-12092-cov-5.555786_pt1 | contig 12092 bp, 15 predicted proteins | sample MGYA00376248_ERZ650312 | MGnify/ENA primary metagenome ERZ650312 (study PRJEB26733, sample SAMN07839316) | wastewater metagenome | biome: urban; feature: wastewater treatment plant; material: waste water | place: USA: North Carolina | collected 2016-07-28 ... | reverse complement strand
ACTATATAGTTGTTTATCTTTAGTTTCGCGAATATATTTAAGCAACTCATCTTCACTGTGTAAACTTTTTAAAAATGCGCCTTGCGTTGATATGCTCTCATATGATTTGTTTAAAAAATATCCGATGTCTTTTATTGTGATAAATATTTCTTTTGGATTTCGAATAGTTTTGTACGGTATTTTATTTGCAGAAAGTTCTATCATGCTATGAATTAGCCCCGCATTACCTCTTGATATATATCCAATAGTTTTCGATTCATCTTTAAGTATTTCATCAAGGCTTATCTCGTCCTTTTCACTAACAATTTTTAAGTTTTCATTCTTGTATCGCTCAAGCAGTAGATTTGCAATAGTTGCAATATTTTTTGGAAAACGGAAAGTTTGCGTCAACGGCAACTCATAGCCATCTAAAATTTCCATAATATTTGCACTCTCTCTAAAGCTATGAATTTGTTGGTGTTTATCGCCTACTAATATTTTGTGCGTTGCATTTAATTTGCTGAAAATATCCAAAGTTACATTGCTGCTATCTTGCGCTTCATCTAACATAACAACATCATATGATTTTGTAGCTAACCCAATCGTCAAGAGCAGTTGAAATTTTTTCAATAAATAATCAAACGAAACAGGTAGGTTTTTAGCTTCTATTTGTTCAATAATATCTCTAATGTATTTTGAGTAATTGTCATAATTCATTTCGGATACAGATGAATTGCAATAATTGGTAAATACGTCTAAGATTTCCTTTCCACGGCTATTGCTAGTATTAAATAAATTTGCAAAATCTTTTACTGTATGATTTTTAATATTTTTTAAATCAAGTTTTGTATTAGACGCTATATATCTATATGCCAATGAATGTATTGTTTTAACTTCAACATTTTTACTAAACTTACCTACGGCATCCAATTGAATGCTTTTATTATATGCCAAATATAAAAAAGTTTTATTTCCGTAGTGAGTAGTAATATGTTGCAGTGTCGATGTTTTTCCAGTACCTGCAAAAGCATTTATCTTTATTAATTTATGCGCTTGAACTGATTCAATAATTTCAATTTGCTCATTAGTTCTTAAAAATTGAACTAAATTATCAGCAGGCATCATATACTCCGTTTTTTAATGTTCTATTAATCTTTAATCTACAAGTATACTGTTTTGCCTTAACCCTATATATTATGAGGCTATCTCTAAAAAATATTTTTATAAATACCATTTCTGTTTTTTGCATAAATCAAAAGCAACCTGAACGCATCGGATTTATTCTAATATCATCAATCGGCTTAAGAAAATAGGGACAGGCTAAGAAAATGGGGACAGCTGTCCCCTTTATTGTGATTTCTCGTTTTCAAATCAGTTGCAAAAGTTTTTGGCGAGAGCGGGAGACGGGCATATTAAGCGGCTGTTTTTTTGTGATGCCCTTTGCTCATATCAAAAACTATATAGAGTACAAAACCGACGCTCAAAAAAACAAACATTCCACCAATTAGTTCATACATTTTTTATCTCCTCTTCTATGCTTTCAAGCTCTATCCAAAACTTTCGTAGAGCTATTCCGAGCGCCACGGTAGCGAAAAATCCCAAAGCAACGGCAAACAAGGCTTTTGGCGATACGGAACCGATAAATACGCTATATCCGCTAGCTACCGTACCCGTCAAAGAAGCCACAAGCAAAAGACCGACAGCCTCAAAGCCTCTCGTCTATTCAGACTTTTTTCTTTTAATTCATCTAGTCTGCCCATTTTATGCCTTTTGCATATTTCCAAGATTATAACACAAAACCAAAAAGCCCTATCTTTGTTTAACAAAAAAGACGTTCATGCGTTTTCAAATCAGTGCAGAAGTTTTTGACTGGAAAATGGGGACGGTTTCTACCTTTAATTCAATATGTTAGCAGACGGTATAATCAACAAAAAACATTCGGAGCCTTTTGTTGATTAGCGTTAGCGAGATATTTTATTCGTTGCAGGGGGAGGGGAGATATGCCGGAAGCCATAGCGTGTTTGTTAGGCTAGGCGGGTGCAATCTTGTTTGTCCCGGATTTGGGGCAGGTGGATGCGATAGCTACTACGCCGTAAATAGCAAATACAAAGACTCATGGAGTCGGATAGACGGTAAAACAGCAATCGCCGAGCACAAAAAAATGATGAAATTTTCGCATGCCCATACGGTGATTACGGGTGGGGAGCCGACATTATGGTTTGGCAACCTTGATTTTATGGAGTTTGCAAAATATTTATATGATGGCGGGCACAGGGTAACGGTGGAGACGAACGCAACAAAAGAGATAGATTTTTCGTTTGAGCCTTACCGCACATTCGTATATGCGTTGTCGGTAAAACTATCGAACTCCGGTGAACCGGAAGAGAGGCGGATAAATATGCAGGCGCTAAAAAATTTTATAGCCGAAAGCGACTATTTTTTTAAATTTGTACTTGATAGTGACCTTATCAAAAGCGGCAGGGCAAAACAAGAGATAGAGGGCATATTGACCCCTCTTGGCGTATCACCGGAGGCCGTGTACTGCATGCCTCTCGGTGGAGACAGGGCAGGGCTAGCCGAAAATGCAAGAGATGTATTTGAATTTTGCCTTGATAACGGGTATTCGTATTCGGATAGGTTACACATAAGAATTTTCGATAAGAAAAAAGGGGTATAAAACTAAAAACTTGACGTACGTCAATGAAAAATCGTAGATGCCGGATATAATCGAATGAAATACTTCGGAGACGGTTAAATGATAGTTAAGTCGCTGTTTTTTAGGATGAGATTTGTCCACTGGGTAGGGATTCCGTTGCTTGTTTTGAATGCCTTTTTATTTACGGATAACCATCTAGGTCAAGCCGTCCAGCTATTGGTTGCCGTTGTGGTGTTGATTCACGATATTGACGAAAAAAAATGGGGTGTCGAACCGATACAAAAAGCGATATCAAACTTCCAAAAACTAGCTTCAAAAGACCTCACAAAACCTGACAGGATTGATGCCTCTTACAATCTGGAGGCAAAAAATATGCTAGATGCCGCCGAGGATTTTAGGGCGCAGACCGAATCGCTTATCACCTCCTCCAAAGAGCTTGCAAAAACAGGAGAGGCGGCCGTCGCAAGGTTATCGAACCTTTCCGGCAAATTCTCCGAGATTGACGCAAAAGAGAAAAAGCTACTGGCCGATGCCCTCAAAAATACAGAGGAGACGATGAGATCCGTAGAGGCTTCTGCACACGAGGCGCAAAAGACCGACGAGGCAACCGGAGTCACAAAAAATAGACTACAAAACGCCCAAAATCAAGTATATGCAATGGGTAAAAAAATAGATGAGAGTGTGAATACCGAAATGCTTTTATCATCAAAGCTAAAAGACCTCTCCGTAAATGCCGATCAGGTAAAGCAGGTGCTAACAGTAATAGCAGATATAGCCGATCAGACAAACCTTTTGGCTCTTAACGCCGCTATCGAGGCGGCAAGGGCGGGTGATGCGGGTAGGGGATTTGCGGTCGTAGCAGACGAGGTGCGAAAACTGGCCGAAAAAACCCAAAAAAGCCTTGTGGAGATAGATGCTACCGTCGCCTCTATAGTCGGTGCCGTAGCGGATGTGAGTCAGGAGATGGAGGCAAATGCCGAATCGATAAAAACCTTGATAGGCTCTTCAAAGGCGATAGAGGGTGCGGTAACGGAGATTATAGGTACGGCACAGCTGTTGTCGGAGTATGCCGGAAATTCTGCATCTATAGCAGAGGTTTCAAGGCAAAAAATCGGCTTTGTGACGGAGACGATGAGGCAGATAAATATATTGTCGGACTCAAAAACTACCGATATAGACGGTATAGCGGCGGTAGCCGGCCATATAGCCGAGACGACGGTCGCCCTAAAGTCAAAACTGGATGAATTTAGGGTTTAGATTCATCCAAAACTTTCTCCAATGCCACTTTTTTACCCAGAGTTAAAGTATATATACGGCTTTTATGAGCGCTTTAAAAATTATGTACTACTATATAACAAATTCAAATTCGTAGCGAAAGCATTAAATGGTAAAAAATAATTTATCCAGAGGGGTTGTCGTCCTAACCTTGACGACACTCGGTGCTATTTTGACCTTTCTGGTTTATGATTTTTATTCAAAACAGATGGAGAGTTATAAGCAGCATAAACTCTCAAATATGAAAGATGTGTACAGTTCCGCTATGGCGGCTTTCGAGAGTGCTACAAAGGTTGCATTCGTATCTGAGATTAATACCTCGGGTACGTTGTCGATATTTGCAAAAGCGACAAAAGAGAGAGAGTCTGATGACAAAGTCAGGGATGAGCTGAGGTCAAAACTGTTGCTTACATACGAATCTCTAAAAAACGTAGGGCTAAAACAGCTCCATTTTCACCTCCCAAACGGTCAAAGTTTTCTTCGGATGCACAAACCAAACGAATACGGTGACTATCTGTTCGGTGTGAGACCGACCGTTAAGGCGGTGAATCTGGAAAAAAGATATGTAACCGGTTTTGAAGAGGGGAGGATATATAACGGTTTTCGGTATGTTTATCCGCTCTTTTGGGAGAATAGGCATATAGGCTCGGTTGAGACTAGTATCTCCAGTCAGGCGATTACAAATCACATATACCGCTCCGTCGGCCAAAAATACAGGCTATTTATCGATAAAGATGTTGTATTTAAAACCGTTTTTGCCCACCACCAAAACGAGTATTATGAGCCGACGTTGCTATCGGATAATTTGTTAATAGAAAAGGATAGGGTAAAAGACCAGCTGCTGAGTCGGATAAATGAAAAACTAAAAGGTGAAGTGGCCGAACGGATTAAAGCCAAAAAAGAGTTTATCGTTGATACGGCGATAGACGGTAAAAACTATGCGGTTGTTTTTATGCCGCTGAAAAACTTTTTGGGTGAGTATGTCGGATATTTTGTCTGGTATTCGCCGGACTCCATGCCAAACAGCATAAAGATAGATTTTTTCCAAAAACTAACATATATAGCGTTTGGGATTGCACTGATTGCCTTTGTCCTTTTTAGGATGGAAAAAGAGATAGAAAAAAGACGAAGTGCCGAGGATAGACTCCAAAAGCTAAATGACGGTTTGGAGGCCAAGGTAGCCGAAAAATTAAAAGAGATAAGGGAAAAAGACGAGATATTACTCCGCCAATCGAGACACGCCTCTATGGGCGAGATGATAAGCGTCATAGCCCACCAGTGGAAACAGCCGCTTAATATCGTATCGGTTATGTCACAAGAGATTCATTATGCCGTCGATATGGATGACGAGATAGACAGGGAGTTTTTGAAAAAACTATCGACCGATATTAACGGGCAAGTCGCTTATATGGCGAAGACTATAGACGATTTTAGAGGATTTTTTAGCCCTAAGAAATCACATGGGTGTTTTTCGTTGTCTGAATGTATCGGCAAGGCAATAGATATCTTGGATAAACACCTCAAAAAAGATGGCATAGAGGTTATCCGTGTCGGAGAGGATTTCGGCATTTACGGCAAGCAAAACGATATGATGCAGGTTGTTATAAACATTCTAAATAACGCACAAGATCAGATAAAAGCGGTAAAAGCGGAGGATAAGAGGATTATTGTCGAGTTTGACAAAAAATACAAAGAGATAAAAATATCCGACAAAGCGGGAGGGATCAAAGAGGGTGATATGCCGCTTTTGTTTGAGCCGTATTTTACGACAAAAGGGGAGGAGAAGGGGACAGGGATAGGTCTTTATATGTGTAGACTCATAATGAGAGAGGCTTTTGGGGGTGACATAACCGCTTCAAACGGGGAGGGGGGAGCGGTATTTACCCTCTCGTTTGAGAGTGTCTGCTAACCCCTATCGGCGAAATCAACGAGGAGGCTCATATATTCGTCTATCGTTGCCGCATCGTTGTAGTTTGAGATTTTCTCTTCGCCCATCGAGAGTTTTTGAAACAACATTGCGTCCTTGCCGACATTCGGTGTGTTTTGACTTTTTGTCTCCGGTCTCATGTAGACGGTTGTTGTTTTTAGTGTAGATTTTGGGCGAAAAGGGCGGATATGTAGTGTCTCCTCGCCTAGGCAAAGCGGTTTTTTCACCCTTGCAGATGCCAGACTAAATGATGTTATACCTGGGATAATCTCTGTATTTTCGTATATATCCGGAGCTTTTTTGGCTATTTTTTCGAGCAGATAATAGGCCGTACTATAGACTCCGGCATCCCCTAGTGTCACATACGAGACGGTATCGGCAACGTCGAAAGCCCCCAGTATCATATCTACCTGCATATCCCAATCTTCGTCTTTTAGTTTCATCGGGGTATATACGGGGATTACCGTTTTGACGTTTTGTGTAGCATCTTTTGTAATCTCGTAAGCCCTTGAGCGTTCAAAACTATTTTCACTTTTTGTCGGGACGCACACGGCATCGCTGTTTTGTATAGTTTTGTACGCTTTTAGAGTTATTAGCTCCGGATCCCCGGGGCCTATAGAGACTATATAAAGTTTTTTCATATTACGATTCGCTTTTTATTTGGATATATACGGTTATCAAGGGTAACCAAAAGGACGCATTATTGCAAAAAGTAGCAATAGTATCGATTAATACCCCCGGCTTTGAGGCCTCAAAGAGGTTGGAACGGGAGATAAGAGCCGATTATGAGTCTGTTTTGTTTTACAAAAACGGATTTGGCGACGGCGGTGTAGGCTTTGGTACTTTGGATGACGTTATGGATGAGATATGGAGATTTGACGTTATCGTCTTTTTTTTGGCGACAGGTATAGTGGTGCGAAAAATAGCCCCTAGGCTCATCTCAAAAACCTCAGATCCGGCCGTTTTGGTTTGCGACTTTGGTCTTACCGGTATCGTGCCGCTTTTGTCCGGACATATCGGTGGCGCAAACGAGTTTGCCGAGTATATATGCCGAAAAGTTGACGGGTGTCGGGCTTTTATCTCTACGGCGACAGATCAGACGAGCAGTTTTGCGTTTGATATGTACGGCAAAAAAAACGGGTTTGAGATTTGCAATATAAAAGCATTGGCTCCTGTATCAAACGGCATGATAAACGGACAAAAAGTCGTTGTGAGTACATATCCCGCTTTGATAGAGGAGTTAAAAGGGCTAATCAAAAAGCAAAACGTAGAGTACAAAAACTACGATGAGCCGTTAAACGATTCATCTCCCACCGTCGTAATATCTCCATACGCACCAAACGGCTCCCCTCTTTGGCTCAGGATAACCGATATATCGATAGGGCTGGGGATGAACAGGGGGACAAAAAAACAGGAGATAGACGATGCTCTAAAGTTGTTTTTGGCGGAGTACGCTCTGGAGTGGCAGCAGGTCGGCTCAATTTGCTCCTTTGAGGCAAAAGGGGATGAGATTGGGCTATTAGAGTTTTGTGACGGAGTCGGTATAAAACCTAAATTTTTCAAAAAAGAGGATATAAATTCGCTTCAAAACGATTTTAGCCCCTCCCGTGCGGCAGATTTTTTCGGTATCAAAGGGGTTGCGGAGCCGTCGGCGATTCTCGGCTCAAAATACAAAGAGTTATTCATAAAAAAAAGAGTTTACGGCGGCGTTACCGTTGCCGCTGCATTTTAGAAATAAATGCAAACACCCTCTTATTCTCCCGCAAAGCGGGAAGCTTTAGGGGGTTGCAAGGGACGTTAATGTCCCTGCTTCAAATATCTTTGGGAGTTATTTATGCAGACGATTTATGTAGTGTCAACCGGCCCCGGCGGATACGCCGATATGTCGGTAGCGGCAAAAGAGACGATAGAAAAAAGCGACGTAGTGGTCGGATATACAAAATACCTAAAAGATATCGGAAAAATCATAGAGGGCAAAGAGCGCCACTCTACGGGGATGACTGCCGAGATTGAGAGGGTGAATATAGCAATCGAAAAAGCGCTGGAGGGCAAGGTCGTATCCCTCGTTTCGAACGGAGACGTAAACGTATTCGGCCTTGCTACTTTACTGGTCGAGATAGTGGAGGCCAGAGGGTTGTGGGATAGATTGGAGGTTGTCTCCTTACCCGGCGTTACGTCGTTTTTTGCAGCGGCCAGCCTGTGTGGAGCCCCTATTAGTCAGGATTTTGCGGTTATCTCTCTCTCCGATCGGCTAACTCCGCTTGAGTCGATAGAAAAACGGATAAAAGCGGCTTTTGAGGCTGATTTTGTCGTCGGCATCTACAACCCGCTCTCAAAAAGCAGAAAGCTTCCGTATGAGCTTTTTTTGCGGTATCTAGGCGGCATCAAACAAGAGACCCCGGTGTGTGTTGCGACGGATATAGGTAGGGAGGATCAAAACGTCAGAATCATAGATGCGGCGACTCTCGTATCGATGGGAGTAGAGACAAAAGAGATAGATATGTCTACCGTAATACTCATAGGCAACAGCTCCAGCCGTTTCACCTCTAACGGCAAAATTCTAACCCCTAGAGGGTATCTGGATAAATACGAACTTGAGGAGCTAAAAGGGTAGCGTTTAATCTCGGCAAAGGTTTTTCTTTGCCGATTGGAGTTTTAGTTGTTGTATAGTCTGCTTGTGACTAGGTTTGAGTTTTTAAGGGGGCTTGTGGCTTTTTTTGCCGCCCACAAAACGGTCAAATCTATCAAAGGCTCAACCGCCACAACGGCAATGTATGAAGCGCCGAAAGAGGCTATCGCCGATAGATTTTCGGCTCCAAAACCCTGTCCGTAAAGCGCCCAGAACGCTACCCATGCTACTACGCCCCCCTGATATGCAACGGAGAGCTTGAGTGCTTGTGAATATGTTATCTCGGTGTAGGGTGTATTTTTTGCGATGATCTGTTTCGAGAGAGCCGCCGCCGCAAATAACGGGATAAGTAGCGTAGTTACGTTCATACCGTATTGCGGCAAATCAAGCGGCGCAAAAAAGACCCCCTGCGCCAAAAGCCCGAGCGCAAGTCCCACGGAGGCCGCCGCCGCTCCAAATACAAGTAGCAGAGTCGTCCCCAAAATCAGGTGAACCTCTGAGACCCCGACGGGTAAATGAGGTAGTACCTCAAAAAAAGAAAATACCAATACCGTTGCTATCAGAGCTTTAACCAAAAAAGCCCCCGATTTTGTCTGTTTGATCTCGTCAAATCCGAGTTTTGCCGCAATGCCTAACGATACGGCGGATGTGGCATAGCTGAGTGCTATTTTTGCCCCTGTTACTATCCCTGGTTCTATGTGCATATTTATCTCCTAATAAATCATTATTTAGTCAGCGCTAACGGCTCTATCTATGGATGTGTTTGTTTTTGTGGTTAGATTTGTGGCGGTTCTTCGTCGTCGCCGTCTGAATAGAGTATTGTGTGTATTTTTTTTGTGGATACGGTATGAGTTTTTTGGATTTTGACAGATGATACCGTGGCGGTAATCGCCTGTAGCGAAAAATATTTCCCTTTAAAACCTCTAGCCGTTCTCATAAGATTTATTTTAGCCTAATTTTTTTATCTCTTCTTTTATTTGCGCCGCTATCGTCGCCCTTACGTCGTCTCTCTCTATGAGATTAAACTTTTCGCCCCCGCCCAAAGGTTTTGCGATCTCTACGTCAAACTCCGTCGATAACTCCTCTACCATCTCTACGACATCTTTGTCAAAATGGTTGCCGCTTACGAGTAGCAAAGGGACTAGCCTTACCTTGTGTTTGCCGTTTTTTGTAGGGAGCTTTTTTATATCCGATATCAACTTCTCTTTTATCGCCCAAAACGGCAAAGCCCCTTCTAGTGAGCAAAAAAAGTTATTTTCTCCGAGTGTCGTCAAAAGCTCTTTTGCATACGATATCGAGCCGTTACCGCTAAAATCCAAATCCGGAGAGCCGTGAACTATATAGATATTTGCCGCCTCGCCGTCAGCCTCTCTTAGTTCCGAATCTATAGCGCTCAAAATCTTTGTTGTCGCTTTTGAAGATGAGAATACCGCTTTTGTGAGCCTGATATTTGATAGAGAAAACACCCCGAATCCGTCTACTACTTTTTGTAGCTCCTCGTGTTCGCTGGTCGGAAATATGTTTACGGAGGCTACGACTATCCGTTTGTACCCTTCCATATCGCAATCGGCAAGTGTTTGGGGGGTATTTTTGAACTCTTTGCCTTGTTGTTTTTTGAGTAGTTTTAGAACCATACGGGAGTTAAACGCCGTATATACAGAGACATCCTCCAGATTATCTCCGATGAACTCGGCAAGCTCCAGATACCGATCCTGTTCTACTACCGAACCAAAGCAGGAGAGTATTACCGCCGTCCCTTTGTTGTAGTGTCTGTATCTTTTCAATTCGTCTTTTACCCCTTTATCTTAAAACTATTCCGGCTGTGATGCCGGATTTGGATTATAACTTTTTTGGACTAGAGATTTTGGTTTGCGTGTTTTTTCTGTAGAATAGCCGAAATTACAATGATTTAGGGTGCAAATGGGAAAATTTATATATCAATACTCTGCTGAACTGGAGTTTAGTACGAAAAGGGCGGACGGTATTTTGGAGTGGAATACGAAAATACTCGGTACCGACGAGTACCGAAAGGCAAAAAGCATCATAGCTAGAAATATGTTCGGCCTTGAGGACGGGACAAAAATATTTCTCGTTACTCTAAATTTTTTAGGTGAGAGAGATTAGTCGTGGCGGCCGGTTCAACAATCCACAAGGCACAGCTCAGTATCTCCGATATGGATAGAAACTACTACGAAACTCATGAGTTAACCGTGGCTAAGCACCCATCCGAGACCGATAAACGGCTCATGCTCCGTCTGGCGGCATTTGCCCTAAACGCCACCGACAGGCTGATAATCACGACGGGGATAGATGCCGAGGATGAACCGGCTCTATGGGAAAAAGATTACGGCGGCGATATAAAACTATGGATAGAGATAGGTCAACCGGATGAAAAAAGGGTTCGCAAAGCGTGCGGTCGAAGCGAAAAAGTCATCATCTACACCCACAATGCAGGGAGTGCGACGGCGTGGTGGTCTCAAAACAGCGCCGCATACGCCAGATTCAAAAACCTAAGCGTCATATATCTACACGCCGACGATATAGACACCCTCTGCAACCGCTCCATGCGACTACAATGCAACATCAGCGACACCGAACTAAGTATGCATGAGAATGACAAAGATATTTATGTGAGGCAGGAGAGGTGGCAGTGAGGCTAATTGGCTTTTTGGTGATTGCAGTACCGTCGATAGCAAGTTTGTCTATTTGAGTTCGCCAATCTTGTACATACCATGTATCAAGACACCAATCATGGCAAAGGCAAGCGTACAAACAACAATAATTGCAATTGTATTCATAGCCCCCCTATCTCCTTTGTTTTTTTGAATTATCAGTTTGCGTGTATTACGATTTTGTCTTCGTGTAGTTCTATAAAATAGTTATTTTGGAATGCTGCGACAATCTTGCCGAGTGCGGTTTTGAATATCCCAAGTAGTTCTGAATTTTTTATATTGCCCGTGTAGACTATGAGTAGTTTTTTTGGCGTGCCGCTCAAAATATGGGATTGGATAAAGTCTGAGTCTTTTGTGATTACAATCATTGATTCGTTATCGGCAATTTGGCAAATTTCTTTGTCGGTTGTTAGGTTTTGGTCTGGAAGTTCTAATGTATGGACAGCGCTGTATCCGTGCCGCCGAAGTAGTTCGGCGAGAGATTTTGGAAGCTGTGCGTCAACTAAAAATCTCATGCAGCCGTTATAGTATCTATTTTTTTTATTTGTGCTAGTTTTGTTGCATACTCCAAAGTCGCCAAAATGTCTTCTCTCTCCAAGTCTTCATAATCGCTTAGGATTTCATCAAAATTCATACCTGCGCTTAAAAGCTCCAAAATATTTTCGACCGTATATCTCAGATTTCTAATCGTAGGTTTGCCGTGGCATATTTCCGGATTAACGGTGATACGACTAATATGTTTTGACACCCTAAACACCTCCGCTCTGGCTTTTTTGATGATTGTATCACAATTTGTCGATATGGTAGTCCGGCGGTAGCATAATCCATCTCCCGCCTCGATATGTATTTATCGTATATAATACCACTTTATTCAGAAGAACCAATACATTATATTTAGTAAAAAGGTGTAATTTTTGCAAAAAGCTATAGCTGTTGCCGCTTTGGCGTCGGGGC
>ERZ650312.1771-NODE-1771-length-12098-cov-12.164577_pt1 | contig 12098 bp, 9 predicted proteins | sample MGYA00376248_ERZ650312 | MGnify/ENA primary metagenome ERZ650312 (study PRJEB26733, sample SAMN07839316) | wastewater metagenome | biome: urban; feature: wastewater treatment plant; material: waste water | place: USA: North Carolina | collected 2016-07-28 ... | reverse complement strand
TCGGCGGCAGCCCGGCGGCTGAGACGCCGGCCAAGACCGCCTGACCCTTTCGCACTGATCCAACCCAAGCCCACCCAGCCGAGCCGCCCGCCCGCGGCCCGGCGGGGCAACTTGCGCCCAAAAAGCGCGTTTGACTTCATCAAGGACTGACCATGAGCACCCAAACCGCCACTGCCCGCGTGCGCGTCAACGCCAAAGAACCGTTTGTCGCCCGCCCGAAACCCACCACCCCGGCGCACGTGATCCGTGACGACGCCGAAGCCATTGCCGTGGCCCGCCGCCTGGCCGCGCAGTTCCGCGAAGAATCGGCGCTGCGCGACCGCGAAGGCTGGCTGCCGCTGGACGAAGTGGATGTTTATTCGCAAAGCGGCCTGTGGGCCATCAATGTGCCCAAGGCCTATGGCGGCGCCGGCGTGTCGTACGCCACGCTGGCCGAAGTGGTGAAAATCATCTCCGCAGCGGATTCCAGCATCGCCCAGGTCACCCAGAATCACTACGTGCTGGTCGCCCATATCGACCTGGACGGCACGCCAGAGCAAAAGCGCGAGCTGTTCGAGCTGGTGCTCAAGGGCTACCGCTTTGGCAATGCGTTTTCTGAGCTGAACAGCCGCAACGTCGCCGCCTTTGAAACCAAGGTCACTGATCTGGGCGACACGGTGGAAGTGAATGGCGAGAAGTTCTACACCACTGGCGCGCTGCTGGCGCACATTGTGCCGATTGTCGCCGTCAACGACGCTGGCGAGGGCTTTTTGGTGTTTGCCGACCGCGAAGCGCCGGGGCTGACGGTGATCAACGACTGGTCGAGCTTTGGCCAGCGCACCACCGCGTCCGGCTCGGTGAAAATCGACAAGGTGCAGGTGGCTAAGTCGCGCGTGGTGCCGATCAAGGCTTTCGACACGCCGACCGCCGCCGGGGCGATTTCGCAAATCATCCAGGCCGCCATCGACGCCGGCATTGCCGACGACGCCATTGCCGACACCATTGAATTTGTGCGCACCCGCAGCCGCCCGTGGATCGACAGCGGCAAGGAGCGCGCCGGCGAAGACCCGTTCACCATCGCCGCCATCGGTCGGCTGGCCATCACCCAGCACGCCACCGACGCGCTGCTGGCGCGCGCGGGCCAACTGATTGACGCAGCGTTGGTCACCCCGAACGAAGACACCGTGTCGCAAGCCACTATCGCCACCGCCGAAGCCAAGGTGCTGAGCACGGAAAACTCGATCGAAGCCACCAACAAGCTGTTCGAGCTGGCCGGCACCCGCGCCACGCTGGCGGTGTACAACTTGGACCGCCATTGGCGCAATGCCCGCGTGCACACCCTGCACGATCCGGTGCGCTGGAAATTCTTCCATGTCGGCAATTACTACCTGAATCAGGTCAACCCGCCGCGCCATCCGTGGAACTGATCCCGCTTGCCGCCCGCCGCTGCGCCAGCGGTGGGCGGCGGAAAGGCCTCTCATGAGCAAGACCATCCGCTTCAACGCCTTTGAAATGAACTGCGTGGGCCACCAGTCGCCCGGCCTGTGGCGCCACCCGCGCGACCGCTCCTGGCAATACAAGGATCTGGAATACTGGACCGATCTGGCTAAGATTCTGGAGCGCGGTTTTTTTGACGCGGTGTTCATCGCCGACGTCATCGGCTATTACGACGTGTACAAGGGCGACAATCACCACGCCCTGCACCAGGGCGTGCAGATTCCGGTGAACGACCCGCTGCAACTGGCCGGGCCGATTGCCCAGGCCACCCAACACCTGGGCATTGGCGTCACCGCCTCCACCTCGTTTGAACACCCGTACACCTTTGCCCGCCGGCTCTCCACCGCCGACCACCACACCAAGGGCCGGGTGGGCTGGAACATCGTCACCTCCTACCTGGAAAGCGGCGCCAAAAACGTCGGCGAAGCCGGGCTGCGCCGCCACGACAACCGCTATGACGTGGCCAGCGAGTATGTCGAGGTGCTGTACAAGCTGCTGGAAGGCAGCTGGGAAGACGGCGCCGTGGTGCGCGACCGCGAGCGCGGCGTGTTCACCGTGCCAGAAAAAGTCCACGAAATCGGCCACAAGGGCAAATATTTCGACGTGCCCGGCTACCACCTGTGCGAACCCTCGCCGCAGCGCACCCCGGTGTTGTTCCAGGCCGGCGCCTCTGGCGCGGGCAAGGCGTTTGCCGCCGAGCACGCCGAGTGCGTGTTTGTCTCCACCCCCACCCGCGCGGTGCTCAAGGAATACGTGCGCGAGGTGCGCGCCAAGGCCGCCGCCGCCGGCCGCGACCCGCGCAAGCTGCTGGTGTACAACCTGGTGACGCTGATCGTCGATGAAACCGACGCCAAGGCGCAGGCCAAGTTCGAGGAATACCAGCGCTATGTGTCGCGCGATGGCGCGCTGGTGCTGCTGTCGGGCTGGAGCGGCATCGACTTTGGCCAGTACGCCCCCGGCGAGTATGTCCGTCAGGTGGAAACCAACGCCATCATCTCGGTGGTCGAGCATCTGGCGCAGGGCGACAAATCCTGGACCATCGACGAGCTGGCGCAATGGGCCGGCATTGGCGGCCTGGGCCCGGTGTTTGTCGGCTCGCCGTCCACCGTGGCCGACATCCTGCAAGGCTGGGTGGAAGACACCGACGTGGACGGCTTCAACCTGGCCTATGCGGTGGCGCACGAGAGCTTTGAAGACGTGGTGAATCACCTGGTGCCCGAGCTGCAACGCCGTGGCGTCTACCCCACCGCCTACCGCGAAGGCACGCTGCGGGAAAAACTGTTCGGCGATGGCCCACTGTTGCCGGCCGAGCATCCGGCGGCGCAGTACCGCGATATCGAAGCCTATAAGCAACGCGCGCAACACGCGTAAATCCTCAATGCGGCCGCCGTCGGGCGGCCGCGCTGTCTGCTTTAAGCCGTTCACACAGCCCGCCTGGCGTTGTCGTGCGATCTTGTCGTGCGACATGTGCTGTCGGCGGCCGCACATCCCGCCAGGCACGCTGCGCAGACTGCGCGGCAAAGTCAGCAGGGTGTGGTGAGCGGCGCCAAGGAGAATCCGGATGAAATTTCCCCTGCACAGCATTGCCCTGGCGCTGGGCCTGAGCCTGGCCAGTCTCGCCCACGCCGCCCCGGCCCAGCCGGCGCAGCAGTATTTTCCGCTGACCAGTTTTCGGGTGGGCCCGTACGCCGCCGGCGGCTCGGGCTTTTTTGGCGGCTTCATCGACTATATGCGGCTGATCAACGAGCGCGACGGCGGCGTCAACGGCGTCAAGCTGACCTGGACCGAATGCGAAACCGAATGGAACGTCGAGCGCGGTGTGGAGTGCTACGAGCGCATGAAGGGCGGCCACCAGGGCGCGCCGGCTTCGGTGTTCAACCCGTATTCAGTCGGCATTCTGTATGCGCTGCTGGAGCGCGCCACCGCCGACAAGATTCCGCTGATCACCATCAACCACGGCCGCACCGACACCACCGATGGCCGGGTGTTTCCGTATATTTTCCCCTTGCAGCTGAACCCGTATTCGGAAGTCTCGGCCATCGTCAACTACATCGGCCAGCAGGCCGGCGGGCTGGACAAACTCAAGGGCAAAAAAATCACCGTGATCTATCACGGCTCGCCCTATGGCAAGGAAACCATCCCGATCATTGATCTGCTGGCCAAGAAATACGGCTTTCAGGCCAAGCATGTCGAAGTGCCGCACCCCGGCAACGAGCAGCAGGCGCAATGGCTGGCCATCCGCCGCGACAAGCCGGACTGGGTGATTCTGCGCGGCTGGGGGGTGATGAACCCGGTGGCGATCAAGACCGCGCAAAAGGTCGGCTACCCGGCCAATCGCATCATCGGCAATATCTGGAGCAACTCGGAAGAAGACGTGCGCCCGGCTGGCGACGCCGCCAAGGGCTTTTTGTCGATCACCACCCACCCGTCCGGCACGCAGTTTCCGGTGTTGCAACAGATCAAGCAGCACGTGATCGACCCCGGCCACGGCAATCTGCCAGCCGAGCGTTTTGGCACGGTGTATTACAACCTGGGCGTGGTCAACGGCATCCTGAATGTCGAGGCGGTGCGGCTGGCGCAGGCCCGGTTTGGGGTGAAAACCTTGTCGGGCGAAGAGCTGCGCTGGGGTTTCGAGCAACTGCGCTTTGACAACAAACGGCTGAAAGAAGTCGGCGCGCTGGGCCTGTTGCAGCCGCTGAAACTCTCCTGCGCCGACCACGAGGGCGGCGGCGCAGTGCGCCTGCAACAGTGGGATGGCCAGCACTGGCAGCCAGTCAGCGACTGGATTCAGGCCGACCGCGCGCTGCTGCGGCCAATCATCGAGCAATCCGCCGCCAAATACGCCAGGGAAAAAGGCCTCACTCCGCGCCAGTGCGACAAGCCCTGAGTCACTCAGCCAGACGCCGGGCAGGCCGCCAGCCGCACCTCCACCCTTAGCCCACGGCCATGTGCGCCTTCGCTCAGCCGCAAGCTGGCGTCCAGTCCGCGCGCGCACTCGGCCACAATCGCCAGCCCCAGCCCGCAGCCGGGTTCGTTGTGGCCGAGAATCCGGTAAAACCGCTCGAACACCCGCTCGCGCTCGCTGACGGGAATGCCCGGCCCGCTGTCTTCCACCCACAGCAGCCAGTGCCCGCCGTCGGCGCGCACGCCCAGGGTGACGCTGCCGCCGGCCGGGGTGTAGCGGATGGCGTTGTCGGTCAGATTCACCAGCATTTCGTGCAGGCACAGCGCCGAGCCGCACACCCAGGCGTGCGGGGCGTCGTGCTCCAGCCCCAAATCCTGCTGCTTGGCGCGCGCCAGCGGCGCCATGTCCAGCGCCAGCTCGCGCGCCTCTGCCACCAAATCCAGCTTTTCGCTGAGGCCATGCGCCTGGCCGGGCTCCAGCCGCGACAAGGACAATAACTGATTGGCCAGGCGCACGGTCTGGCCGGTGTGGTCGTGCAGCGCTTGCAGGGCTTCGCGCTGGGCGGCGGGGTCGCGCTGGCGCAAGGCGTATTCGGCCTGGGTGTTGAGCAGGGTCAGCGGCGTGCGCAGCTGGTGAGAAGCATCGGCGATAAAGCGCTGTTGCAGGCCGATTTGCGCCGATAAGCGCTGAATATACTGATTCAGCGCCGCCACCAGCGGGGCCAGTTCGCTGGGGGCGTCGTCGGCCGGCAGGGGTTCAAGTGAGGCGCCATCGCGCTGCAAAATGGCGTCGCGCAGGCGCAACACCGGGCGCATGCCGCGCTGCAAGGCGGCCAGCGCCGCCAGGCAGGCCAGCAAGGCCAGCAGCAAGCGCCAGCCCAGCGCGTCCCAGACAATGCCGCGGGTCAGCTGTTGGCGCGAGTTTAACGTTTCGCCCACCTGCACCAGCACCGGGCCTTTAGCCACCGGGTCGTAGAGCGGTTGATAAAACGCGGCAAAGCGCACCGCCTCGCCGTGGTAGACGCCGTCAAAATAAAAAATCTCGCCGCGCGGGCTGGGCGGCGGCGCCGGCAGGTCGGCGTAGCCGGTGAGCACGCGCCCGCGCGGCAGGCTCACCCGATAAAACACCCGGTCCTGAAACTGCGGCTCGAACATTTCCAGCGCCGCCAGCGGAATATCCACCAGCACCTGGCCATCGCTGACGCGCACGCGCTCGGCGATGGCGCGCACCGAGGCTTGCAAGGTGCGGTCGTAGGCCTGATTGGCCAGGGTGTGGGCATTGTGGTAGGTGAGCCAGGCGCTGACCAGGGTCATGGCGCCCAGCGGGGCCAATAGCCACAGCAGAATGCGCCCGCGCAGGCTGGCCGGGCGGCGCTTCATGCCACCTTGGCGTGCGCTTGGCGGGCTTCCAGCAGATAGCCCAAGCCACGCAGGGTGACAATCGCCACGTCGGCGCCGTCCAGTTTTTTGCGCAGGCGGTGGATATAGATTTCGATGGCGTCGGCGCTGGCGGTCTGGTCAATGCCGAAGATTTTTTCTGAGAGGGCTTCCTTGCTGGCCGGCTTGCCGCTGCGCAGCATCAGGTGCTCCAGCACGGCGTGCTCGCGCGGGGTCAGCGACAGCGGCTGGCTGCCCAGCGCAAAGGTGCGCCCGGTGCTGTCGTAGCACAGCGAGCCGCAGGTGAGCGCCGGTTTGTCGTGGCCGGCGGCGCGGCGGATCAGCGCGCGCATGCGCGCCTCCAGCTCGGCCAGCTCGAAGGGTTTGGGCAGGTAGTCATCCGCGCCCAGATCCAGCCCGCGCACGCGGTCTTCCACGCCGCCGTGGGCGGTGAGCAGCAGCACTGGCGCGTGGTTGCCGCGCGCGCGCAGCCGGCGCAACACCTCCCAGCCGTCCATGCGCGGCAGCGACACATCCAGCAGCACCACGGCGTAATCCTGGGTGCGCAGCACATGGTCGGCGTCGGCGCCGTCGTGCATGCAATCCACCACAAAGCGGCTTTGGCGCAAGGCCTTGGCCAACCAGTCGGCCAGCGGCCGATTGTCCTCCACCAACAGCACGCGCATGTTGGGTCTCCTCGTTGTTGTTTTGTGTTTCGCGGTCTTGTGCGCCGCGCTTTTTTCATCCTACGCAGAAATCCCCCTGGCCGACAAGCGGGCTGAATGCAGCCGGGAATGATTTATAAACAACCGTTTAATTTAATAAGCAGCCGATATTTTGCTGCGCCGCCGGGCCGGCCGCGCCGGTTTTCTGCCGCGCGCCGGCCCGCACGGCGTGGCGCGCGCGCCACATGGCTGAAAGCGGCCTGAAAGCCGCCGCGCCCTACCATGCGCGGCGTTGCCCTTGCCGGCAACCCTGACAACACCACGAGGAGATTTCACCATGCGCAACCCCATTTGCCTGGCGCTGTGCCTGGCCGGCGCCAGCGCCGGCGCCCTGGCCGACGCCACCATTTACGGCACATTCAACGCCGCGCTGGAAAGCGTCAGCGCCACCGGCGCCACGGCCGGCTCGGCCAGCGATGTGCGCCAGACCCAGCGCGTCACCAGCAACACCAGCAAGATCGGCTTCAAGGGCCAGGAAGACCTGGGCAACGGCGTCAAGGCGCTGTGGCAAGTCGAGCAGGAAGTCTCGATCGACGACGGCGGCGCGCGCAAAGGCGCATGGGCCGGACGCAACAGCTTTGTCGGCCTGGAAGGCGGTTTTGGCAAGGTGCTGCTGGGCAACCACGACAGCGCCTACAAGATGTTTGGCTATTTGGTGCCGCTGGAAGACGGCTCGGCGGATTTCACCGGCAAGGACGGCCTGATCAACCGCGTGTCGCGGCTGAAAAACAGCGTGCAATACCGCAGCCCGGAGCTGGCCGGCTGGCTGCTGGGCGCTTCGTATGCGGCGGATGAGGCGCGCACGCAAACCAGCAACGGCCAGCGCAGCAATGGCCAGGTGTGGGCGCTGGCGGCGCGCTACCGGCAGGATGCGCTGCAAGCCGGCGTGGCCTTCCAGCGCAATGGCGAGCAGCTCAGCGGCAATAGCCTGCTGGCCAACCATCAGGACTTCTGGAAAGCCTCGCTGCGCTACACCCTGGGCAGCACCGAGCTGGGCGTGGGCGTCGAGCACGAGCGCATGGACATGGCGCGCGGCCGCGACCAGCGGCAAACCGCCTGGATGGCCGCCGCCACCCAGCGCCTGGGCGCCTGGACGCTGGGCCTGGCCTATGCGCGCCTGGGCAGCCGCCAGGGCGCCGACACCGCCACGCTGAAAGCGGCGGACTACCAGGCCGACCAATGGGCGCTGTCGGCCGGTTATGACTTGTCCAAGCGCACCCAGCTGTATGGCTTTTACACCCGACTGAACAACCGCGCCGCCGCCACGCGCAATTTTGACAGCAGCGCCATTGCCGGCGTGGCCGCTGGCTCGAACCCGACTGCGGTGGGCGTGGGCATGCTGCATCGCTTTTAAGAGTCGCGCTGCACCTGAACTGCCCAGACTGGCGCGCAGGGAGGGGGGCTTTCAGCGCGCGCCCGTTTGAGCAGGATCTTGCGCGCCGGCCTGGCCGGCGCTTTTTTTCTGCCTGAACACACACGCCACCGCCACAAAAAAACCTGGTTTTGCCCCTCGCGCTGAAAGCCGGGTGAAAGCCAGCCGGGACTACCATCCACCACAGCCTGATCACTTGATGTCAGGACAAAAACACACTCTGGGAGGAGTACAAGATGAAACGCACATCCGCTTTGTGGCTGCTGGCCGGGCTGAGCGCCTCTGGCCTGACCCTGGCCGCCGTGCCGGCCGGCTATCCGGCCAGCTATCAAGCCACCATCGACGCCGCCGGCAAAGAAGGCAAGCTGGTGATCTACGCCACCACCGACCTGAAGCTGGTGCAGCCGTTGGTCAATGATTTTCAGGCGCTGTACCCGGCGGTGAAGATCGAATACAACGATGTGAACTCCACCGAACTCTACAACCGCTTTATCAGCGAAGTGGCCGCCAACGCCGGCTCGGCCGATTTGCTGTGGTCGTCGGCGATGGACATGCAGGTGAAGCTGGCCAATGACGGCTACGCCCAGGCTTACGAATCGCCAGAAGTCAAAAACCTGCCGGACTGGGCCAGCTGGCGCAAAGAGCTGTACGGCACCACCTTCGAGCCGATCACCATTGTCTACAACAAGCGGCTGGTGGCGGCCAATGAAGTGCCGCAAACCCACGCCGACTTCATCAACTTGCTGAAAACCAACCCGGCCAAATACCAAGGCAAGGTCACCACCTACGATGTAGAAAAATCCGGCGCCGGGTTTTTGTTCCTCAGCCAGGACGCCAAGCAAAACCCCGGCGTGTGGGACATGGCCAAGGTGCTGGGCGAGCGCGGCGTGCGCCTGCAATCGAGCACCGGCACCATGCTGGAGCGGATTTCCACTGGCGAAAACCTGATTGGCTACAACATTCTGGGCTCGTATGCGCTGGCGCGCGCGCAAAAAGACCCGCAAATCGGCGTGGTGACGCCCAAGGATTACACCCTGGTGATTTCCCGCCTGGCGCTGATCCCCAAAACCGCCCGCCACCCCAACGCCGCCAAGCTGTGGATGGATTATCTGTTGTCCAAGCGCGGCCAGACCCTGTTGGCTGACAAAGCCGAGCTGGCTTCGGTGCGCAAGGATGTCGAAGGCGAGCACAGCTCGGAAAAACTGCGCGCCCAGCTGGGCAGCGCCATCAAGCCGGTGGTGGTGGGCCCGGGCCTGCTGACCTATCTGGATCAGGCCAAGCGCCTGGCCTTTCTCAAGCAATGGCGTGAAGCCACGGTGCGCAAATGAGGCCGGCCGCCCTCTCTCGGGGGGCGGTGATTGCGCTCACCGCCCTGGTGGTTTTCACCCCGATTGCGCTGATTGTCTACCAAAGCCTGCTGAACGCGCCGTTCTTCATGCCGGCCTCGGCGCTGGGGCTGGACGCCTACCGCTTTGTGTTTGACGACCCGGACTTTTACCAGGCGTTTCGCAACTCGGTGATGATCGCCTTTGGCATGCTGGTGATTTCGGTGCCGCTGGGCGGCGCGCTGGCCTTCTTGCTGGCGCGCACCGATTTGCCGGGCAAGCGCTGGATCGAGCTGGCGGTGCTGGTGCCGGTGTTTATCTCGCCGATGGTGCTGGCCTTTGGCTATGTGGTGTCGGTGGGGCCGGTGGGGTTTTTCACCGTCTGGCTGCGCCCGCTGCTGGGTGAAGCGCCGTGGAATGTCTATTCGATGACCAGCATTGCGCTGATTGCCGGGCTGACCCATGTGCCGCATGTGTTTTTGTATTCGTCCTCGGCCCTGCGCAACCTGGGCTCGGACGTGGAAGAAGCCGCGCGCATCAGCGGCGCCAGCCCCTTGCGCGTGGCGCTGAACGTCAGCCTGCCCATGGTGTCGCCGGCGCTGCTGTACAGCGGCGTGCTGGTGTTCTTCCTGGGCTTTGAGATTTTCGGCTTGCCGCTGGTGCTGGGCGACCCGGAAGGCCATCTGGTGCTGGCGACGTATCTTTACAAGCTGACCAACAAGCTGGGCACGCCCTCGTATCACCTGATGGCGGCGGTGGCGGTGTGCATTATCGCGGTGACGTTTCCGCTGGTGCTGCTGCAACGCTATCTGCTCAAGGCCGCCTCGCGCTTTGTCACCGTCAAGGGCAAGGCCAACCGGCAAAAGCTGTTGCCGCTGGGGGTGTGGAAGTGGCTGGCGCTGGCCATTGTGCTGGCCTGGCTGGCGCTGACGGTGCTGATTCCGCTGTCTGGCATCATCCTGCGCGCCTTTGTCAGCTACTGGGGCGAGGGCGTCACGCTGAGCGATGTGCTGACCGTGGCCCATTTTGCCGAGGTGTTCGAGCAACCTGGCCTGGTGCGCGCGCTGATCAATAGCGTGGCCATCGGCGTGATTGGCGGCGCGCTGGCCGTGCTGGCCTATACCGCCATCGGTCTGGCCGGCCACCGCCGTCAGGATTGGCTGAGCAAGGTGATTGACTACTCGGTGCTGGTGCCGCGCGCGGTGCCGGGGCTGTTGGCGGGCCTGGCGTTCTTGTGGGTGTTTCTGTTTGTGCCGGGCCTGGGCTGGCTGCGCGAGAGCATGTTCAGCATCTGGCTGGCCTACACCGTGGTGTGGCTGGCGTATGGCATGCGTTTGATCTCGTCGGCGCTGCTGCAAGTGGGCCCCGAGCTGGAAGAAGCCGCCCGCGTCACCGGCGCCGACGAAAGCCGCACCCGTCGTGACGTCACCCTGCCGCTGGTGCGCTTTGGCATGCTGGCCAGCTGGGTGCTGATTTTCATGATTTTCGAGCGGGAATACTCCACCGGGGTGTACCTGCTGACCCCGGGCACCGAAGTGATTGGCGCCTTGCTGGTGTCGCTGTGGGCCGCCGGCTCGATCGATCTGGTCGCCGCGCTGTCCGTGATCAATATCTCGCTGGTGGCCGCCGGTCTGGCGATTGCCCTGCGCTTTGGGGTGAAACTCCATGACTAAGCAAAACAATACCCTGAAGGTGGATTCGCTCTGCCTGCAATACGGTGACAACGCCATCCTCAAGGGCGTGTCGTTTGAACTCAAACCCGGCGAAGTGGTGTCGCTGCTGGGCGCCTCCGGCAGCGGCAAAACCACCCTGCTGCGCGCGGTGGCCGGCCTGGAACACCCGTCCAGCGGTCGGATTGTGATTGGCGACAGCGTGCTGTTCGACGGCGCCGCCCGGCTGGATTTGCCAGTGGAAAAACGCGGCCTGGGCCTGGTGTTTCAGTCCTATGCGCTGTGGCCGCACCGCACGGTGTTCGACAACGTCGCCTACGGCCTCAAGCTGCGCAAGGTGGCCGACGCCGACATCCGCCAGCGGGTGGATCAGGCGCTGGCCAGCCTGGACCTGGGCCACCTGGCCGCGCGCTTTCCGCACCAGCTCTCCGGCGGCCAGCAGCAGCGCGTGGCGATTGCCCGCGCCCTGGTGTACAACCCGCCGGTGATCCTGCTGGACGAACCCTTGTCCAATCTGGACGCCAAGCTGCGCGAAGAAGCGCGCTCCTGGCTGCGCGAGCTGATTGTCACCCTGGGCCTGTCGGCGCTGTGCGTCACCCACGACCAGACCGAAGCCATGGCCATGTCCGACCGCATCCTGCTGCTGAAAGACGGCCGCATCGAGCAGCAAGGCTCGCCGCAAGACATGTACGACAACCCGGCCAGCCTGTTTGTGGCGGATTTCATGGGCAATAACAACCGGCTGAGCGGCCAGATCAGCGAAGTGCGCGACGGCCGCGCCAAAATCAGCGGCGAGGGCTGGTCGTTCTGGGGCAGCCTGCGCGGCGACGCCCAGCCCGGCCGCGCCGCCACGGCGATGATTCGCCTGGAGCGCGTGCGCGTGGCCGACGGCCCCGGCGACAACCACATCGCCCTGCCGCTGGTCACTTCGATGTTCCTCGGCGACCGCTGGGAATACCTGTTCCACCCCGGCCACACCCGGCTGCGCGCCTACGGCGAACGCGCGCTGGCCCCCGGCGAACACTGGCTGGCGCTGCCGGCAGAAGACGTGTGGGTGTTCCCCAGCGCATAAGCGCCGCCCGCCATGCGGCGGATCGGGCCGGCAGATCAATAGGCGCCGACCGATTCGCCCTGGCATGGCGTGTCAGTTCCCCAGCCTTCGGGCGGGCGCTCTCTCCCCGGGATGCCCGCCATTTTTTTGCGGGTTTTTTGTTCACCCTCTCGCGCCATGCGATGATGGCGCCCTTGT
>ERZ650312.1769-NODE-1769-length-12102-cov-10.367228_pt1 | contig 12102 bp, 8 predicted proteins | sample MGYA00376248_ERZ650312 | MGnify/ENA primary metagenome ERZ650312 (study PRJEB26733, sample SAMN07839316) | wastewater metagenome | biome: urban; feature: wastewater treatment plant; material: waste water | place: USA: North Carolina | collected 2016-07-28 ... | reverse complement strand
ACGTAGGTAAAGGTTCTGCACAATCACTTCGTCAAGAAGGCATGATTGTACGTGTAACTGAAGTTGACCCTATCTGTGCAATGCAAGCATGCATGGACGGTTACGAAGTGGTATCTCCATACAAAAATGGCGTACAAACTGGTAAAAAAGAAGATGTAAATGTTGATCTTCTTCAAAATACTGACCTTATCGTAACGACAACTGGTAACTACCACGTTTGTGACGCTGCAATGCTTGATTCATTAAAAGCAGGCGCTGTTGTATGTAACATCGGTCACTTTGACACTGAAATCGACACCAACTACTTACGTGGTTACAAGTGGGTTGAAGTGAAGCCACAAGTTCACCAAGTGTATCGTTCAGAAGATGAAAACAATTACTTGATCCTGCTTTCTGAAGGTCGTTTAGTTAACCTAGGTAATGCAACGGGTCACCCATCACGTATTATGGATGGTTCTTTTGCCAACCAAGTACTAGGTCAAATGCACTTGTTCGCTGAAAAATTTGCGGATCTTGCAGAAGATCAAAAACAAGCTGCGATTCGTGTAGAACTGCTTCCTAAGAAATTAGATGAAGAAGTTGCTGCAGCAATGGTTGCTGGTTTTGGTGGCGTCTTGACTCAATTGACTCAAGAACAAGCAGACTACTTAGGTGTAGCTGTTGAAGGTCCGTTCAAATCTGACGCTTATAAATACTAAGTTGCAAACCTCTCCTAACCTCTCTTGCGCTGAACTTTAAAGCAGTGCTTAAAGTCTGCTCAGGAGAGGGACTTTCATTACAGAATGATGTTAGCAGTGAAATCTTGTTATCTCTATTTAATGTAATGAATCTCCTTCTCCCTCTGGGAGAAGGGTGGGATGAGGGTAAACACAAAAAATAGCATTTATAAAAAAGGATTTGAACATGTCGAAACACATTCCTATTTCTTTTGAGTTTTTCCCGACCAAAACGGATGCGGGCGCAGAAAAACTGAAAGTTGTACACCAAGAATTACAGCTGCTCAACCCAGAGTTTTTCTCAATTACCTATGGTGCAGGCGGTTCAACCCGTGAACGCACCTTAGCAGCGATTGCAGAATTTAATGGTAAAGGCACACCTGTTGCCCCTCACTTGTCTTGTATTGGTGATGACAAAGCACGTATTGCAGAGTTACTCGACCTTTATAAAGATCAAGGCATTGACCGTATTGTGGCGCTACGTGGTGACTTACCTTCAGGTCAAGTTGGCCTAGGGGAACTACCTTATGCTACGGATTTAGTACGTTTTATCCGTGAACATTCGGGCGATCATTTCAAAATTGAAGTTGCCGCTTATCCAGAAATGCACCCTCAAGCAGATAGTTTTGACCTAGACATTCAACGTTTTTGTGACAAAGCCAATGCAGGTGCGAATGCCGCACTGACTCAGTTCTTCTTTAATCCAGATGCCTACTTCTACTTTGTCGATCGCATTCAAAAAGAAGGCGTGAACATTCCTGTTGCACCAGGCATTATGCCAATTACCAATGCCAGCAACTTGATTCGCTTTGCAGATGGTACAGGCGCTGAGATTCCACGTTGGATTCGTAAGCAACTGGCAACCTATGGTGATGACACTGCCAGCATCAAAGCATTTGGTCATGAAGTGATTGTGAAACTTTGTGAACGCCTGATTGCAGGTGGCGCACCGAGTTTGCACTTCTACACCATGAACACCACTGACCCTACCCGCCAGCTTGTACTAGACCTCGGTTTAGCATAAGCATTTAAACTAGATTCACCCTATTTGAGAGTAAAACCGAATGCCTCGTTTTTTTATGGAAGCAGAACTCAATGTTGATCACACTGTCGAACTGACTGAAACTGTGTTTCACCACTGGGTAAAAGTTTTGCGTGCTCAAGTCGGTGAAACGGCTACCTTGTTTAATGGACAAGGCGGCGAATATGAAGTGACCTTAAGTGACGTTGCTAAAAAGTCAGCATCAGTTCAGGTCACTGCTTTTAACCCAACCAATCGTACGCCTGCGTTTAAAACTTTACTCGGTCAAGTCATGAGTAAAGGTGATCGTATGGACTATGTCATTCAAAAGGCAGTTGAATTAGGCGTTTCCGAAATTCAACTATTAACGTCTGAACGTTGTGAAATGCGTTTGAAATATGACCGCGACCAAAAGAAGATTGATCATTGGCAAGGCATTGCTATCGCGGCATGCGAACAATGTGGCATGAACATTGTTCCCACTATCCATGCTCCAGTCAGCTTAGACAAATGGCTCGCATCCGAATTACCTGCGACTCGGCTTGTACTCGCCCCGAATAAAGAAAAAATCGACGTTTTGGCACATGCGACACCAAACATTGCACTACTCATTGGGCCTGAAGGTGGTTTAAGTGAGGCTGAAATTACAACAGCCAATGAGCACGGTTTTATTAACTGGTGTATTGGTGAGCGTGTATTACGTACAGAGACAGCACCAGTTGTCGCTTTGTCAATCCTCAACTACAATTTAGTGATTTAAATCACATAAACAGCAGAGTCACCCTTTTGTTCTGTTAATATATTGATTATGATGTACAACAATATTACCCTTGACTTATATCAAAATATAAATTGATTGTGTTTTACACAATGTATTTAAATTTGAAAAAAGACACAACACAACGCCATTGGGTCATAAAAAAAATAAGGTTTCGCGATTCATGCCAGATATTTCTACAGAAAATCTTGATCGGCACTTGCAGACTGCGCAAATATCGCATTCTATTAGCCATCTTCGTTTCCTCATCAGTAGCTTACTGATTCTTAATTTTTATATTTTCTGTGCATATCACTATAATTTTTCTCAAGATTCTTTTTATTTTAACCTGTGGTTTTTTATTTCCGAGTTTATTCTCAGTATTTTTTGGCTCGTGAACACCGTGTATTTCAACCCGAAAAATCACTCTGCCAAACATGCACACCGCTGGATTCAAGGCATCTGTTTAAGTATTGGTCTTTTGGTTGCAGCAGGCGTCGTATGTATCTACTACTACTTACCCAGCCTATCTGGCAATTTTAACTATACAAATGCCCTACTCTTATCTGCACTTTTAGTGATTGTCACACAGACCGTTTGCCTCACCTATTTAACGCAACGCATCAGTTATTTTTGTTTGGTTTTTATTCCGTCTATCACCCCTTATGTCCTCTCGCAATTTATCAACTTCGATGCCAATCACACTCTTTTTCACCTCACTGTAAACTTTATTCTGATTGTGATTTTGCTTTGTGCCAACGCCACTAACCGTATTAATCAGCACTTATCCCGTCTCTCAATTAAAAATCGAGAGTTGAAAAAAGAAGCTGAAAAACAAGTCGCTTGGACCGATGATTTATGCAAACAGCTACAAAACGAAGTGAATAAATCCAAAGAAATTGAACAACAGTTACAACTGAATAATCAATTGCTTGAACAAAAAGTACGTGAACGAACCTTTGACGTAAATCAAATCAATAAAGACTTAAAAAATAAGCAAGAAAACCTATCGCTTGCCCATGAAATTTCAGGTATTCGTCCTTGGGATTGGAATATTAAAGACCGGCTCATTTCCTTGACCAATCACAAAAAAGAAAAAGTATTTAAAAATTCCACAGAGCATCAACTTCAGCTTCAGTATCTAATTCATCCAAATGATATTGCCCCGTTTAAATCTGCAATGAAAAGTCATTTACGCGGTCATTCAGACCGCTATGAAGCCACTTACCGTGTGCAACACAATAACGGGAAATGGTACTGGGTACATGACACGGGACGCGTCATTGCTCGCGATCCAATCAATCAAAAACCGTTACAAATGGTCGGTATTCGACGTGACATTCAACATGAAAAAAGCAACCAAGAACGTCTGCGACTAGCAGCGAGCGTACTTGAACAAGCTGAACAAGGGATTTTCATCTTAGATGAAGACCTGCGTTATATCGACGTAAATCCGTTCTTTGAACGTTTGGCTGGCTTTGAAGCTGTACAAATTAATGGTAAGCATCTGTTTGATATTGTTGCGAATTATAAGTCACATCAACGCACCACACATAACCAAATCATTGGGCAACTCCTAAAAAAAGGTGAATACGACGGTGAACTTAATGAAAAGTTCCTGTCAGGCAAAGAGCTGTGTATTTGGATGCATCTGAATGCCATTACCGATGAGCAAGATCGTGTCACGCATTATATTGGTATCGTGTCCGATTTAACCGAGCGTAAATTGCAAGAACAGCGTCTTTCCTATTTAGAAAACTACGATACGCTAACCGATTTGCCCAACCGTTTTTACTATAACTATCAGCTTCATCAGTATTTGGTTTCTCAACAAGACAGTATTAAACAACTGGCGATTATTCGGCTCAACATTGACCGTTTCCGCCCATTGAATGAATTCTTAAGCAATAATGGCGGCGATGAACTGCTGCGCCAAGTTGCTCAGCGCCTTCGTTTAACCAATGCTGAAGCCTTGATAGTGGCTCACTTAAATGGTGACGATTTTGCAATTGTATATGAGGTCTCTCATATTCGCCCCTCCGTTCAGGAACATATTGATCGCATTAACAAAGCCTTTAGCCTACCTTTTGATATTTTTGGTCAAGAACATATTATTACGCTTTCAATGGGGATTTCGCAGTACCCTGAACATGGTCGTCAACTGGACTACTTAAACAACTGTGCAGAACAAGCACTGAGTGAAGCAAAACGTTTAGGTGGAAATGCCACCAAGTTCTACAGCCTGAGCAATACCGTTGCATTAGAAGAAGGAATTTATTTAGAACGCGATTTAAGGCTAGCAATACAAAACAATGAGTTGGTGGTTTATTACCAACCCAAAATCAACTTTCACAATCAGAAAATTTATGGTTTTGAGGCATTGGTACGCTGGAATCACCCAACCAAAGGCATCGTGCCACCGGGTCTATTCATTCCTATGGCAGAAAAAACCAGCTTAATTTCAGACATTGGCCGCATTGTAATTTTACAAACCGCTAAGCAAATCAAAGAATGGAATAAATTGGGTTTTGATAATATCTGTGTTTCGGTCAATGTGGTTGCCCAACAATTACAACGTGGACAGCTTTTAAAGGACTTAGACGAAGCCCTTGATCGATATAAAATCAGTGGTAGTAGCCTCGAATTAGAAATTACAGAATCCACTTTGGTTGAAAACTCAGAAGCAGTGAAAAACCTCCTTGAAACCATCAAATTGCGTGGCATTCATATTTCTTTAGATGACTTTGGTACAGGTTATTCATCACTGTCTTACCTAACTGACTTCCCTATCGATACTTTAAAAATTGATCGAAGCTTCATTTCAAAAATTGGACACTACAAACAAGAAGCCATTGTGAGCGCCATGATTGCCATGGGGAAAGCCATGGGTATGACCGTGGTGGCGGAAGGAATTGAGACCGAACAACAACTGAGTTACCTACAAAACTTAGAATGTGATATCGCGCAAGGTTATTTATTTTCCAAACCTCTTCCGCAGCTCGATGCTACCCAATATTTAAGAGATCATCTCGACACACCCTCGTATACATACTCAATATAAATCAGACTGTTTTAGCTCTAAGTTTGCTTAAAAAGCACCAGCTATCACTGGGATATACCAGCAACTAATGGTATATTTGGTCTTGTCTACTAAAAACTACCAGCTCCGCTGGCTAACCCACGCTACAAAGAGATTCAGATGGACGATCAATCATTAAAACAGCAAGCTTTGTATTATCACGAATTCCCAACCCCAGGGAAAATCAGCGTTACACCTAGCAAGCAGCTGGTCAACCAACACGATTTAGCCTTGGCGTATTCACCTGGTGTCGCAGCACCATGTCTTGAAATTGAAAAAGATCCTTCAAAAGCAGCGCTTTATACTGCACGTGGGAACCTTGTTGCTGTAATCACAAATGGTACTGCCGTTTTGGGTCTAGGTAATATTGGTCCACTGGCTTCTAAACCTGTCATGGAAGGTAAAGGCGTTTTATTTAAAAAATTCGCAGGTGTTGATGTATTTGACATCGAAATTGCAGAAAATGATCCTGACAAAATTGTCGATATTGTTGCTGCATTAGAACCGACTTTTGGTGGTATCAACCTTGAAGACATCAAGGCACCAGAATGCTTCTATATTGAACAAAAACTTCGTGAACGTATGAATATCCCTGTGTTCCACGATGATCAGCATGGTACATCCATTATCGTTGGATCTGCTTTACTGAATGCTTTGCAATTGAATGGCAAAAAAATTGACGAAATTAAAATCGTCGCTTCAGGTGCAGGTGCTGCGGCTCTGTCTTGCCTAGATTTACTTTGTGCCATTGGTGCAAAAAAAGAAAATATTATTGTTGCAGACTCACGAGGTCTACTTACAACAAAACGTGAAGGTCTAGACGACTCTAAAAAACGTTATGTACAAGATGTTGAAGGCACTCAACTGGCTGACGTGATTGCAGGCGCAGACATTTTCCTCGGCTTATCTGCTGCGGGTATCTTAACCAAAGAAATGGTTAAGCTGATGGCGAAAGATCCGATTATCTTCGCACTTGCCAACCCAGATCCTGAAATTCTGCCTGAACATGCACACGAAGTTCGTGATGACGTGATCATGGCGACAGGTCGTTCAGATTATCCAAACCAAGTGAACAACGCACTTTGCTTCCCTTACATTTTCCGTGGTGCTCTTGATGTAGGCGCAACCACTATCAATGAAGAGATGAAAATTGCATGTGTCTATGCGATTGCGCGTATGGCACACATTGAAGCAGATGCGGCATCTTATGGTGAAAAATCTGCATCTTTTGGTCGTGACTACTTAATTCCACGCCCACTTGATCAGCGTCTGATTTTAGAAATTGCACCTGCTGTTGCACAAGCGGCCATGGATTCAGGTGTTGCAAGTCGTCCAATTCAAGACTTCTCTGCATACCGTCAACGTCTTTCTGAGTTTGTTTATAACTCAGCACTGATGATGAAACCTATTTTTGCTCAAGCAAAATCTGATCCGAAACGTATTGCTTATGCTGAAGGTGAAGACCTACGTGTACTTCGTGCAGTACAAATTGCGGTCGATGAAGATCTTGCAAAACCAATTTTAGTCGGTCGTACTGCGGTTATTGAGGCAAACATTAAAAAGTTAGGCTTACGTCTTGAACATGGTGTGAACATCACTATTGTCGATCAAGAAAAAAACCCTGACTACGAATTGTTTGCAGATGACTACTACACACTTATGCAGCGTAAAGGTGTAACACCTGAATATGCACAACGTGAAGCACGTCGTCGTTCAACCTTGATCGCATCGATGTTAGTGAAACATGGTAAAGCAGACGGTATGCTATGTGGTACGTATTCAAGCTACGACATTCACTTAGACTTCGTTAAAAACATCATTGGTAAAAAAGAAGGTCACAACTCTTTCTTTACATTGAATGCTTTAATGCTTGAAGACCGTAATCTGTTCATTGCTGACACTTATGTCAACACCAACCCAACAGCTGAACAGTTGGCTGAAATGACAATTTTAGCCGCTGAAGAAGTACGTCGTTTTGGTATGACACCACGTGTTGCTCTACTTTCTCACTCAAGCTTCGGTTCAGATCAAACTGATCCAAGCGCGCAAAAAATGCGTAAAGTGTTTGAGATTTTGACGCAAATCGCGCCAGAACTTGAAGTTGAAGGTGAAATGCATGCGGACGCGGCATTGGATGAAAACATCCGTAACTTTGCATACTCAAACTCGCGCTTCAAAGGTTCTGCGAATCTATTGATCATGCCAAACTTGGATGCAGCCAACATTTCATTTAACCTGTTGAAATCAACTTCAGGTAATAATGTCACCATTGGCCCTATCCTACTTGGCGCAGCGAAACCAGTTCATATTTTGACACCGACAGCAACAACACGTCGTTTAGTGAATATGACTGCGCTGACTGTAGCGGAAATTCAAGAAGCGGAGAAAAACGGCGACTAATTGTTTGTCGTTATACACGTATCTTGTGACTTGAGAAAACCTCTATTCTGTAGCATGATGGCTGCAAGAATAGAGGTTTTTTCATGCAAGTTTATTTAGTAGGCGGTGCGGTCCGAGATCAGCTTCTGGGTCACCCCTATCACGAAAAAGATTATGTAGTTGTCGGCGCAACGCCTGAACAACTGCTTGCCCAAGGTTTCCAACCTGTAGGTAAAGATTTTCCTGTTTTTTTACATCCTGAAACCAAAGATGAATATGCGCTTGCCCGTACTGAACGTAAGTCAGGGCATGGGTATCATGGCTTTGAGTTTTATACCGACACTACCGTTACCTTAGAACAAGATTTAATTCGACGCGACCTTACCATCAATGCCATCGCCATAGATGATGAAGGCACACTGTATGACCCCTATGGCGGCCAACGCGATTTAGAGCTCCGGGTTTTAAGGCATGTTTCTAATGCTTTCGTAGAAGACCCTCTACGCGTCCTTCGTGTTGCACGATTTGCTGCACGTTATAAAACCCTAGGATTTACAGTGGCCGAAGAAACGTTGGCACTAATGCAGCAACTCGCAGACTCAGGTGAACTGGAAGCACTGACTCCTGAACGTGTTTGGAAAGAAACCTCTCGTGCTCTGATGGAAGATCATGCCGATGAATACTTTGAAGTGCTACGTCGCTGTGGTGCTTTAAAAGTACTTTTTCCAGAAATCGAGGCACTTTACGGTATTCCACAGCGCCCTGAATATCACCCTGAAATTGACTGTGGTATTCATACCATGATGTCCTTACAACAAGCGTGTCGTGCCAACTACGCACTGGATGTTCGTTTTGCTGTTTTAGTACATGACTTAGGCAAAGCTTTGACACCTGTGGATGAGTTACCACGTCATATCATGCATGAAGAACGTGGGGTCAAACCTGTGACTGAGGTGTGCGAACGTCTAAAAGTCCCAACGCAGATGAAACAGCTCGCAATTACGGTCTGTAAAGAACATTTAAAATGTCATCAAGCCCTGACCTTAAAACCAGGCACTTTATGGCGCTTACTGCAACGCTTAGATGTACTACGCCGCCCAGAACGGGTCGAAGCCTTTGTACAGGCCTGTGAATGTGACTCACGTGGTCGTTTAGGGCTTGAAGATCGTGAATACCCACAGTCTGCATATATTTTAAAGGTGATGGATGTGGTGCGAAATATCAAAGCACAAGACCTGCCTGCGGATATCAAAGGCCCTGATATTGGTGAAATGCTGATTGAACGTCGAATACACGCAATTGGAGAGCTGAAGTCTCAATATAGTTAAACCTTGATCGACTCAAATAAAGCGCCACAATCGGCGCTTTATTTAATTTCACTTAAGAAATGGATGCGGGAAAAGTAATTACTTTTTCCAACTGCATGTGTTCTGTTGCAATCATTAACAAACGATCCACACCTAAAGCAATACCTGCACATGCGGTCATTTGAGGCAAAGCAGCCAATAAAAACTCATCGATCGGCATCACATGTAAGCCTAACTTTTCACGTTCAGCATTATCGGCTTCAAAACGTGAACGCAACACCTCCGCGTCGATCAACTCATCATAAGCATTGGCAAGCTCCAAACCCTCAATATACAGCTCAAAACGTGCTGCAACCCATTCACCGTCTTCATCCATTTTAGTTTTGGCAAGTGAGGCCAGCTCTGGTGGAAAATCGGTCAGAAATACTGGCGTATCAAAACCTAGACTTGGCTCAACAAAATGTGAAAAGAGCAAATCGATATAGCCCAGTCGGTCATCACCCAAGTCCAAATTTAAACCCACACGATTGCAGCAGTCTTTTAATTCTTTCAAACTGGCTTGCAGTGGGTTCAAATCTAAGCGATCCATAAACGCATGCTTATAGCTCAAAATGGTAGGGCGAACTTCACCAAAACGCTGCTTTAATGTGACATTCAATAAATCTGTCACTTCAAACATCAAATCCTTCAAGCTGAAATTCGGTCTATACCATTCCAGCATGGTAAATTCACTATTGTGTTTACGACCATGTTCATCATCACGGAAAACTTTACAGATTTGATAAATCGGCCCACTACCACTGGCAAGTAAGCGCTTCATGGCAAACTCAGGTGAGGTCTGCAAATAATGCGTTTGTTGTTTGCCTTGTACATGGCGCTGCGCTTGAACCGAAGCCAAATGCACATCGGTCACACCAGCTTGAGATAAAATCGGGGTTTCAACCTCAAGCACTTCACGTTCAGCAAAAAACTGGCGAATTTGGCTATACATTTGCGCGCGAGCACGCATGGCTTTTAAGTCACAGGTTGGCTGATAATGGATCACGTCCTGACTCATGCCTTCGGCCCTCCGTGTGCAGCCCATTCACGGCGTAATGGATAGGTCTTTCTTAAATGATCAAAGGCTTTTTGATCGATCATCCCCTCTTTTAAGCAAGCACGTAAGGCTTGGTCATCTCGTGCAATCGGGTAGATTTCATTTAAATGCTTTTGAAGTGCAGATTTCAAATCTTGCCCTTCAAAATATTGCGCGCACACAGGCAACTGCGACTCGAAGCTTTTATGGGCTTCAAATTGGAAAGTTTTACAGAAAGCCTCATAGATCATTTGTGTACCACGCGCTTTGCCTTCTAAGCTATAACCTGCGATATGTGGCGTCACTAGAGTCACAGCTTTCAACACTTGTTCAGAAATCACAGGCTCATGTTCAAAGACATCTAATACCACTTTGCGCTGTGTTTTTTCGATGTCGGCCAATAAAGCTTGCTCTTCAATTACAGGTCCACGCGCAGAATTAATCAATATTGCTGTCGTTTTCATCGCAGCGAAAGCTTCGGCGTTGAACAAATGGTAGGTTGGATGTGATCCTGTTTTGGTTAAAGGCACATGCAATGAAATCGCATCGGCAGTGCTTAATAAGGTATTTAAATCGACCTGCTGAATCGTATCTTGCTGTACAAAAGGATCATGACCGATCACATTCCAGCCCAATAGTTTGGCCATATAAGCCAAGCGAGAACCGACATTTCCTAGGCCAATAATGCCCAAAGTAAAACTTTCTTCAGCGTTCAGCAATGCTGGATTGAGATGGAGTAAAGCCGTAATCACATATTCAGCCACCGCCTGCGCATTACAACCTGCGGCATTCGCCCATTGAATATTCTGTTTCTCAATAGCTTCAATATCTAAATGATCCGTACCAATGGTTGCACTACCTACATATTGAAGTGTGGTGTTATTGATTAATGCTGGATTGACTTGAGTTACGGAACGCACCAACAGTGCTTTGGCATCTACAACATCGGCATGCGTTAAAGTACGCCCTGCTTTGTGCTCAATTTCACCAAATTCGGCAAAAAAATAATCGGTAAATGCGAGATTTTCATCTGCCACGATTTTCATAATGTCTTCCAACGCTTTGTTGGCTCTATGATAACCGTTGCACAAGCGCAACACTATGTTGCTCTGCAATACATCTGAATAAACACTCACGATGTTTCATCTTCATGGTGAAAAACCAAATCCTTGAAAGGCTGGTTTCATCTAGTTTGACTGCATTCAAAAGACTGAAAAACATGCAGCCAACTCAGTACGTCTTATGACAATACAAACCATTAGACAGATAATTCAGCACTGCTAAAAAAAACCTTCTCTCAATATTTCAGAGAGAAGGCAAAACCTCAAACGAGTAATAAGCGAGATAAATTATTTAGATTTATACGAGAGTTTCATCCCCACGATATAGCCTGTATTATCCTTAAAATCGCCCTTGATACTACCATCAGGCGTTGAACCTTTTGCATCACCAAACCACATGTAACGACCACCTAGACTGAACGCCAGCTTTTGATTGAAGTTATATTTCGCTGCCAAACCCGCACCCCAATAACCCTTCACAGGACCTAAAGTTGGAGCTGGATCACCTGCGCCTGAGTCCCATAAACCAGAGACTGCAATTGCTAAATTTGGCGACAATTGTTTGCCTAACTCCTAAAAGTTGAGACTTTCAATCACACGGCTATTTTTTTATCAGTAATATGGATTAATTTGTGAGAAAAATATGAAAAAAAAAGCCCCCTGTAACTACAGAGGGCTTTTAAAATTTGGCGGAAGCGGTGTCCGTC